>Ga0214923_10007762_pt1 | contig 11610 bp, 12 predicted proteins | sample LL1510_MetaG_FD_177993 | JGI IMG/M metagenome (GOLD analysis project Ga0214923, IMG submission 177993) | Freshwater microbial communities from Lake Lanier, Atlanta, Georgia, United States - LL-1510 | ecosystem: Environmental > Aquatic > Freshwater > Lake | place: USA: Georgia | collected... | reverse complement strand
CTATAGAACTACGGGAAGTAAAAACCAACAAAGTGCTGAAAGCGGCGGCCTAAAATGCCGATGAGCTCTTAACTGGGGCGACAAAATCGCTCAGGAATTAAGGCGACCAAGTCGCTCAAAACTGACACTTCCGCTTGAGAGTACGGTAACGCAGCCAGTCTCCTGACTTTACTTCCTTTGAGTGCATCATTTTTCTGGGATAAAATTGAAAATATGACGCCAAATCCTCTTCTCCCCAGGTTACGTTTTCGATTGCATCACGTTCTCGCGGCTTTTCTCACGGCCTTTCTTTTCGTTCTGGCAGCAAAACAGGATGTCTTTCGCGATCATTTTCAACATGCAAACTTTGCTGAACTCTTGGCAAAGAAAGTTGAGAGCCCTCCCCACTTTATTTACCATCTCTTAGTTATTTCCGTTAACGCTCTCACCTCTTTATCTTTTTTGAACTCCGGGTTTGTCATCATTGGGTTATCTGTTTTTTTTACGTTTTTATTCTTAATGGAATACCTTCAATTATCGGCACCGACCACTTATCGTGCTCCTTTGGTAGTTCTATGCTTAGCCCTTTTCTTTCTCCATCCTATTCCCCTGTTGTTTTGGCAGGACAAGCATTTGTACTACGGATACATGGCGGCCAATATATTTCACAACCCAACCGTGATTCTTTTAAAGCCGCTGGCCCTACTCCATTTCATGATTTTTACACACCTGATTAATAGGGATTCTTACCCTATGAAAAACATTGTTTGGTTAGGGATTCTTACAGCTATCAGTATTCTAGCGAAACCTAGTTATATGATGACGCTGCTTCCAGCCACTCTATTGATCTGGTTTATCGCTCTTGTTCGACACAACCGATTCTCGCCGGGAGCCACAAAATTAATTGCTCTTAGTCTGTTCTTGCCCACCCTGGGACTCATCGGTTGGCAATTTTTTCGCACTTTTGGCCCTCAAGGAGCTGAAGTGACCCGATGGAATCAGGGAAAGCTCGCTTTCTCTCCTCTGGAACTGTTTCGTCACTATTCAAGCACCCTAAGTTTCATTCCAAAAGTCGTAGGCTCTCTGGCTTTTCCAATTAGTGTTGTCTTTTTTCATTTTAAAATGGCTAAACGGAGTTTCGACTTTCAATTGGCCCTAGCTAATATGGTCGTTGCTGCCATTTTTAACTACTGTCTCGTCGATAAGGGAGGCTGTTTCTTATGTGGAGATTTCGGATGGTCCAGTCAAATTGCTCTATTTCTGTTTAACTGTGTTAGTTTGAAAATATTTTTTCAAAGCATCGATTTTTCGGCAGATGAGTTTACGAATACCCGAACAAGGCTGGCCATTGCCATCCCAATGGCTCTGTTCACCTTACATTTTATTTCAGGTGCCTTCTGGTATTCATCCAACTTATTCCCAACTTATTTTACACCTTAGTCACTTTTGGCAATAACCAGGCAGGCGCCCCTTTAGGGGTGAATTTCACGAGTGGAACCTTAGCTTTTAAAAAAGCCACTTCAGCCTCGCTAAAATTCTGACTATACGTTCGATCCGAGACGTTAAAGTAGGTTACTCCTGACTCTGATTTGGAAGGATAGCTTAAGCAGGCTTCCAGGCTTCCGTGGTATTGGGGATTTTTTGTAAGGAATTCACCTAAAATTTTTTCGAGCACTTCTTTCTTTTGTTCTGGGGTTCTCTCTTCAAATTGTTTTCCCATTTTATCCGTTACATCTTGGGCGGGAACACCAGCATAAATATGATTAGGCAACATATTTTTTGTAATCACAGAGCCAACCAGAGCCATACTTTTTTCCCCCACCTCGACAGGAGAGAGAATACAGTGGCCCACTAACCACACATCTTTTCCAATATACATGTACCGATTTGAAAAAAATCGACACCCTTCAACCAGATCACCAAATTGCATGTGGGTCCAAATTTGGCTATGAGCGCCAACTCCGACGCCATCATCTATGTCGAGTCCCCCCATTGAATCGAGAATCACATTACCACCAAACCAGCAATTTCGGCCGATTCGAGCGGGCATTTCGCCGTGAATAAATGCCCCTGCATTTAATTTTGAATAATCGCCTAACTCAAAGTGCGGAGTTAAAATAACGCTTCCCCTGCCGATGAAAGAAAAGTCACCCAGGCGGACTTTTTCAGCGGGTCCGTGTTTTCCTCGAATGATGACATCTTTTTCGACAACCACCCCTTTGCCAAGGATGATTTCTTTGGCATCGATCTTTCCGTCAATTCGATTATCCAAATGCTTGCTCATTTTGAGTCCCTAATTTTTTTTGTATGGTCTCAGAAATAATGTAGGTCGGTCGATCCATCACACGAAAATGCATTCTGCCGATGTATTCTCCGATAATTCCGAGTGAAAAGAGCTGGGCGCCTGAAAATAAAGTTACAATCGAAGCCAGGAATGGAAACCCAGGGACACTGCCCCCCGTTACGACAAATCGTCCAATCACCCAAGCCAGAACTAAAAATCCAAAGCCCAGGAAACCTAATCCCACTATCGAAGCTATCCGAAGCGGGATGATGCTGTATCCAGTCAGCATGGTAACACTATGGAGGAGAAGTTTACTTAACTTGTAATTAGAGGTTCCCTCTCTTCTAGATTCGTGGTTTACCGCGACATGGCCAAAGGAAGTAGTACCCCACCCTAAAACGGCATCGATCGAGAGATAGCCGCCCCCAAAACTTTCGAATGTCTTTTTCATTTTTGAATGAAAAATTCGATAGCTGCTAGCATATCGAGCTGCCGAGGCTCCCGCGATAGAACTCAGAGCCAATCTCGTTCCCAAAGAAGCCCATTTTCTAAATAAAGAATCTTGTCGATTTTCGGCGACGCCATAAACGACATCATAGCCTTCTGAAATTTTAGAAATCAAAACTGGGATTTCCTCGGGTGGGTTTTGAAGATCATCATCCAGAGTGATAATCAAATTATACTGAGATGAGCGAATCCCTGCTAACAGAGCATTATGTTGACCAAAATTTCTTGAGAGATTGACACCGAGAACCTGTTTATATTCTCGTGATAATTGTTTGATGACATTCCAACTATTATCCGGACTCCCATCGTTCACCAAAATAATTTCAGCCTGAGTGGTAAGCGTGCTAAGAGTGCTCACCAATCTTTTTACTAATTCTTTGAGAGTTTTTTCAGAACGATAGACAGGAACGACAACAGAAATGCTAGGGCACTCAGGGTAAGAAGAGGAAATAATTTTCATGGAATTGATTTGAAGAGCTTGTATTAATTATATCAAGCCCCCAACCAAACAAAGAAAAAAACTTCGACGCGCAGAGCTGTTATTTTGTGGAGCTGACGGATCGCTTTCCGTCCTTCAACCAACGCTCAATAATGTCTTCAAAATCCTTAGGGGGTCGGGCACCCGAGACAAAAACACCATTAACCAAGAAGGCCGGGGTTCCTCGAACCCCCATTTGTCGTCCCTCTTCCATATCCTTTTCGATTTGTTTAGTAACCCGGTCACTCTCCATATCCTTTTTCATCCGAGCGACATCCGCTCCTACTTTGACAGCAGCTTTTTCTAGAAAAGCTTCTTTGTCTTGGTTTAGCGCAGGCTGATTTTGAAAAAGCTCCTCTTGAAATTTCAAAGCTTTCTCTTTGTTCTGAAGAGCTACCGCTTCATAGGCCCGAGCCGCAGGCATGGCCATGGCATGAAATTTCAGTGGAAAATGCTTAAATAAGTATTTCACTTGAGTCGGATATTTTTTTCGCACCTCATCAATACTCTGTTCTCCTCGGGAGCAGAAGGGGCATTGGAAATCTGAATAAGCCACAATCGTAATCGGCGCCTGAGTCTTTCCTTTAATAGGTCTCTTCGTATCTATCTCAGGCTTTTTGGGATTTCGAAACTGCTCTTCCAAACTAGCGAGATCCTGCGGCCGTTGCTGATCCATGGAGTTCAGAACTCCAGCAAATTTTCCACGGTGACGCTTCATTACATCAACCAAAATATCGGGATTCTGCATGAGAGTTGTGCGCAATTGCTCTTTTGTATTACATCCCACAAGTGCCAAAGTGCTGATTACAAAGATAAGGAATTTCATCTGTTCGCCTCCGTGAAGAATTTTAATTCTATCAAATTTAGAAAGATAAAACGACTCTTGTTCCCCTCCGGGGCAATGGTTCAATCTGAAGGGTTCCTTGGTAGGAAGTGACAACTTGATGCGCATGACTAAGACCCAATCCTTGTCCCGTTTCTTTTCCTTTTGTAAATTTTCCTTTACCAACTTCGGAAATTAATTCGTCCGGAAATCCTTTGCCGTTATCTTCAACCCAAATCTGTAACTTTGAACCCTTGTTCCGCGCCCCCAGCGCTATCACACCTTGCCCCCCTTCTAGGGCCTCAACCGCATTGTTGAGCAAATTTGAAAGCACCCTCTTTAACTCTTCAGCTTTGATCGGAACCCGAGTACTACTTAACAAATCAGCTGTGTCTTCACTCCACCCCAAGTTTCCCTTGTTAAGATATTCGACTTTTTTTTCTTCGATCATTTCACTAATTAAAGGTTTCAACCTTTGGGGGGAGGAAACTTCCTGCTTTGGATCGATCTCAGTCAGGCTATCGGCAATGGCAGATATCCGATTGACTGCAGAGCGGATAACTTGCCGACTCGAGTTAGGAAGCAGGTCAAAATCTTTAGAAGCAAAAAGAAGCGCCGTCAGTGGCGATTTGATATCGTGAGCCACTTGATGGTTTCGAGCTACGACAGCCGCCGTAACCGCCTCCTTAGTTCTCAGTTCATTTAACTGATTCAGCTTTCGCCTGAGCAACTCTAATTCTTTGATCGGCAAATTTAGCTGCGTTGAAAAGTTTTTGAAAAAGGGAGTGAAAAGATCTTTTTCGAGGCGGATCCCCACTCGTCGAAGAAGAAGCATCCCCGAAACACAAACCAAAATTGAAAAAGCGAGGGTGTAATAAATTAAGCTTTCTTGAGGAAGGAGGGGCACTTGAAGAATAAATTCATACTGTCGCTTTTCTTTAATCGGAATTCTCAAGGTCCGATAGCCGAACCGGTTCTCAACCACACACGAACTAGGTTGAGGAGATTTAAGAGCGTAAATCACTCCGCGTTCACAGACGAAGGCATGCGAAGCTCGCAGCTCCCGAACCGCAATGTCAAATCCCGTTTGAAGAAGAGGAGTGCTGCTTTGGTTGAGCGCAAGTCCAGAGAGCTCCGCCAACCGGTTTGCTACCCCCTCCTGTGTTTCCCATTGATGTTTGCCAATAATGGCCAGAAGCAGAACTTCAACGGCTAAAATTGAGAGGATTGAGACCAGAAGCGGCAGCCGTGCGTTTCGATAAAACCATTGCCGCAGCGTCAAGCTCTTACCTACTGCCCCCATAAAGGCTTAGCTCCATCGACCAGATGAGTCTTGTTCTAAATCAATTGCTTTTTGAAAACGAATTCGACCTTCTTCTTTTTTTACTTTCATCGAAAACAGACTGTTGACCAAACTCACTATTAAAGAGGCCAGAATCGCCGCTCCAAAGCTTTCCACTTCCACTCCAGTGACTGTCTGAGCACTCATCCAAAACACTAAGCCGTTAATCACAAATAAGAACAGACCAAAAGTAACCAAAGTGAATGGAAACGTGACCAAAATGAGAATCGGCTTAAGAACAACGTTCAACAATCCTAAAACCAAAGCCAGAGCAAGCGCAGTTCCGAACGACTCTACTTTAAACCCCGAGATTAGAGAGGGGATAGCAAGTACTGTTAAAGAAAGCACAATCCACTTGATAAGAAGTTTATTCATCATGCCCTCTTCATAGGATAAAGAACTAGTAATAAGCAATCCATTTCGATAAGCTATTCTCCGAGTAAACAACTGCTTTAGTTACAGTTTGTAACCTATTGTTTTTACAGGCTTATGAGCAACAACACTTCGGGAGTTATTTTTTCAAGGAAACAGTGGCAAGAGTCCACCCACTTTCATCCCCTCTCTGAGGGAGAGGTTTTGAGCCTGGTGACGGAGACGATCAGTCGCTTTAAAAGTGCCCAAAGACCCTTGGTTTTGCTTGATTTAGACTCGACTCTTTATGAAGTAGGGCCACGCACCCTCAGAATTATTCAGGAGTGGATTCCCACCTACTCAAACAGACTTCCTCTTGAAATTAAGATGGCCCTTGAAAACCTAGTCCCCTCGCAAGTGGGGTATTCGTTAAAAGACACTTTTGCAAATCTCGGATTTCCAGTCGCGACTCGGGAACTCGAAACCATACTGACGGATCTCAAAGTCTTTTGGTGGGATCGTTTCTTTTCTTCCGACTATTTATCGCATGATCGGCCCTACCCTGGTGCCGTCGAATATGCGAATCACCTCTACGATTTGGGCGCTGAACTTTGCTATTTAACGGGCCGGTCTGAACTCAGAATGAGAAAAGGGACCGAAACCAATCTTCTTCGCGATGGATTCCCGTTTGGAATGCAGGGAACCGAGCTCTTGATGAGACAAGAGGAAGATTGGTCCGATGAGCAGCATAAAGCCCATCAAGCAGCGAAACTCATCACCCGGGGCTTTCCCATAGCCTCATTTGAAAATGAGCCGGTAAACTTGGTAACGCTTTCAAAACTCATTCCCCAGGCGGCCCATATCTTTGTGGACACGGTTTGCAGTGATCAGGCAGCCGAACCTGGAAAGAACCTTTATGCGATTAAAGGTTTTTCCTCATTCCAGACTCCTCCGATAACCAACATCCAATAAGCCCCTACCCCACTGTCCTTGACGTACCTTTTGAGGCTTATTACGCTTAAATCCTATGTACGAAGCTCCTCATGCCGCAAAAAGAGCCAGAACCTTTCAAGAAACTGAGGGGATTGAAATCGTCATCGCCCCTAATGCCGGAGCTTGTTTTGGAGTCGTTCGCGCCATAAAGCTCGGACATCAAGCTGCCAAACGATCAAAAGAAGAGGCTGTTCAGGCTTTTGGTCCCCTGGTTCACAATCCGAAAAGCATCCAAGAGTTAGAGAGTGCGGGGGTTGATATTGTTGATGACCCCGATGAAATACGGGACGGAACCGTGATTCTGCGCTCTCATGGAGTGAGACAAGAAATCGAAGCGGAATTTAAAAGAAGAGGGGTCAAAATAGTGGATGCCACTTGTCCCTTAGTAAAAAAGCCTCAAAGGATCGCATCGAGCCTCGGGAAAAAAGGATATTTTTTGATTCTAGTGGGTAATTTGGAGCACCCGGAAGTAAAGGGAGTGCTCAGTTATTTCGGTAGACCAGATTACTTGGTGACCTACAACGTTAAGGATCTTGAATCGATCCCAGCTGACTCAAAAGTCGGTATCCTAGCGCAGACCACGATTGAATTTAAAGTTTTGGACGAAATCTATAAAGCTGCTCAGACCCGTTTTCAGGAAGTGGTTTTATACAACACCATCTGTGACGCCACCTCGGTTCGGCAAGAAGAAGCGACGGTCCTAGCTCAAAAAGCTGATGTGATGTTGGTAGTTGGGGGAAAGAACTCCAGCAATACAACTAAGCTGGTTAAGATCTGCAAAAATTACCAGCCAGACACCTATTGGATTGAAGACAAAAACGAAATCAACCTCAACTGGTTCAAGGGCAAAAGAAAAATTGGAATTACGGGCGGAGCCTCAACTCCACAAGAGTATGTGGATGAAGTGGGGACCACAATTGCTAGACTACTCGAGTCAAACCTTGAACTAGTGATGCCCATTTTAGAATCAGCCCCCATCGAAGAAGCCTACGGCACCGATTAATTTCCCCCTTTATAAATTGGGCTCATACGACGATAGAATAAGTATGAAAAACATACTTACACTTTCTGTTATTTGGGGCCTCAATCTCTTATCGCATCATGCTTTCGCAGGAGATGAAGTCAGCATGGTTTCATCCGAATTCACCAAAACAAAAAGTGAATTTCAGATGACCTTTAATCAAGTCAAAAAATCGATCAGAGATATTGAAAATGAAAAAGCCAAAGCGATTCGGGAAGCAAAAGCCCAGGCTTTAAAAGATCAAGAAGGAATCAAAGCTTTTGAAACCTACGACATCTTAATTTCTTCGAGATACGTAGATAAAGATGGAAAATACCAAAGTTCATTAGAGGTTTCTTCAAAAGACCACGAAAACCTAAATGAACTTTTTCAATCCTATTTAAGAACAAATCCTTTGGTGGGCCGTCTGAGTGCGGGCCACGCTCGCCGGTACATTGCATGGGCGATGGACCGATTAAAGGAACTCAGCAAATATAATGCTGATCCGAGCGAGAAAAACAATCCTGATTTGGAAATTCTGGCCAGACTGAGCGTTGAAAACGAAAATCGACTTCGCACGGTTACCGAGCTTGCCCAACGTTTAGGGGTTAAACTCGAAGAGGCTTCTGCCCTAGCGGAAATGGGAAAAGATCCCAATCAGCCTGCTGAGCGAATGCCAGCATCCGTTAAGTCCCGCTAAGCCAGTAGACTATCGGAATACAATCAACCGACTGCCTAGAAGTGTCACTTTTTCAGGTTTCGCGCCGCCGGGAGCTTGGCCCTTTCTTTGAACCTATCTGGAGCTCAAGGAAGTTCTCCGGATGCGGTTTTGGATTTCAATATTGTGCCTACTGATAGCGAGCCAGTCTTTTCCTTTGTCTTCCTCCAACCATTCGTGTCGTATTCAGATTCAGCTTGAAAAAATCAACGGTGAAAATCAGCAGATTCAGTTCTCTTCCAATTTAAAAACTAGAGAAGCCTGTCAAACTCTAGCCCAAATCCATCAGAAAAATTTTGATCCCCAAAAAATAAAAACGAAGCGAGTTACTTACTTTTGGAAAAAAGTAACCAAGACAGTCCCCATGCTCGCAAAGGCCCCAGGAAAAAGAATCAAAAAGAATAAAAGAAATAGAAAACTTTAAGAAAAAGCTAAAAGTTCCTTGCCCTCTTCTAGATAAGATAAGAGCTGCTTTCGTTTTTCCGCCCAAGGATCCTCCCACGGAAGTTCATCTTCCAAGAGCGCTTCGCAGAGAACCAACATTCCTTTGATGTCTGCCAGGCTTACGAATTCGGGAGCGGGCCCGTCCTGTCCACGACAATCCGGACCTCCCTCCAAACCTTGGTTATGGTAATTCCCCAACGGAACAGAAATCCCTAAGGCAGGAACCTGATTTGCCACTGCTACGGTTGCTTCGCAAGTTCCCCCATCCATGATTCGTCTCTGAAACTGCTTAGGTAGTTTTTTCTGTGCTATTTGGCTGAGCACCTCAATGGCGGGGCCACTAAACACTCCTGCCTTGTCCCCCAAGCGCACCACTGGCCCCTTCCCCACGATTGCCCCGGGCAAGGTACGAGAGGTTTCTAAGCTAACAACCACGATGGGCCGTTTGGCGGATTTTAACCACCCTTCCTCGAAATGAGCGATGCACCCTACAAAACCAACTTCCTCAGCCCGAGTTAATACCCCGATAAATTTTCGAGTCGGCTGTTTGGCTGCTTTTTTTGCCGTTTCAATTGCTACGAAACAGCCTACCAAGTCGTCGGCGGCTTTTGTGTAAATGAGACCTGCTTTCTCCCAAACGGCTTTTCGAAATCCAAACCCACCAAAGAGTGAAGTTGCTTTTTGATCAGCACATTTCTCTTTTATTCGTACGGTCCCTTTTGAGAGGTGAGTTTTTTTGGGGGCCAATACAGCTGAACTTAAGATCCCTTGGTAGACATCGCCCCTCGAGTTACTGAGCCACACCCGACTTCCCACTAAGTGTTTTCGGGGCGATCCCCCAAACCACTTGATTTCGAGATTTTGATCACTTTTCCATCTGACTCCATGAAAGCCAGGGTGATCCATGTGCGCAATAAACATTCTGAGAGGCTCTTTATCGCTTTGGCCCAATAGGATTCGATACTCTTGCTCACTCCCAACCCCCATAATGATATTTCCAGTTGAGTCTTGGAAAAAGGGCACTCCACTTTTGTTTAATTCCTTTTTTACCCATTCAATAACCAGACCTTCCCGATAAGGAGCCGTGGGCTGTTCTAGTAGACTTAGCAAAGATTTTTTATTCATAGAATCCTAATATACCTGAACCAACACAGGTTTTGTACAAAGCTCAAAGGCGCGGTATCTTTAAAGCATGGGACAAATACTTAGGATGGGTTTAACGGGTGGAATAGCGTCGGGTAAATCAGAGGTGGGTCGCCTTCTCTCCGCCAAGGGAATTCCAGTCATTGATATGGATAAAGTAGGCAAAACCCTCCTGGATACAGATTCGGCTCTTCAACAAGAGATTCTTGCGTGTTTTGGAGAGCAAGCTGTGACAGATAACAAAATAGATCGCTCAAAACTGCGGAGCCTTATTTTTTCGAGTCCCGACAACCGAAAAAAATTGGAAAGCATGGTACATCCGCGCGTTCGACGAGAGTTTGAGAAAAAAGCACAAGAAGAAGAAGCACGAGGAACAAAGCTCATCGTTTGTGAAGCAGCTCTCCTCATTGAATCAGGTTATCGCACTGCTCTCAATAAACTGACGGTGGTCATCGCTCCGGAGGCTACTCGAATGGCAAGGCTTTTGTCGCGAGAAGCCGTCTCAGCCGATATGGCCCAAAAAATGTTGCGAGCTCAAGTTACCGACTCAGAACGGCTCGCCTTAGCGGATTATGTGATTGAGAACAATGGAACCCTCGAAACACTGAAAAACAAAGTAGAAGAACTCCTGGGAAAGTGGAAAAAAAACGGGCTTATCTGACTTCTATCCTTTTTTAACTTGTAGTGAAGCAGCTAGGATGAGGTTTTTCATCAACATCGCAATGGTCATGGGCCCCACTCCACCTGGGACTGGACTGATGGCGTGACATTTTTTTTCGACTTTCTCGTAATCCACATCCCCGCATAATCCCTCACCGACGCGGTGGATTCCCACATCGACCACAACCGCTCCGTCAGTCAGTAACTCAGGTCCCACCCATTTTGCTTTCCCGATAGCCGCGACAATGATCTCTGCTGACTTGGTAAAAGAGCTGATATCTTTTGTCTTGGAGTGGCAAACTGTCACCGTAGCATTGGCGTTCATCAAGAGCTGCGCCATAGGTTTTCCAACAATTTCACTTCTTCCTAAAACCACCGCTCTTCGCCCCTCTACAGGAATAGAATAAAACTTAAGCATTTCCATCACTCCCAGGGGAGTACACGGAACCAAGCGCGGTTTTCCGAGCATTAAACGGCCCGCATTTTCCGCAGTTAATCCATCGACATCCTTCAACGGATCCAAACTCTCGAACAATCTACTTTTATGAATATGGGGTGGGAGGGGAAGTTGAATCAAAATTCCATGCGTGCCCTTATCTTGGTTGAGCTCTTTTACTTTGGCTAGAAGGGTTTCCTCAGTTACCGACTCTGGAAACTTTATGGTTTCACTCTGCAAGCCCAAAGCTTGGCACTTCTTCGCTTTGGATCTCACATAGGTTTCCGAAGCTGGATCATTTCCAACCAGGATGACAGCAAGTTTTGGAACTACCGGAAGGAGTGACACTTCGAGAAGCAATTGCGAATAAACATTCTCAGCAACTTTTTTTCCATCCAGTATTACAGTCATAAGCTAGCGCTCAAAAAACCGCCCAGTTTGGAAATGATCCA
>Ga0214923_10007759_pt1 | contig 11612 bp, 7 predicted proteins | sample LL1510_MetaG_FD_177993 | JGI IMG/M metagenome (GOLD analysis project Ga0214923, IMG submission 177993) | Freshwater microbial communities from Lake Lanier, Atlanta, Georgia, United States - LL-1510 | ecosystem: Environmental > Aquatic > Freshwater > Lake | place: USA: Georgia | collected 2015-10-15 | reverse complement strand
AATTTTGTTGGTGGTGGCAAACGAAAGGGTCAGCGCCAGGTTTGCGGTCACGGTCGATTTGCCATCTCCCGGTGTGGGACTGGTGACCAGAATAATCCGGCTCTTTTTCTGCCCTTCCCCTCCCACGAAACGGAGGCTGGAGCGGATGTTACGGAAACTTTCCGCATAGACATGGCGCGTATCCTGGGGATTGAGAAGCGGCAAACGGCCGTCGGCATCCGGCAACTCCTCGGGCACCTGCCCGTAAATCGGCTCCGTGAAATGCTCCGTCAACTCCACCACGGTGGAAACCCGGTCGTTGAACCGGTCCAGGAGAAATAACAACCCGCCCGAAAGGATAAGCCCGACCCCCAGTCCCAACAGCATGGTACGAACCGCCCCGGGCTTGACGGAAATGGCGGGGGTCGCCTGCTGGAGAATATTGACATCGAACTGGCTGACATCCTGGCTGACGTTCACGTTTTGCACGGTTCCCAAAAGCGAGTCGTAGAGCTGTTTCTGCCGGTCACGTTCGGTTTTGAGCTTATCGAACTCCGCCATTTTCCGACCGACTTCCAGGGCCTTGGTTTCGGATTCCGCCACGATTTTTTCCAGGTTGGAGATCTGTAGCTGGATCGCCTGACGCTTTTCGTGGACGGATTCCTGACTCTGTTGTCGGACAATCTCCAGTTTCCGCTCGCTCCGGGTGATGTCGTCTTTGAGGGCCAGGATTTTGGGATGCTTCGGCCGAAGATATTTGGACATTTGTTCGAGTCTGGCCTTTGACTTCTGGAGCTGGCGCTTGGTTTGGATGTATTCGGATTGCGGCCCCTCCACGAGCGCCGCCGAGCCGGCTCCATCCTTGGCGGCGGAGGAGGAGTCGGAACCCTGGGCCTCCCTCTCCAGGGTCTGGTCGATGTTCATCAGATCCAGCAACTGCGCCTCTTTTTTCAGCTCCGCCAGCTGCTTGTTCAGGTCCACCAGGTACGAACCGACATAGTTTCCCTGCTCCTGCAAAAAGATGACGTTGTTTTGCTGTTTGAACTCAAAGATTTTTGTGTCGAGGTCGGCAATCGCCTTTTCCAGCTCGCTCAATTGCTTGGCCACGGCATCCACGGTTTTCTGGGAGGTTTCCCCGCGCATTTCCCGTTTGAACTCCAAAAACTCGCTCATGCAGGCGTCGGCAAAGAGCTGGGAGTATTTTGGATCCGAGCTGGTCACCTTCAGGATGAAGATGGAGGCCTTGGGCTCCTGCTGGACGGCCAGTTCGGCCTCCATCCCCTTGAGTTCGGGGTGAGACGCCTCGACCGCCTGGCGAGCCCGCCGCTTGATTTCATCGCTTTGCATCAGGGACACCTGGGTACCGAAGTAGTTGGTTAACTCCTCCGTGTAGACGGCACTTTCCTTGGTCATGATCCGGGGCGCGACCATCATCCGACCGGTGCTGACGAAGAGCGGATCCCCCAGAAAGTATCGGACTCCCTGCACCAGGAGCGAGCCCGAGAGAATCATCAGCGGCAGCCACCAATACTTCCTTAGGAGGAGGCTGTAGCGATACACCCGGGCTCGGAGGGCGGCCGGGGAAAGCGGCCCCCCAATGCCAAGTTCTTGTCCCAGTTCTGCCATAATTTGACCCTAGAAGTTAAACAACCGTTTGGGCACGAAGATGTGGTCCCCGTCCTGCAACACCGGATTGTTTTCCTCCTCCCCGGTCTCGAGGATTTTCACCATATCAATCTCCATGGGGTCGCCCTTTTGGCCCTTGCGGAAAAGCTTCACCCGGCGTTTGTCGGCGAAATCACCGAATTTTGCCTGCACAATCACATCCTTGACCGTCAACTCCCGATCCAGCGGAATGGGGTAATTGCCCACCTGCATCACATTCCCCGCAATGCTCACCTGGCCCCGGCTGGTCACCGCCGGCACGATGATCTGATCTTCCGGTTCAAGCACCCGGTCCGATCCGGTGACCCCCCTGCGGATATCATCCAGATTGACGACGATGGGTTCCGGGGGAGGCGCCCCCTCGGCCACTTTTCGAATCAGCTTGATTTGGTTGATGGCCGCCCGGTCCTCCATGATTCCCACCGAGGAAAGCGCCTTGCTCACCGTCATGTTCTCGTTGACGGGAATCTCGAATGGTCCGGGTTTGGTTACTGCCCCGCTAATATAAACCTTGCCGCGGGACACTCCGGACGTGGCCAAGGAGATCAGGACGGTGGCTTGATAATAGTACCCATCCGGTCGCTCCAGAATTTTTTTGATCTCTTCCGCCAGTTGGCGGTGGGTTTTTCCCTTGGCCATCAACCTTCCGAAGTACGGATGCTCCACCTCCCCGCTGTCGGAAACCTGCAGCAGATTCGTCGGGAGGGTTTTGGGTGCGTTGGGATCGGTTTTGGGGTCTGGCTCCTCATCCAGATCCTCCAAGACGCGAAATTCCAGCAAGTTTCCCACCGCAATCGGCTTTTTGTCATCGAGGGAATCCATGGGATTGCCTTTGGCGGGATCCGGGGACGACCGGACCGGGACCGTCGCCGCAACGTTGGCTTCACCTTCCGCAGAACGGATGGAAAGGCGGGCTTGAGCCCAAACCGTCCATGGATTTCCCAGGTGGATCCCGAAAATCCCGGCAAGGATCCATGCCGGGATTCCGAGCCCCCGCAATTCTCTAGAAATCATAGTTAAATCCGGCCGCGGCGTTCCATTGCTGGTAGCCGGGATAAGCGGAAGAATTGCTGTCTTTGAGGATGTAAAGAAAGTTCACGGTGCTCCCCAGTTTTTCGGTGATTCTGTAGCCAAGGGTGATTCCGGCCGAATACTGCTGGTAATTCTGGGAGGCCACACTTCCCGCCACCTGCCCCAGTTGGGCCGAGAAAGGCGTACTCAGCGAAAGCTGGTCGATGATGTTCCAGTTGAGCCCGGCTCCGAAGTTCCACATTTGCACAAAATTACTGCCCACAATGGCGGATAGCTGTGTGCTCCGGCTGGCCGTGAGTTGATAGTTCAAAAATTCGTTGAGCCGGTGGCTCCATCCCAGATTAAGATACCATGTGGAAGGATTGCCGCCGGCGGCGTTTTCCGGGGTGTTGCTTCCGGTGAACTCACCCCAAATCCACCCCCCCCGGCCGGTGATGGTGATGTATTCCGAAAGCTGCCAGTTCACAAAAGGGCCCACCTGATAAATGTTGTTGTTGTTTTGCCCGTAGACCGTGGTGAACTGCCCCGGATTGTTTGGATCAGGAATCGACTGGGCTTGGTCCTGGGAGTAAGCGGTGATTGCCGCAACTCCCTCGAGACCGGTGATGAGGGTCTTGGTGATATAATAGGTCATGGCGAGGCTGGGTGTGAGAGTCCGCCGATCCAGATTTTGATTCGAGGTCTGATTCGACCAAAGATTAAACCAGTCGAAGCCGGGGGTGATGACCAGATCCGCCAAGTCCCAGTCCACCTTCATCCCGGCGCTGTTTTGAAAAATGTTGAAACGGGACACATTGCTGAGTTCCCCTGCTTGGGTGGGATCATTTTGCAGCGAGAACTGGTCATAGGGGTTGAAGCGAAAGTCACCGACATAAAAAGTTCCTTGCAGGGCGCTGTTGGGGGAAACAAAAAATCCTCCGGGGCTTTGCGTCTCCGGGACATCAAAGTAGTAGGCGTAGCCTACTCCCATGGAAAAGGTCAGGGTGTTCAGATCCGTGATCGGCCAACTCAACGAGAGATTCGCCGCAGGGGTCGCATAGCCGCTTCCCTTGGGAGAGGATTGAGACAGGGTGGTGTTGGAGTTGTAACCTCCCGTTAAGGACGCCCCCACGTTCAAAAGAACCGGGCCTACCTCCAAATTATAATCCATTTTCTCCGGAGACACTTTTCGGCTCATGGCACTGGCCTCACCGGCCAACGATTGCCATTGGCTCTCTTGGGCGTGCCCGCCGGACGATGCCACTACCCATAGGCAACCCAAACCCAAAAGAAAGACCCTCCCCCACACAATGCCACTATCCTCCCAAACCCGGTCGGGGCCAGTTAGGTTTTTGCTGCGGTGGGCGATGAAGACCTTTTTCAACTTCTATAATTTACTTGTTTTTATGTAAAAATAAAGGCTTTTCTGTTACGCAAACTGTTGTGAGTTTGATACTTTGACATCGTCGTATGTCTTCTCGTTCAATGCGCGTCACCTTGGGTGTCGTTGCCTTGCAAATCAGCATGGTTTTTGCATCCGGAAAGGAAAACAAAGCCTCTTTTCTCGGCTGGATTCCGGTGCAAACCCTTTCGGCTGGCCAAGGAGTGGAATACGACCTGACCCGGTTCCTCTCGATGGAACCAGGAGGTAAGATCGAGTTGGAGCGCCCGGCCCCTTTGCCCGGCACCCAAGTTGCCCTGGATCCAGTCCGCTCCACGCTCAGGATTGATCCAGACGGCAAAAGCCGGGGAGTAGAGGATGTTGTTCTAAAAATCTGTCCCCCTCAAGGGGAGCCCCTCGAGGGAATCTTCACCTTTGCCGTCCAAAACGTCCCGGAAGCCAGGTTTCGATATTTTGGCACCGGCTCGGAGAAATCCGTGTGCGTGGCTGGCGCATTCAACGGTTGGGACGCGAAGGCCCATCCCATGAAAAAGAGCGGCGAAAATATCTGGGAACTCTCCCTGGCTCTCCCGCCCGGCAATCATCCATACAAGCTGGTGGTCGATGGCCAGTGGCGTCTCGACCCCGCCAACCAGCAAAGATCCGGGGATGGCTCCGGGAACGAAAACTCTCTTTTGCGGGTCGCCGGTACCGCCGGTCCCGCTCCGGTCCTGTTTGCCGAAACCCGCACTCCCGAAACCCTGGGGTTCAGATGCCATCCGGAAAACTGGAGACCTTCGAAAATTTCCGCGGTGGCCCAGCTACCGGGCGGAACTTCCCGCCTTTGGCCGGTGGAACCGGTGTCGGACGGGAACTGGCAGGTCAAAACCACCGGTCTTCCCGCCGGCGCCTGGGTCCGGATCATGGGAATAGGCGAGGAGGGTATCCCGGCATTCCCGGCTCGCGCGCGCGTGGGAGAAGATCCGACAGCCGGCACCGACCGGCATGACCACATCATTTATTTTGCCTTCCTCGATCGCCTGGTGGATGGAGATCCGTCCAACAACCCCAAGCCGGACACCAAAGTTGAACCTCCGGCCCAATATTATGGTGGGGATTTGGCCGGGGTAAAAAAGCTGATCGACGAGGATTACTTCGAGAAACTGGGCATCAACACCCTCTGGCTCTCTCCGGTGAATCAGAACCCCCTCCCTCCGTATCAGGAGTACAAGGAACCCCGCCGCTGGTACACCGGCTACCACGGCTATTGGCCGACCAGTTCCACCGAAGTGGAAGCCCGCTTCGGCGGTAACGCCGCCCTCTCCGCCTTGGCCGAATCCGCCGAGAAGAAAAAAATCAGCCTCCTCCTCGATCTGGTCCTCGCCCATGTCCACGAGGAACATCCGGCCTTCCGGCAGCATCCCGAGTGGTTTGGTTCCTTGATGTTGCCGGATGGCACCAAAAACCTCCGGAAATGGGATAACGAAACCCAGTTCACCACCTGGTTTGAGCCTTTTCTCCCCCGCTTTAATTATGACGTCCCCGCCGCATCCTCATTTTTGATCGAAAACGCCGCGGATTGGATCCGGCGCTTCAATCTGGATGGTTTCCGTCTCGATGCCGTGAAGCATATTCCGCCCAAATTCTGGACTTCCTTCCGTCAGGGCCTTCGCCAGCAGTTGTCCCAAACAACCCGGGAATCATTTTACCTGGTGGGCGAAACCTTCATGGATCGCCCGGGGATCAACTCCTTCATCGGCCCCAACCGGCTCGACGGTCAGTTCGAGTTCCCTCTGTATGACACGCTCCTGGAGGTCTTCGGAACCGGGAAAGAGGATTTTGTGGCCCTGGAAAAATCAGCGGCCGCCTCCGACCGGATCTTCGGGCCGGAAACCGTGATGTCCCCTCTTCTTGGCAACCACGACAAGTCTCGCTTCATGGCGTACGCAGATGGCGACCTGCCCGATCCGAAGGGAGAGGACGAGTTTGTGGTGGGCTGGACCAAACCTCCCAAGGTCGACAAGAAATCCTCGTATGAAAAATTGAAGCTCGCCTTCACTTTCGTCCTCACCACTTCCGGGGCCCCCACCATTTACTACGGGGACGAGATCGGAATGACCGGGGCCCAGGATCCGGACAACCGCCGGATGTTTCCCGATCGAACCACGCTCACCTCCGCCCAAAAATCGGTGCAGGAACATGTGGCCAAACTCAACGCCCTGCGTGCCAAACATCCCGCCATCCGGTACGGCAGTCGCCGTGCGATAAAGGCCGAACGGGATCAGTATGCCGTTGTTCGCACCTACCTTCAGGACCGGATCTTGATCCTTTATAACCGTTCCGCCAAACCGGCCAAAATGGAGCTGGATATCGGTCCGGAATTTTCCGATGGCCAGATCCAGGACCAACTCGGCGTTCTTGAGGATGTCACCGTCAAAAACGGGTTTGTTACCGTGACGATGCCCGGCCTCTCGAGCGCATACCTGATTCCTTAGCCCCCGCCCGGTCAGGAATCGGAAGAGGAAGAATTCCGTCGCCATCTCCGAACCCCTTTGAAAGGTGTATTTATTACTTATTTTAAGTAAAAACTTATTATTATTTTTTTAACAAACTTGTTGACATACACATTCTGAATTACAGAAATGGAACAGAAACACTACTGGTTGTTGTAAACAACCTTGAGAACCATATTCATAAAAAAGGAGTAATTATGAAAAATTCCTACTTAATCCGAAACTTAGGTCCCAACCTGCTTCCGGACTACTCCCTTCGATATCACTGGGGTATTTGGGGGACTCTGGTTCATAGCCTGACATTCTGGATGGCACTCCTCGGTATTCTCTCTTGGATCGGCTTTGGAGTTGCTCACGCCCAGTCCGCCGAATCTGACCCGATGGTCATGAAAATTTATCCGGACGGCACCAAGGTCGTTCTTCGCTGGAGTGAAGTGGGGAAGTGCGTGGACAACGGCGAAAAATTCGGCGGAGCCCCCCGGATCGTGGCCTACGACCCTGCGAAGGAAGGCATCGTACCCATCGGACAACCCAACCCGAAAGCTTCCGAAACTTCGACCAATGCTGCCCCTCCTCCCTCCTCTGCGGTGGTTTCCCCGAACCAACCCGCCAAGATGGATTACACGAACGCAAACCCAGATGAGTATGACAACACCGGACCCAAGGAAGGTTTTGGCCTGCGTACGGATGTGGGCGTGTCATTTCAACAATCCTTAAGCGGTCGCCAAGATGGGAATTATTTCAAGTCAACTTTTCAGCCGGGGATTCGTTTCGATATCGAGCCCTTTTACAACGTCACGGATTGGTTCGCGATAGGGGTCGAAGCCGCCTTTATCCACAACACCGTCCAGTCAATAACCGTGGAAGGGGATACGGTCTACCGCGGAAATCCTGATTTCGGAAATGGTGATCTTTATCAGGTCCCGATCATGTTAAATACCCGGTTTCAGTTCCCCTCCGATGGACCTTTGCGAGGTTTTATAGGGGGTGGTATGGGTGGTAATTGGAATTTTTTGAATATTGCCAGTGGCGGGGGACCCAGCGAAACAAGCTACCAGTGGAATTACGCTTTCGAGTTGTCGACCGGCTTGTGCTATACCGTGACTCCGGGCTTTGATTTCAACGCTTCCTTCAAAACCCTCTGCACACCCAATCCTTTGGGCGAAAATCAGAACGGGCCAATGAAGGCATCCTATAATTATGCGGCAGAAATTGGCTTGGCCTGGCGGTTCTAAGAGCCAACAAACCTATACATAGAAATCCCCAACCCGGTGGGGTTTTTATGTTTTTTTACGTATTTTTTTATCAGCAAATATGTGAATAAGTTTACTATAAATAGGGGTCTTTATTTTGCAGCCCCTACATGTGGTGTCCAAAGTCCTTGGAACCAGTATGTGCGGCCCCAACTCCTCTTGGTTGGAAAGATTTTACTCCGTTTTTTCCATCTGTTTTTTAATCACAACAGCCACGCATGCCCAGCGACTTGTGCTTTCACCTGACTCCACCACGCCGTCGCAGTCTGAGAGCCAGGTTTCCCCTCCAGTCTCACCCGAATCATCCGGAACCCACGTTCTAAAAACCTACCCGGACGGCACCAAAAAAATTGTCCCTTTGGAGGCCCTCAACTATCGGGATGATGGCGCGGCTTTTGGGGGCCCACCCCGGCTCGCTGTTTACTCCGAGCCAGCTCCTACCCCGATCCTTTCCGAGAAAAGCCCCGAGCGCCTGTCCATCGCACCCATCGGCATCCAGGGACAAAGCGCAGACCTCAATGCATCTGTCCCTAGCTCTCCAGATGCTTTGGCTGGTAGCACTCAAATTGCTGCCGTGGACCCTATGGGGGGAGGAGGTGGAGGCGCTGATCCTATGGGGGGGGCAGCTTCCTCTGCTCCCATCGATCCCCTAGCCGGGGGCGCTCCAAAAACCGCCCCACCCTTGCAGACCGTTTCAGGCAAGCCAGCCCCCATCGTAGGTGATATGGCAACGCTACAGCTGGGCGAATGGGAAAACTTTTTTTTCAATGCGGGTATCGGCGGGTCCCTCCAAGGTCAGCTCACGGCCCGAAGAGTGTGGGACGGATCCAACCGCACCGCCTATCCCTACGTGGCTCCTGCCAGTGCGGGGCCAGTTCTTGCTGACCAAACGATTTCGGCGGAGAGTTTTACCTTCAATCCGGGATTTCGGCTGGATGTGGAATTCGGCTATAATTTTTACGAATGGTTGGGAGTGGGACTGCAAACCGGGCTCACCTATAACGGGCTAAATCAATACAATGTGGACATTTCCGGTGGGGCGCAGCCTGGATCCTACCACTGTTCTGCGGACGGGGATCTGGTCCAAGTTCCCGTCCAAATCAACGGAATTCTAAGATGGCCCGGCAATGTGAAATGCCGCCCTTTTATCGGTGGAGGCATTGGAGCTGTTTGGCAACAATTGGACGTGAATAATTACTACATTGAAACCTTGGATATCCAGGGCAACTACTGTCGAAGTGCCTTCCAATTCGGCTGGAACGCCCAGGCAGGGTTGACCTACACGGTCGAACCAGGGGTCGATTTTTATGGCGCCTTCAAATTGCTCAGCGCCTTCATGCCGGTGATCGGGAACTATCAGTTTGAAAATACCTACAACTTTGCGGTTGAGGTCGGCATCCAATCCCGGTTTTAGTTCTCCTCCAGGCTGATTTCCCCGGGCTTGAGCCCATGACAGATCCCCCGTTTTGTTTTGTCGATAAACTCGCACAATTCCTTCACTTCGCTCACTTTGGCATCCTTGCCCTTTCGAATCCCCTCCAAAGCCTGTACCCGGTTTTTTCCACCAAAGAAAAATTCCTCATAAGCTCTTTGTAAGGCCTTGCGATTCTCCGGCTTCACCCCGGCCCGCCTTAACCCGACGGAATTCAGACCACACACCCCATTCGTCGCCACCGCCATGCAGTAAGGCGGAAGATCCATGCCCACGCGGGTCTGACCCCGCACCATCGCCAGCTTCCCAATCCGCACAAACTGGTGGACGACGACCGCCCCGCCCAAAAACGCCTTCTCCTCCACCTCCACATATCCCGCCAACAAAACGTTGTTCACCAAGGTCACCCCATCGGCCAACCGGCAATTATGGGCCACATGGGCACCGACCATCAGGAAACAGTGGTTTCCAATGACGGTATCCGTTCCCTCCTTGGTCCCACGGTGGATCGTGACGTATTCGCGGAAGACATTTCCCTCCCCAATCACCACCCCGCTCTTCGCCCCCTGATAAGCCAAATCCTGGGGTTCACCTCCAATCACCGCCCCGATTCCTACACGGTTTTTGGTCCCCATCTTCACCCGCCCCTCCAAGACCGCCCTCGGCCCCACCACACAGCCATCCCCGAGCTCGACCTCCGGCCCCACGATCGCCCCCGGACCGATCACACAGCCCGACCCCAGCTTGGCGCCCTTTTCCACGATGGCCGTCGGATGAATTTCGCTTTTGCTCAAAGGTAACCTGCCTCCCGGAAACTATAGTAACCCGGTCTCCCCTCACGGGCGACGCCGATAATCACATGATCCTGCAGGATCACCCCCACCGCCTTGGCCCCATCCCGAAGCCGGCGCGTGAAATCTAGATCGGCCGGACTCGGCGCCGGATCCCCTGAAGGATGATTATGCACCGCAATCAAGGCGTAAACGGTCTCACTCCCCAGTGCCTGTCGTAACAAATCCTGCGGCTGGACCGCCGTCTCGTTCACCGACCCCCGGCTGATCTGCACCCTTCGAACCAGTCTGAGCTTCGTGTTTAAAAGCAACGCCCATACCTCCTCCCGGTCCTTGTTTCGGAGCTCGGCCCCAATCGCCGCTTCCACCTTGGAGGGATGATCCATCGCCGCGCCCGCCACTTCGGCCGAGCCCACACGTCGACCCAACTCAATCGCCGCCGCGATCTGGCAGGCCTTGGCATCTCCCAGTCCTTGAAACTCTTTTTGCAGGCTCTGGGGCGTGACCCGGGCCAAACTGCCCAGCGCTTCCCGCGATTGCAGGATTTCCCCCGCGAGTTCGACCGCCGACTTACCGGGCCGGCCCGTGCCCAGAAGAATCGCCAACAACTCCGCCGTCGACAGCGCTTCCGGCCCCCGGGACATCAACCTCTCCCTGGGCCTCTCCTCCACCGGCAATTCCCGGATCCTGCTCACTTCCCGGAACAATAAAGGGAGCGACCTTCCCCCTCAAGAAAGGCGGAATGTGGGCCTTCAGGTCGACATCGTTCCCCTCATACTTTTTTTCCAAAATCCGACCCGCCCGCGCCAGCAGCGCAAGCAGCGCCCCCTCGCTCTGGGGCACCTTGAGGTGTACCCGCATGCTCCAGGCTGAAAGCATGGCCGAAAGCTCCGAGAAAAATCCGGGCATGCCCTCGCCCGTCTGGGCGGAAACCAGCACCCCGTGGGGCACCCCTGCCGCTTCCCGCTCCAACCCACCCCGATTCTCCAATCGGTCCATCTTATTCCATACCGTCAGCGTGTGCTTGTCGCCCGCACCGATCTTTTTCAGAACCTCCTCCACTGCCCGGATCTGCTCCGCACGCTGCGGATGACTGGCATCCACCACATGAATCAGCACGTCGGCGAACGCCACCTCCTCCAAGGTCGATTGAAACGACTCCACCAGATGGGTCGGGAGTTTTTTCAAGAATCCCACCGTATCGGTGAGCAAAACCCGCACTCCGTTGGGCATCCGGAACTGCCGGATGGTGGGATCCAAGGTCGCAAACAACCGGTCTTCCGCCGCCACTTCCGCATGGGTCAACCGGTTCATCAGGGTCGACTTTCCGGCATTGGTGTACCCCACCAGGGCCGCCACCGGCCAATGCTGGCGGAGTCTTCCCTCCCGCTGAATGGTCCGGTGCTTCCTCACCTCCGCCAAATCCCGCTCCAACCGCGTGATCCGCTCCTGCACCCTTCTTCGATCCACCTCCAGCTGGGTCTCCCCCGGTCCCCGCATGCCAATACCCCCGGTTTGCCGTGATAAATGGGTCCACATTCTCGTCAACCGGGGAAGCAGATACACCAACTGTGCCAACTCGATTTG
>Ga0214923_10007758_pt1 | contig 11613 bp, 8 predicted proteins | sample LL1510_MetaG_FD_177993 | JGI IMG/M metagenome (GOLD analysis project Ga0214923, IMG submission 177993) | Freshwater microbial communities from Lake Lanier, Atlanta, Georgia, United States - LL-1510 | ecosystem: Environmental > Aquatic > Freshwater > Lake | place: USA: Georgia | collected 2015-10-15 | reverse complement strand
CGCTTTCTCGTGAAATATGAATACAGCCCCAGAGCAGAACCTGCAAGCAATAAATCACCAAATACCGCACCTCCCTTCTTCTTTAAAGTTCTTGTTCTTTTTCTTGTTCTTCTGCCTCCTCCGCATGCGCAACCTCCGTCCATTATTTATTATTATTGATAATTTTTTGAGTAATCCAGTGTTTTTCAAGTTCTGCATCGTCAATGTCTATGTCAACATAACGCGGTTCAAGCCAAGATTTAAATGCCGAAAATGCGAGGTAATTTGATAGCTCTTGTGGAGTACAATTGTGTCCAATAGGATATCCGCGCGCTTCCCATCTTCGGTAATAATATGCAACAATATCCTGAAATTCTTCTTCCAGTGCGCTCAGATACTTGTCTGTTTGCTCGTGTACAATAATGTCACAAATCGGACATGTAAAATGAAAATTCAAACAGCCTAAATCCACATGTGTAGAATGCTCACTGCGAATGTCTGAATACATCCTGACAAAACAATGAAAAAATATGTGTTTTATATGTGTTGAAGTCTGCACGCAGTAAATCCTTGTTTTTTAATACGGCAATGAGATCAAGAAATAATTCTCGAAGTTCGCCTTCGATAGTTCCGCCATCGAATTCACGGGAAAGCCAATCATGTATCTTCTTCATCTTCTTCCTTGAGAAATCGTGAGAATGCAAAGTCTTTTGAAACAAGTTCCTTTTTCTTTGAATCCACAATGTACTTCAGGCAATCTTCGTAGCACGGAGTATCTGTTTGTTTGAAGTAATTATGAAGTTTTACCTGTAAATCTTTTGAACTCATATTCCACGGCTTGTTCCATGTGCTCGGCCGTTGAATTTTGATAAATGATCCATCATCAGAGATTTCGAGCTTTTGAATGTCACGGAACTTTTCAAGCTTCAAAATGTCTGACATTTCATTTTCAATAAACTTTCGGTCTTCACGAAGCTTATATGCCTGCTTATTGATTGTCTTCAATTCATCGTCAAGCTTGCGATACTTGCGAACGCACTTGATAAGGTCTGATTGATCCATGGTTGATATTCAATACATCGGGAAAAAAGACATCCGTTTTAACACAATGGAACCGGCGGAAATAGAAAAGCTACGAATTGCGTACAACAAAGAACATCCATATGAAAAACCTATCTCAAAGACGAGCCATGTTTGGAAGGAAATAACTCAACGTCTAAGAGAGAAATGCAAAGTTGGTACTCCAGAATGTATTGTCCATGAATTAGTACGAAAACCACGCGCGCCGATGAGCTGGAAAGCCAACCCCGAAGAATGGCTGTCTTCATTGGAAATTGACAATGTACAAAAACATTATGAAAAGATTATTCCAGATTACTATTACGTTGGCAGTGTGCCCATTGATTTTAATATACACACTGAAACCGGAAAGTGTATTGTATCATCCTTGTGTTCATTAAGTCTTTCAGAACTCTATAAAAAAGGCTATCGTAAAATCGGCATAATATTCAACACAGATCCACATGATAAACCTGGAGAACATTGGATTGCGGCATTTGCAAATATATCAGATGACCTTGAATACCCACAAATGTCATATTTTGATTCATACGCACAGCGTCCGGAGCCTCAAATTCAAGAATTAATGCAACGCTGGAAAGAACAAATTGACAAACTTGGAAAACATAAAAACCCAATGAAACTTTTTTATAATTCGATTCGGCATCAATACAAAGACGCTCAATGTGGCATGTATTGTATATATTTTTTACATTGTTGTTTATTTGATATTCCTATGAATGAGCGGATACCCGATGATGTCGTAATGATGATGCGACCGCTTTTCTTTCAATATAAATAATGGAAACCAAACAAATAGGACTTTTATTATTCATTGTAAGCATTGTTATTCTTGGAGTTTCATTGGCAGTATTTGCGTACTTGAAAGTAGCCAATGTTCCGCCAAGCAATGAGACGCTTACCAAGAAATTAAATGTATATCAAGACCTTATAAAGCCAAGTCCGCTGGGTTGTCCGAATAACTATGCACTAACCGATTATTATGTTGCATCATCTGGAGCTTCAATTCTGCCTGGAAATACACTTTATACATATCTAACAACCGAGACGCTCACCAAGGTTGTAAAGGCTGGAGCCAGACTTATTGAACTTTTTGTTTATGATGTTGACAAAAATCCAGTTGTCGGGCTTGCCAGTAAAACGACTAAAAAGATGATAACATACAATACTCTTTCTTTTGAAGACTGCTGTGTAGCCCTTGCGAATTCAATGTTCAGCCCAGACGTTGCAATAGGATACAAAGATCCGTTTGTATTATCACTGGTTCTTGAAACATCCGATAATGCAGTCCTTACACGTTGTGCTGAAATCATGAAAATGACACTTCGTAAATTTATGCTTCCTTCCGAATATTCGTATCAACGAAAAAACATTGCCATTGAACCCATTTGTGACTTCCAGGGCAAGTTGATTATTGTCAGTGGTGAAAACATTAAAGGAAATGGTATGGACGAACTTGTAAACATGTCGTGGGTATCTTCTAATATGCGAAGACTTACATACACCCAAGCATCACAAACATATGACATGGAAGAATTAGTTGAATTCAATAAAAGAAATATTACATTGGTCGTACCAGACTTGGACACAACTACATTTTCAAATAAAAATCCCGAAATTTGTTATTCTTTTGGATGCCAGTGGGTTGCCATGAATTACGGAAGCCTTGATAATGCAATGGAAATTTATACTGGCAAGTTTTTAGATAATTCGTTTGCGCTGAAGCCAGATGTATTACGCTACAAACCGCTAACATATTCTGACCCAAAGCCACAAGATCCGGCAGTAAGCTTCCAACCCAAGAGAATGACATCGCCTATGTATGATTATACAATTAAATCTTCCAAATAAATAAATGTCCGAAGGTGGAAAAAGAGGTTCTAGTGCCTGGATTTCTCACATCAAGAAGGTTGCAAGAACACAAGGCCTGACGTACAGAGAAGCAATGAAGGTTGCAAAGAAGACATACAAGAAGCACCGCGGAGGTGGTGGAATGATGGGTGCAATGCCACCCATGGGAGGCAAGAGAATGACTGGAGGTACGCTATATGGTTTCACAGGTGGTCCTTACACTGGATCTGAATTATCCGATGGCGCGGGTCGTTTTCCTGTGTTAGCTGATGCAACTTGGAAAGGACCCAGTGAACTTCTTTCTGGAGGCCGTCGCAAACGCACTACGCGCAAGTTAACTAGAAGACGCCGTCATCGTGGAGGCGCAACCGCAGGAGACATTACTCATCCTGTGCCTCTTACTGCACATGCGGGGAGCGGCTTACCATTCAGCGGTGAGCCTACTACCATGCCTGCGAAAACAGCAAATGCCGCCGAAGTATCCTCATAAGGTATGATATATAAAGTCTATATCACTTGAATTGCGTTGTGCAATCTCATTTTGTTTGAATTTAAGAAATCCCCATTCATGACTAAACGATGGAATAAATTTATATGAAAACTCTGGGGCACAATTAAACACATATGAAACATCTCTTTTTAGCCGTGAAATAAATGCCCAATTTGGATGACTTGGGTTCAGCGATACCGGTCCCACATGACTGACAACAAAAGTAGACGGCTTCATGACATTGAAAAGCAATGAAAAAACATTAAAATATAAAGCCTGCATTTCTGGTCCATCTGGGTCGGGAAGATCTACCAAAATGCTATCAAACTTTTCATTGGATTCCGATAAAAATTTGACTGCATCCTCAAAGACAAGCCGAGTACGAATGTCTACTAAAGAACCTTCATTTACAGGATAATGCATTGAAAATGCCTCTACAAATTCTTGGTCATAATCAACCAATGTAATACTCTCAATGTTATCATTTCCAAAAATGTAAACATCGCGAGCCAAAAGTCCATCGCCTCCTCCAAGAATTAATACTCTATGTCCTGGCTCAATATTCTCGTATTCACGGGTCATCATTCCGTGATACCTGCCTTCATCTAGAGTCGAAAATTGTACTTCTCCATTCATTAGAAGCATGTTGCCATGCATACGTGTCCGCACATACTCTATAGACGCCTTTTGCGTTTGAAGTTCCATTAAGGTCTCCGCAACACAAAACGTAACTTGCTGACCATACTGCGGTTTCTCCGTCATTATCTTTTATTGTTTGAGTTCGGTCTAATACATTCATTATGCTTTATAAACAACATTTACACACCAAATTTCACGACCACTTGTGTCATCCCATGTAATCGCAGTAGTCAGCTTTCCAGTAAAGGTAGGAAATTCAGTTGTAGACACCTCTGTGTGCTGACCTGCCACAATCGGGCAAGATGTCTGCGTACACAAGTCGTCTGTTTGCGTCCAAGGAAGTCCATTCAAAGAAGCCTCATAAAAAGAAGTTCCTCCGATGACATCTTCGTTTAATAGATAACTGACAGACAATGAAAAATTCTGACCAGGTACAGGAGGATCGGGTGTCAAAGACATGCCATTAATTGTTGCAATACTTCCTACTGCAGTACAATCCGTAAGAACTGCCGTGACACCCGCGAGAACAATTAGCGCCATTGTGAGTATATTATGTTTAATTTCGTAAATCACCACATTGTAATATCATCTACCTTGCACTCTCCTTCTACTTCCTGCTTTTGTTCTTGTACACGCAATTTGACTTCATCCTTATAATTTACAAATTCTTCTTCCTCGCCTTCTCCGAGACGAGTTTCGTCCAACAGGACTTCCACGAGACCTGTTCCGCACGGGGGCTTTTGTCCAAACATGATGTTCGCAGAAATACCCTTCATGTCGTCAAACTCCGAGGATACGGCAGCGTTAAATAGAATTTTGGATGTTTCTTCAAAAGAGGACTTTGCCAAAACACCATTGTCATGCTTCTTCATTCCAAATCTATCCACAGCAACCAATCGTCCTTGATATGTCATAGAGTCTAACAACACAGACATGTGATGGTAATTCACATATGCAGACGTGAATACCTCGGAGAATTCGTCATAGAGTGCCTGTCTTGCCGCCTCAATTCCAAATACATCAAGTACTTCGTGAATGTCATTGCTAAATGTTCGTGTTGCATCTACGTCGTGGAATGACAACAAATCATACAAATTTGTACCTTCTACGTCAAGAACGTATTGCTTCTTGCATACCCAAGCATTGACATCATCATCCCAAGTCATTTCTTGATTGACATCTCTCCTGTAGACACGCCCAACTCCTTCTACACCCGAGATGACGGTATTCAGAATTTGTTCTTCGGCAATACGCAAATTGTTATAGTCGTACTTTTCGGTACTAAACGCAATTCGCATCACTAATTTTTCTCCATTTGCATCTGAGTATACACATTCAACCGGAACATTGACTGCACCCGAAATCGCATCTTGAATACTTACCATGTCTTGGGTGCTTCTTGCAGCCATTTCAATTTCATCAAATTCTAGACGCATGATCCAAGGCGATGTGCACTCTGGCTTGCCCACAGAAAATGCACGATATGTCTCAAGAATTTCTCGGTCTTCTTGTACGATTGTATCCGGGCTCAGCGGATACGGATCATAGTAAATTCGTACGTGTTTTGTAATGTCTCGCAACATTGTCTTTTGAATTTCACGCTTCATGAGAATGGCACTATCCAGATTTTCGGAAATCTTGGGAGACAAGTACACAAAATTGAGTGGATTTTTAGGATTTCGTGAAACACTCAATAGTTCCTGAATACGCGGCACACCTTGTGTAGCACCTGCTTTGACGGTACCAGCAGAGTGGAAAGTATTCAATGTCAATTGTGTTGTAGGTTCTCCAATGGATTGCGCGGCAAGTGCACCAACCATTTCTCCAGAATGTACCAAACTTTTGAGATATCTAAACCGAATTTCCTTGAGAACCTCGTCAAATATCTCCTTTGTAAATCTCCATTCCACGATACTCCTGCGAGGAGCCAAATAGAACCTCAATAGGCAATGGAATACCTTGTTGTGGTTCATGTAGGGTTCCTTCATGAGCTTAGAAAGTTCATCTACAACATACGATGGAGTCAAATCGGTCTTGGTTGAATATTTATTGCGATATTTCTCAACCAATCGCTTGAGATGTACAGGGGCCAGTACGCTATCTTTTTTAATAAATCTAAATACATCGCGAACCAACATTTCGCGATCCTTGAGAATTTCTTCAATCAAATCGGGTGCTTCCGTAATGGTCTCACTCAGTATGTCTACAAGATCACTTGGGTTCAAGGCAAACATTTTATAAATGTCTTCAAGTGTCAGCAATGCCAATGTAATCGGCTGAGATTCAACGCAAATAGAATCAACGCCGTCTTCTCCGTATTTATATTGAATAATTTGTCCAGAGTTGTTTCGCACCGTCGTATCATATGTAACATTCATGTCCTCCATAGTCTTCATCATACGGCGCTGAATGTATCCAGTATCACTTGTCTTGACGGCCGTGTCAATTAGACCTTCTCGTCCGCCCATGGCGTGAAAGAAGAACTCCGCAGGGCGTAGTCCTTCTACAAACGAATTTTCAACAAATCCACGAGATTCAATTCCATCGTCAAACTTTGTAAAGTGAGGAAGAGTACGATCCTGTAGTGTATACTGAATACGTTTGCTTTCTACTAGTTGCTGTCCGAGTAGCGCAATCATCTGCGTAATATTCAAGTCAGATCCCTTGGCTCCAGCACCTACCATCTGTACTAGACGATTTTCCTTTGGAAGACTTTCCATCACACGACCGGAAATCTTGGAAGAAATAGACTTTAGTGCATTATTGATTTGATTTTCTAGTTCGTCTCCATCCGTACGGCCAGATGCATTGATAAATCTTCCAGCATGAACACTGGTAAGAATTTCTTGCACTTGCTTGCGTCCATCTGCCAGAGCCTGCTGTACGAAATCCAGAGTTTCCTTGTTTGCAATCAAATCAGAAGCACCTGTTGAAAACCCAGTGAACATGTTGAATTTTGTTACAACAGATTGAACTTCATTAATAAATTGTCCACATCGTTCAGGTCCAAAGTCATTATACAACACGTGTAGTACACCTTCTGACGGAGTATTAAAAGCACCCTTCTTAAGAAGTCCTTTTGTGAGACGGCCATTCTCAATGGTTACACGCTCGTTGAAATTCATGAGCGGAAATACCCGAGAAATTACATCCATGCCAGTATGTGATGTATTTGTCTTTTCAAACGAACTCAAAGAACGCTTGAGACGTGACACCAAATTCATAGCCACGTGTTCAGGAATACGGACACTTGGATTTGAAATACGAAATGCACCCGTGAGTGTATCCTGAACCATTTGAATAATTGGTGCGTTCTCGCGAGGACTGATAATCAATCGCAGAACACTTGCGAGCTTAAGAAGCTCCGTTTCTGCGGCAATACTCTGTGGCAGATGCAAGTTCATCTCGTCTCCGTCAAAGTCTGCATTATAGGGCTTAGTTGCAGATACATTCAAACGAAATGTAGAATAAGGCAAAACTTTTACACGATGACATTCCATGGAACCCTTGTGTAGAGATGGCTGACGATTAAACAACACATAATCACCATCAATCATGTGTCGATGTACAATATCGCCCTCACGCAGTTCAATCATATCCGGATTCACATACCGAAGAGAAATCGTACGTTTTTCTTCTTTGAGATAAACGGACTTTGCGCCCGGATACTTGACACCATTTCGCACATATGATACCAAACGATCGCGATTGTAAGGCGTAACAACTTCTGGCTTTGTGAGATTTTGAGCAATTTCTTCCGGAACACCGAGTTCGTCTACATCTATATTTGCATCAGGCGTAATAACCGAACGTGCACTGAAATCTACACGCTTACCCATAAGATTTCCGCGAACACGGCCAGTTTTTGCACCCAAACGAGACTTTAGTGTCTTCAACGGACGTCCGGAACGTTGTGCCGCCGGAGGCATTCCCTTAATGTCATTGTCAATGTATGTAGCCACGTGAAATTCAAGATGCTCGGTGTGTTGCTGGATGTAATCGCGAGGTTGTCCCTTGTCAATTTGTTCTCGTAGTTTCTGGTTATTTCGTACAATATCAATGAGTTTGTGAGACAAGTCGTCATCCATGCGTTGATTATCATCCATCATAACCGGAGGCCGGACGGTCAATGGCGGAACTGCCAAAATCGTACAAACCATCCAAGCAGGATGACTAAAACGCGGATCAAATCCGAGAATTTTTATAGCATTATCTGTGAGACGTTGAAATGCGCGAAGCACCATTTCGGACTGAATGGGAACATTTACTTCTTCGGATTCTCCACTCAACTGACCCTGCAGTGTACAGACGGTACCTTGAATTTTAGAAATCTTTCGAACAACTTGGGTTCCGCAAGAAGAACACGCTGTTATCTTTTTCTTTGACAAGTAATCAACCGTCTTCTGACGGACATCCGCAAGGCGATCTGTGCCTCGTAGTTCTGAATTCAATAGTTCATTTTCATCAGTGCTATCCAAAATGTAAAGTCGCGAACAATTCAAGCAGAGTGTATTGAGAGTTTTAATTATATATTCAAGAAACTGGTAGAGATACACCGGACGAGCAAGTGTAATATGGCCGAAATGTCCTTGGCATTGTAGATTTGTATGCTTGCAAGTTGGACATACCTTGCCACTTTCAATCACGCCAAGCCGAGCATCAAAAACACCACCTGCAACTGGACTATTTCCTTGATGGGTCTTGTCTGTGATGATTTCAACTACAGAGCGACGCAAGATCTCTTCAGGAGACGTGATGCCAAATTGAACACCGACTATGGCCGACATTGTATTCTTATAACTAAACTCTCTAATATCTTTTTACGATTCATTTTATATAAATATTTCTGATTTATAAACAAGATGGCAGCGGAATCTAAAACGGAATCAGACGGAGCACCAGAAGAAGTCAAAGGAGCAATCCAACGTGAACATGCACTTGTTGACACACGGCACGATTTTGGAGACATTCGGCAAGGTAGAAGCACTCCCCAAGCAAAACATATTGTTTGCTCGCATTTGAAGACTTACAATGGCTCAACGATTGATAAGACACTTTTTGAAGACTGGAAACTGCGAATAAATACTCTGGAAGAAGACTTTTTGATGAGGAGATTTATACCAATATACGGGCATCGTTATTTTGGAGCAAACGGAAGTCTTCTTAGCCCAAATTTTAATTATGAACTACGCACAATTGATCTTGGAACACCTCTGGCTCAATATGAAAGTATATTTAAAACACGTATTTTTGAGATATCGCCGGAAGTAGTATCCGACGTTGATAGACTGAAAGTAGTATTTGACAGAATAAAGTCAGCATTCCTAGGTAGACCCGATGCACCACTCTATGTAACAGAAGACGCATCACCGGGTGTCGCCGATATACTTTCCAGAGCGTACCCAGGAAGTGTAATCGATTACGCAACCGCGGCAACAATAACAGATTCTGGAACGTCTAAAGTGGACCCAGGATTCTTAAAACCTAACGCAGAATTTACTGAGAGCGAAAGTATATTTCAAGCTGATAAAGAAGTTAGAACTAAATTAAGTTATGCTGGAGGTGATACCCTGCAATATAAAGTCGGTGATATATCGATAAATGTTTCTATAGATATTGTTTCAGGTCCTGCGTTAAGTACACTGGCTGGAGCTATTGAAAGAACAAAAGTCGGAGCAAGAAATGCTTCACTGGCAGACATAGTTCCGGACCCGACTAGACTAGGCGCCTTAAAAAGGAAATTTATAAATGCAGAACAACAGGCGGCATTTTTTGCTTCCACAAAAAGCCGAGGAGATTCAAGTCAATACAGAATAACTGAGACGCTAGAAAATGCCATTAGAGAAGGAATCAAAGTAGAAGGAACACCTGATGGATTAAAAGCGCTCGGTGGGTTCATAGATGGACAAGTTGAGATTGAAATATATTCACACGGAAATCCCAGGTATTGGAGAGTTTTTTTAACTAAACCCGGTCCCGCCAACGTCGAACAATATAGATTGGACACTCTTCGCAGAAGTCTTGCAAATGTACTAGAAAAGTATAATTCAATTGTAAATTTTGCTCGAATTGACTTTGAACAACTTAAAGATGTTGCGTTTAATGATTTTGGAAACGCGATATCAGGACGTTACCAAATATCCAATGAAGAAGATGAAGTAAAAAGAATGCAGGGTCCTCCACCAGATGTAGTTGCACGTAGATCAATAAGAATTGCACAGCATGCCCAAATGCAGGTTGAAATTCGTATCGATGACGTTAACTTTACATTTATCCGAAACTTATTCATACTTTTGTTTGCATATCAACTAAACGATAAATATATATACTGCACTGGAATTCGGGCGGCGATACCTCGGCCCCTTAAGATTTTTAATATTGTATCGTCAATTGCAGATGATAGCTTAGAAACTACTCTAAACAACTTGAAAGAAATCGTAGAAAACTCGCCACGTGAGTTCCGTGAAAACAAAATTCCAAATGTAATAGATTATAATATAAATTTTAATAACAACAATACATTCCTTGAATGTCACTTTAAAACTGCAAGAGAGTTTACAATTCCACTTATGTTTTCTAAAATTCCGCGAGATGACGATATTACTATAAAAAGTATTCGGAATTTTTATGCACCTCTTCGCGATTTTATACTTCAGACAACTTCAAATGGAAGCAGGTTCCAAGACCTTGCAATTTTAGTTGTTGAACAGCTTATTTTAGCATCTTTTTCGCGAAGATTAATAGTTATACCGAACGCAAATATATTTAAAATTTTTAGTGATATTTTTCCAAATCTCTCTGGAGAACTTGTCAATAATGCTATATCTGTGATCCAACCATCAACTGAAAGAATACGTGTACCTGTACTAGATCCATTAACACGTGTATTCGAATCAATAAGCCACACACGACAAGCATTAGCTAAACGGATATTAGACATTGGGAACTCTAAAGTAGGTGGAAAAAAGGTATCGGTTTTAGCTGAACTTCGGCGACTGGGAAAAATTGTATTTAATTACGTAGTTTTCGACGGCAGAAGAATATTAGGAGGAGTACGTACGCCCATGCGTATAATGCAACGCGTAAAGAAACCAGCTTCGCCGACCTCTTTACGAACATTAACGGCCCCCGTAGGATATAAGAGAGAAAGGGTGTTAAAAGAATTGACAAGTACGCTTAAGTTTCCAATGTCCAAAGAAACTGCAAGAATTGTGGAAAGTGTAGTACGTAGAGAGGAAAAGCGTATGAGTGAAGAAAGCCGAAGAGGGCCCGAGGTAGAAACCTTGACAAACATGTCTATGAAAGAAGCCATAGAGTACGTCGAAAAATATGAGGTATTAATACATGAGTCTGAAACAGATCTTTTTCATAATAGACTAGACCTTTACGACCTCTATAAAGAAGCATACGCCAAGTTTTTAACCCCCGAAACATATAGTGGTTTTTTTAATAACTTTATTGAAAAATCGCGCTTGGCAGTGATAGACTCATCGGCAGACGGTGTACAACCCTTTGCATTTGAAAATCTCGGTCCAGGAGGAGTAGAAATGTTTGAAGATAATGGAGAAAGAGCC
>Ga0214923_10007756_pt1 | contig 11614 bp, 11 predicted proteins | sample LL1510_MetaG_FD_177993 | JGI IMG/M metagenome (GOLD analysis project Ga0214923, IMG submission 177993) | Freshwater microbial communities from Lake Lanier, Atlanta, Georgia, United States - LL-1510 | ecosystem: Environmental > Aquatic > Freshwater > Lake | place: USA: Georgia | collected... | reverse complement strand
TCACCAAATCACCAACATTCCATTGGTGTTCGTAGATATATTTTTTTTGCTCTTGATGATCAAATAAAAATTGCAGAAGATCATCACTGTCGCTGCGACTTAATCCATCAACGTATTCGGTCATCAATCTATTGACATACAACGCCTTGCGCTGCGTCATTGGATGCGTACAAACTATTGGCTGCAAAAACGATCTTGCATTTGAGCTGGGTTGACTGGTCATACGGGTTGATTTCATCGGTGCACTGGTACCGGGCTCGTAACTATTTAATGCCTTTAAGCCAATCAGCCTGGATTTCAATGCTGGTTCTAGATCTTCATAGGCAGCATACATATTCGCAAACAAGGTATTACCACCTGCACTTGGGATATACATTCCATAAAGAATCGTGGCCATTGAGGGTTTTTCCACGTAACACATGTCTGAGTGAAAGTACATTTCTCCGTCTGGAAGAGCCCCAATGTACTCGCCATTTTCTTTTTCATTAGTGATGTACATGATGGAGGGATGAGACTTGCTAATTTGATACTCTCCCTGAGTCGTTGCGAGCTCACCAAAAAGCTGACCAAATTTAACCTGATCAGTCTCATCTAAATCTTGTTGAGGGATACAAATGACTCCCCCCTCAAGCCAAGCTTTATGAATTTTTTGTATGGTTTCAGAACTCAGACTTTCCTTGATATTGATATTGGTTATTTTTAAACCTAGCGTATCAGATAGCGGAGATATTTCAATACTCATATATTAAATATTTAGGAATTAATCTGCAACAATTTTGGCTTCCTCAACAGTCTTCCTCCACTCAACTATTTCTTTTTTTAATAAAGCACTCATTTCATCTGGGCCACCAGGGTTAGCAATGACCCCATGTTTAGCTAAATCAGCCTGGGTGTCTGACTGATTGATAATATTTAAAATTTCTTTGGTCAGTCTGTTAGAAACATTCAACGGCGTACCTTTTGGCAAAAACACGCCAATCCAGTCGAAGTCATTCAGCTCTTTAATGCCACTTTCTCTAAAAGTGGGTATATCTGGAGTCCAATTTGTTCTAACTTCGCCACTGGTTGCCAACATTTTGAGCTTGCCTGCGGCAACCATGGACAAGACCGAATGAAGAGGGAAAAACCCCACCTGGACTTGACCGCCAATAAGATCTGTAACTGCTCCTGCCGAGCCCTTGTAGGGAACATGCACAAGATTAATGCCTGTCATTTGCTTAAACATTTCTGTTCTTAAGTGATGTGGTGTGCCATTACCGGGCGTACCAAAATTCAATACACCAGGGCGTACTTTTGCGTAGGCAACTAACTCTTCTAATGTATTAACATTGATTGAGGGGTTAACTACCAGTGCAACCGGCATCTTGCTGATTCGAGCTACAGGAATAAAATCATTTATTGGGTCCCAAGGTAACTTTTTGTAAATGGATCCAATCATGGCCAAGGTGTTAGGCACCACAAGAACCGTATTACCATCGGGAGCCGCGTTTGCTACCGCAGTAATGGCAATGGTTCCTGATGCGCCAATTTTATTGTCCACAATCACAGCTGTAGACAATGCTTTAGCGAGCTTAGGAGCCAATATTCTGGCCACAATATCGCTCCCCGTACCCGATGTGGTTGGCACCACTAGGGTTATATTCTTAGTAGAGGTTACTTGTGCAAGAGTGCCAGAAGCACAAAACAAAGAAAATATAATAATTGAAAGAAATTTCATTAATTCTCTCCTAACTTTATATTGCAGCTTAAAAAAACTACTAGTGCAGACAATTACCACCATCAACAACCAAGGTTTGTCCGGTTATAAAATCACTGTCTTCACTAGCGAAAAATAACACGGCCCCGGTAAGATCTTCAGGCTTTTGCACCCTTTTCAAGGCGCGTACATTTGCGGCTTCGGTTCTTAGCTTGAGAATCCCTTCATCAGGGTTAACCTCAGAAAGCGTATTACCTGGCGCGATACAGTTAACGCAAATGTTATCGCTTCCAACTTCATTGGCAAGTGTTTTGGTAAATCCAATAATTCCGGCTTTTGAGGTAACATAATGAATACGACTTGGTGAGCCTTTGATGGCAGTACTGGAACTTATGTTAATAATTTTCCCGTATTGCTGCTTTCTCATTTGGGGCAATACAGCACAACATGACAACCACGTGCCTTTGACATTGACGGACATCATTCGATCCCACTCTTCAATGGAGATTTGATCAAAAGGAAGTCTTGACATAGGTATTGTTGAAAATATTGCCGCGTTGTTGACCAATATATCCAGCCTGCCAAAATCTACAATTGTTTTATTGACCATGGCTTCAAGGCTACTTGGTTCAATCACATCGGTTGGAACGGGTATAGACGCACCACCTAGGTTGTTAATTTCATCAGAAACTTTTTGTGCCGCCACTGAATCAATCTCAGCCACTACAACCTTAGCGCCCTCTTGAGCAAGTCGAATCGCGTAAGCTCTTCCAATGCCATGGCCACTTCCAGTCACCACAGCCACTTTGCCTTCAAGTTTCTTGGTCATCTGACACCTCTTAAGTTTGTTTTAATTTTTCCTTAATCATCAAAGTTTAGCTATTGGTAGAATCCCTTTACTAGTGCGCGTTACACTTAGCCTTATTCGAGTTGACTCCATTTAAAATAGAAAATTATTCATTTGTTTTTTATTATCTTTATTAATCCATTTATTTATGACTGACTCAACACTTTTTACCCCCCCAAAAGTCTGGACATGGAGCAAATCCAATGGAGGACGTTTTGCCAATATCAATCGCCCGGTGTCAGGCTCTACTCATGATGCAGAGTTGCCGCGCGGCAAGCATCCCATGCAGCTGTATTCGCTAGGGACCCCTAATGGCCAAAAGGTCACGATTATGCTGGAGGAATTACTCGCCTTGGGCCACAGCGGCGCAGAATACGATGCATGGCTCATCCGAATTCATGAGGGCCAACAATTCGGCAGTGGCTTTGTAGCGGCAAACCCCAATTCCAAAATACCTGCCCTGCTGGACTACAGTGACTCCCAACCTACACGGGTCTTTGAATCAGGGGCAATTTTGTTGCACTTGGCCGAAAAGTTCGGCGCCTTTATGCCCCTTGACCCAACCCTGCGCGCCGAATGCATGTCCTGGCTGTTTTGGCAAATGGGCAGCGCACCCTACCTCGGTGGAGGGTTTGGCCATTTTTACGCTTATGCGCCCATCAAAATTGAATATGCCATTGACCGTTTTGCCATGGAAGTCAAACGCCAGTTAGACGTGCTGAATTGCCGTTTGGCCGAAAGCTGTTTTATTGCGGGTGACGATTACACCGTTGCAGATATGGCCATCTGGCCTTGGTATGGAGCCATGAGTAAGGGCCTGCTGTACGAGGGCGGAGAGTTTTTACAAGTTCAGGAATACACCCATGTCATTCGATGGGCTGATGAAATTGCCCAGCGACCCGCTGTGGCACGGGGTCGTATGGTGAACCGGGTCAATGGCCCGTTAGAGCAGCAACTTCATGAGCGCCATGATGCGAGTGACTTTGAGACACAAACTCAAGACAAGCTTCAACAGAAACCCATTGGTAATGACCTTGGCCGCTAAATATCGCTTAGGTCGCTTAAATACGTGAACGCCCACCAAACACCCGAAACACTTACCGTTTTGTACGACGGCTCTTGCCCTTTGTGTCAAATGGAAATTGCACACCTCAAAGGTCTGGCTATAAAACAAACGAACAGCGCCCTGTGCTTTGTAGACATCAGCCCTGAGGGCGAAAACGGCCTAGCCTTTGCCGTTGATCGAGTCAACCTGATGGCCCGCTTTCATGTGCAGCTGCAAGATGGGTCCAGATTGAGCGGTGCCGCCGCTTTTGTGGCCATGTGGAGCCGTCTGCCGGGCTGGCAATGGCTGGCGCGTTTAGCTCAACTGCCAGGTATGCTGAACCTGATGGAACTGGCTTATCGTGTCTTCTTACACATACGGCCCTGGCTTCAAGCCGCCCTCAAAAAAGGAAACAATGACCACCATTTACGACTTTAAAGCCCGCTCCATAGACGGTAAAGAACTTGATTTTTCAAATTTCAAAGACAAGGTGTTGCTGATTGTGAATACCGCAAGTGCTTGTGGATTCACACCCCAATTTGCCGGCCTGGAAATACTTAACCAAACATTTGGCCCCAAGGGGCTTTGGGTATTGGGTTTTCCATGCAACCAGTTTGGCGGCCAAGACCCGGGCAGCAACGACGAGATTGGCGCCTTTTGTCAAAAAAACTATGGTGTCAGCTTTCAGATGATGGAGAAAATTCATGTGAACGGGGCAGATGCACACCCCCTATTCCAATGGCTTAAAGAACAAGCCCCTGGCTTTTTAGGCAGCAAGGGCATTAAATGGAATTTCACTAAATTTTTAGTAAATAGAGACGGAAAGGTCTTGAATCGTTATGCGCCCCAAGACAAACCCGAAAAGATTGCGACCGATATTGAATCAGCGCTAGCGTAAATTTGGCGGCGTCCCATTAGATAAAGATCTAATGAAAAAGCAGGTGTCAATCACCTTACTGTGCTTGTCGCTGCTCATTGTGACGTCTTTGCACGTGGATTTGAAACACGAAGAAAACGGCTTGCTATTGGTTGTGGACGAATACCCCATTGATGTAGTGGGCATCACCCAAAACCAGTGGAACAAGCTCACAAGAAATTGTGACTCTGTTCAAAAGTTAAGTTCTGATCAAGCCACCTATAAGCTTGCTAAAAAACTTATACAAAGTTACAGCCCGCCAAGTTCGGAGTCTGCACAAATTGCAAGCGCGTGGTCTATAGACGGCTGGATAATGGCTGAAGTTGAATTCAATGAGCTTTTTCCAGCGGTAGTACTCATCAAAAACACGGGCGATGATGCTTATATAGTGCCCCAAGCTTTATGGAGCGGCTACACCAAGCCCTGGAAGGCTGCGCCCTACATACGCCAATATTTAGCTCGCCAGGCTAAAGAGATGCCGGCTACGCTTTTGAAATGCTTTGAACCTGTTTCACAGTCGTTCAGATGAAAAGGTTTTAACAGCTATTTGTCTAATGCGTCGACAAAGAAATATAACTAGATCAAAAATCAAGATTGTCTTAAATTACAAAAGCAAACAAAATCATTTATTATAATTTACTCCAACTTTAAATTTAACTTTTTGATAATATCACCGTATTTTTTCATATCATCATTAACATAAACCCGAAACTCCTCCGGTGTCATGCTAAGCGCTTCATTATTTAGATTATTTACAACTTCACGATATGATGCATCTTTACTTTGTTTCTGAATTGCTTCTGAAATCTTGTCAAGTACTGGCTTGGGTGTTCCCGCTGGCGCAAATAGACCACCCCAGACTAAGGAATATATACCCGGATAACCAAGCTCTTGAAAAGTGGGAACATCAGGAAGTTGTGAAGTCCTTTGTCGAGATGTGACTGCAAGTGCCTTTACCTTTCCAGTCCTAATTAAAGGCATTACGCCACTACTAGTCTCAATCATCATGCTAACCCTTCCACTTAATAAGTCAGGGACGGCCGCTCCTCCACCTTTATATGGCACGTGCAATATATCAATTCCAGCATATTGCTTGAGCAACTCACCATTCAGATGAGACATGGAACCATTTCCTGCCGAAGCAAATGAAAGCTGACCTGGTTTAGCCTTTGCTAAAGCAATCAGATCTGGGAGTGAATTTACTTCTAAACCTTGACTCACGAGAAGAACATTAGGTCCGGCGAAAGCTATAGTTACAGGTGTTAGATCTTTCACGGGGTCATATGGTAACTTATATAGTGATGGGGCAATAGTATTAGTACCTGTTACACCATATAATAAGGTATAACCATCTGGCTGAGATTTGGCTACAAAATCAGCTCCGATAGTTCCTGCTGCTCCAGTTTTGGTTTCTACTATGACGGGTTGACCCAATTGATCTGTAAGGGCCCTCCCAACTGTTCTAGCAAGCGTCTCAGCGGTCCCCCCAGTACCCAAGGGATTTATTAACTTTATTGGCCTGTTAGGATAACTAATGTTTACAGGCTGAGCATGTGCAACACCGAGACTCGAAATCAATAAAAACAAAGATATAAACTTAAACATAAAAATGAATACCCTTGAAAACAAATACTAGAACTAAAAAAATTAATATAAACATACATATCCAGTCGCACCAACTAAATCGACGATATTATTAATAATAAAAGTCAAAAAGCGTCAACTGAAATATTGTATTCAAATAATACAAATGAATTTATAAATTTTGATTGCTTTATTTTTTGAGTCAATACTATTTAAGCTAAATTTATTCAGGATTTACCCTAACTTGTCAGGTAAGAAATGGCACTATCAATTACATTTCAAGCTGCCTCATTAGGGTTTACTCTATTCACAAATAAGCACTCATTGGTTAAGTTATTTTCAATTTTTTAAAGGTCCGACAATGAGAAACTGCCTTTTTCTAAGAATATGCTCGATTGCTTTTATCTTGGCCGTATTAAATTGCGTACAAGCACAAAACGCTTATCCTAATAAACCTGTTAAAATTATCGTAGCTGCCGCTACAGGAGGCGGAACAGATATCTTGGGTCGAATGTTCGCACAAAAACTAAGCGAAAAGTTTGGCCAACCATTTGTCGTGGACAACAAAGGCGGCGGAGGCGGTTCAGTCGCTGCAGATTTTGTAGCCAAATCTGTAAATGATGGCTACACGCTATTGGTCACCAACGACCAACTGACTGTGGGAGCCAGCTTTAATAGCAGCCTCACATTTGACCCAATCCGAGATTTTGCTCCTATAGGTATTTTTGGTAGAGCCCCTGTGGTTATGGGTGTAAACCCAACTGTGAATGTAAACAATTTGGATGAGTTGATTGCATTAGTTAAGGCCAATCCCAAAAAATATAGTTTTTCCTCTTGTGGCTATGGAACACCACTTCATTTGGCAGGAGAACTTCTCAATATCACAGCAGGTATTGATATGGTACATGTTCCTTATAAAGGTTGTTCTCCAGCACTTACTGATGTGATTTCAGGTCAAATTCCAATATTTTTTAATATGATGAATAACGTTTCTCCATTTGCCAAAAGTGGTAAAGTTAAATTACTGGCGGTTGCATCCTCCAAAAGATTAACAAGTTTACCTAACTTACCTACCATTTCAGAATCTGGCTTTCCCAATTTTGATGCCTTTCCATGGTTCGGCATGCTAGCACCTGCTGGTACACCCAAATCAATTGTGAATTTGTTAAGCGCAGAAATTCAGAGTTTGGTTGAAAGCAAAGACATCTCAGACAAGCTTAAAAACCTGAACTTTGAACCCACTCCTGCAGCACCAGAAGTATTTACAGAAATCATGAAAAGTGATTTGGTGAGATGGCGACGAGTTGTTAAAGAAGGCAACCTCAAGGCTGTTGCTGAATAATTTTTTTAAAGATAATTAATATTACGAATAAAGCAAAACCATAATGACAGAAACATCCATTACAAACAACACCTGCCGCGTTGGAAATATCAACTTGTATCTTCGTAGAGCGGGACGGGGCTCTCCAATTCTTTTCCTTCATGGAGCTGGTGGCATTGCGGAGTGGACACCATTCTTCAATGATCTTTCTCAAACTCATGATGTGTGGGCTCCAGATCATCCGGGATTTGGTTTATCCGATGACCCCGGCTTTATTAAAAATATGTCTGATTTGGCAATGTTTTACCTAGATTTTTTGGATACACATGCACCTACAGGTGGTTTTCATCTGGTTGGTCACTCAATAGGTGGCTGGCTTGCAGCAGAAATTGCCACGCGAAATACTCAACACATAAGAAGTTTATCCCTAATTTCATCGGCTGGCCTTCGACTCGAAGGTGTCCCAATGGGCGATATATTTATGTGGAATACTGAGGAAGCAGTTAAAAAGTTAATTTTTGATCCTGTTGTTCAAGAAAAAAGGCTTAATGCTCAGCCCACACCAGAGGAAGCAGAAATCATAGTTAGAAACAAGTTCACGTTTGCAAAACTTGCATGGTATCCAAGACTATTTAATCCTGAACTCAAGAAGTGGCTACATAGAATCAAGGTGCCAACCCAAGTCATATGGGGGGAGCATGATGAGCTGATACCCAAAGAATACGCTAAGTTGTGGGCAAAAGCATTAAATACAAATACTTGTACCGTATTAGGTAAGTGCAGCCACTCACCACCAAATGAAAAACCATCAGAAACAGCTCAGTTAATTAAAACATTCCTAAGAAAGCATGCTGAATGAAAGTTCTCAACTTTACCTTAATGCCCTATCGTTCCATGGATGTTCCTGCTTCCAAGGAATATCGTTCGGCTTGGGTAGTACTTCCTAACACATTTTATGACCCGGAAAAAGGGGCTCATGACTATGAAAGCTATATTGATTTGCTTGCTCAATCTGAACCACTTGGTTTTGATGGTGTATGTGTCAATGAACATCACCAGACAGCCTATGGCTTGATGCCTGCACCCAATCTAATTGCGAGCGCCTTAATTCAAAGAACTAAAAAAATCAAGATTGCCATTCTTGGAAGAGCCTTGCCTTTGGTAAATAACCCCATCAACATTGCTGAGGAATTCGCGATGTTGGACAATATGTCTCGGGGTCGTATTATTGCTGGTTTTGTACGTGGTATTGGGGCGGAATATCACTCAACCACTGTAAACCCCTATTATTCCCATGAACGCTTTCATGAGGCTCATGATTTAATTGTGAGGGCCTGGACACAACCTGGACCCTTCCCCTGGGAGGGTGAGCATTACAACCTGAACTATGTCAACTTATGGCCAAGGGTATATCAGCAACCCCATCCTCCCATTTGGATTCCATCACAAGGTTCAATTGAAACTATTGAGTGGGCAGCTGACCCCTCTAGAAAATACCCTTTTTTAGTTACTTTCTCCGCACGCGAAGCTGTTTTAAAAAATTTATTGGCATACAAAGATCAAACTCAAAAGTATGGCTATGAGGCTCAACCATCTCAATTGGGTTGGGCAGCTCCAGTTTATGTAGCTGAAACGCTTGAAAAAGCCATGTCAGAGTCTCGGTCAGCTATTGAAGCCTTGTTCAATGATTACTTAACGCTTCCGATGGAAATGCTTCTCCCACCTGGTTACACATCGGTAGAGTCACTCAAGAAAATCATCGCGACCAAAAAAGCCATTGGAAGGGCTGGCTTTGGTGGCACCAATCAAAGACAAAGCCTTGAACGTTTGATGGAACTTGGCACCGTGCTAGTTGGTACACCTAAAAGCATTTTGAATCAAGTCGAACAGGTTAAAGAGAAAACCAATTTGGGGAATTTTGTTTCGATGCTTCAGTTTGGAACACTTAACAACGATCTCACCCAAAGAAATCAAGCCATGTTTGCCTCTGAGGTCATGCCTAAGATTCAAAAAATGTCATGAATTTGAAACCCAAGCTAAAACTGGACATATGCAATCATTAATGTCTGATTTTCCGGACGACAGAACACTCAGGGAAATCCTGAGAGACGCCCATATTCCTAGTCTTTTGGGTGCCTTGGCTTACACCACTCATGATCTGACTCTGCTTCGAGAGGAATTTCGTCCCAACTATATTGAAACTGCTGCTGGCTTTCAGCCACAAGGCGGCCTTTCGGCAAGTGCTCAGGATGAAGCGCGAGTTATGGCGTTCGAAGTTATGAAGGAATTGCGCAAAGGCGCCCATGACACCAAACCGCCTCTGGAAAGAACTCAGGTACGTCAGATCATGGAGTACATGTTGGGACCGTTCTCTGATGATCACTTCAGCTTGCTTCTGAATGAGTTGGGAATATCCGTATACAACGATGTCTCGCTGTGGCATATGTCCCAGCTCTCTGCAGAAACTGATTTCACCGTTGCGATCATCGGAGCCGGCCTGGCCGGTGTGGGCGCAGCATACCGCCTGAAACAAGCAGGCATACCGTTCGTAATCTTGGAAAGAAACCATGAAGTTGGAGGCGTTTGGTCTGAGAACAACTATCCTGGGTGCCACCTTGATACCAGCAACTTCAATTACAGCTATTCTTTTAACCAGAATCCTTACTGGAAAGAAGAATACGCAAGCCGAGCGGCTGTATTGGAATACCTTCAGGGGAGCGCCGAAAAATTCGGCCTGCGGGAACACATTCGTTTCAATACTGAAGTGGTGGCTGGCGAATACAACGAGCGTGAAGGCAGCTGGAACCTGATGCTCAGGAAGCCTGACGGCAGCAAAGAACAGCTTCGCGTGCAGGCCTTGATAAGCGCAGTTGGCCAACTTAATCGTCCAAACTATCCCGTTATCGACAACATGTCCTCTTTTGCAGGACACGCTTGGCACACCGCGCGCTGGAATCACGAGGTGGATCTTGCGGGCAAGCGAGTTGGCGTCATCGGCACAGGCGCGAGCGGATTCCAGGCTATCCAAAAGATTGCGGAGGTCGCAGGCGAATTGACCGTGTTCCAGAGGTCCCCGCCCTGGATCAGATCAACGCCCGGCTACAACAGCCTGTTAAAGGAAGGCAGCCGCTGGCTCTTCGCCAACGTTCCCAATTACCACCGGTGGTTTCGCGTCTATAGAATGTGGGTCGGTATGTGCCGCCGCGCCTATACAGAGGTGGACCCCGCATGGAAACATCCGATCTCCATGTCGCATAAGAATGAGGAGCTGCGTCAACTGATGATGGCGCAACTCGAAAAATCCTTGGCAGATCGGCCTGATCTGCTGAAGAAGATGACACCGGACTATCCACCTTTCGCCAAACGCTGTGCGTCAGACGACGGCAACTGGTTTGCAACCCTTAAGAAGCCGAATGTAAAACTGGTGACCGAAAGGATCGCCAAGGCTTACGAGGGAGGCATCGAAACCACCGACGGCGAGCTTCACGAACTCGACATCATCGTTTTCGGTACAGGTTTTAAGGCTGCTGATTTCCTTTCGACCTTGCCGCTAACTGGCCGCGGGGGCGTCAAGCTACAAGATCAGTGGCATGGCGATGATGCCCGCGCCTATTACGGCATCACCGTTCCCAACTTTCCAAATCTGTTCTGCCTGTATGGGCCGAATACGAACATCAACGGTAATGCCAGTTTGGTGCTGCTCTCCGAAGCTGGCGCCACGTACATCGTGGAGTGTCTCAGGTTGCTGCTTGAATCCGGTAAATGTGGAATGGAAGTGCGCCAAGAAGTTTTGGACCGCTTCAACGAACGCATCGATGCAGCCAGCGGCTCAGTGGTGTATGGCGCTGCTTCAGTGAAAAGTTGGTATAAAAACTCCAGTGGAAGGTTGACCCAAAACTGGCCGCTGCCGACTGTCGAGTACTGGAGAGAAACGCGCCAAGTGAATAAGGATGACTATTTGTTTTTCTAGAAATTTTTTTTAAATTGGCATTCTCCTAAACCTGAACTGCTACCGACAACTTGGGATCTAAGTGAGGTTCTTTTTTATTGAGGTAGTTACTAAGGTGTTTAGCGAAGATGGCCTATTCAAATTCAGCGCCCAAAGTAACGCCTTAATCCGATAGAACATTTTTTGTCAGAATTAAACGTTGTTTTTAGGCTAGGAATGACGGAAAATTTTGATCGGAACGGAATCACCCAAGCGA
>Ga0214923_10007755_pt1 | contig 11617 bp, 26 predicted proteins | sample LL1510_MetaG_FD_177993 | JGI IMG/M metagenome (GOLD analysis project Ga0214923, IMG submission 177993) | Freshwater microbial communities from Lake Lanier, Atlanta, Georgia, United States - LL-1510 | ecosystem: Environmental > Aquatic > Freshwater > Lake | place: USA: Georgia | collected... | reverse complement strand
GCAGACCGCGTGCCAGACCGCGGAAGGACCCCCCAAAAACTGGGTGTTGCAAAATGCAGCAGCCAATCTGGCATGGTGCTCACGCCCCTATTTTTCATGCACTTTTGCATCGGCGCGTGCGATTCGCCCTTGTTTTCTAGGCTTTTTCGCGCAGCGCTATCGCGGTCCGCTCAAGCACATCGCACCGCGCTCGCATTACCTCGCGAGCGAGCTCGAGCAACCGTGACGTCTCCACGATCACCACGCTCGGCTTTCCGTTGCGACGATGCCACACAATCGGAACTTTTCCTTCAGCGTCGGCCGTAGCTTGCTCAATCGCAGCGTACAGCTGCAACGCTTCGACGCGTTTCGCCTCGACATGAAGCGCCACTCCGTCGAGCACGACGTCTGGTGAATCCGGCCCGCCCTGGAATTGCACGCCGCGTCGTGCGTCGACGCCGAGAAGCTGCCCGAGCTCGGCAGCGCACTCACGCTCGCCGCGTTTCCCTTTTTGTCGGCTCATGCGTCCCATGCGTCACCTCGCAGCCATGTAGAGCCCGATGTTTGAGAACGCATATCCCGCATACGCGATCGCCAACCCGACCTTGCCGCGCACCGCCAGGTCCACGGCCACGACCAGGTAGATCACGCCGCACACTGCGATCAGCCACGGTGCCATGTCAGCCTCCAACGATCCGCAGTGTACGTGCCCGGCCAGGACGCCAAATAACAACTCCGTCACGTTTCAGCCGGTTCAGTTTCTGCTGCACGTCGCCGACGTGCGTACCCGTCTCGGTGCACAGTTCACGCACCGTCGGCGGCAGCCCGTCGTTGGCGTCCGTCAGCCGGCGAATCGCGTCGACCAGGGCCAGCTGCTTCGCCGTGGTGCCGGCCGACTTCGCGGCCGGCATCTTCTGCAGGTTGTTCATGCTGTTGCCTCCTGTTGTTTCGCTTTGACCGCGGCCAGCATTCGCAGCCGGGCCTCCTCATCAGCACCGGTCCAGACACGGGGGGGGGCTTTTTCGCCGTCCGAGGCCACACCTCGAGCCCGTGACGGCTTCGGATTGTCGTACAGACCTCCGAGCACCCGCGTTACGAACCCATCGCCGCACAGCTGGTGCAGGGTGGCCTTGCCCTGGTCGAAGTACCGGCACGCCGGCAGCCGCTTGATCGCGAGCTTGGCGTCCTCCAGCCAGCCGGGCTCCGAGAGCCGCTGGTCGGCGTGATCTGGCAGGGCAGGGGCGTTCCACGGCTGGGCGTGCCCAGCCTTCACGGCGGCCTTCCAGGCCGCCCGCAGGGCGGCTCTGGCTTCCGGCAGCGCAGCGCACGGAGGAGGAGGAGGAATATCTTCTCTAGTCTTCTCTAGTCTGGTAACGGTCCCACCGTGACAGGCCGCCGCGGGGTTGTCACGCTCGGAGCGTGACAGGTCACCCGGGGGGGCTTTTCCGCGGTGCCGTTCTTGCCGAACGGCCGCCAATGCCCGCTCTTTTGCAGTTTCCGAGTTGTGTCGCTCCCAGTGGGGGATCGCTATCCCTCCGCCCTGGTTCGCGAGCCACCCGACGCTGACAAGCGCCGCAGCGAAACCCGGAACGCCAATGAGCTCGTCAACAGCCTCGAGCTCCTCGTCGGCCACCACGCCGTTGACACTGTGGCGGTCGAACCACGACCAAAGCCTGAACAGCTTGCCGTAGATGTCGTCCTTCGTCACGCCAGCGGCCTTGGCCAGCCGTCGGATCTCCGGGGCGTCGATGAGGTCGTGGCGCATGCGAATCCAGCTACCGGCCATCATGGCCCTCCTTTCAATTCCGCCCAGCCGCGTCGAAGCGGCATCGTGCCTATCACGTGGGCGGTTGTCCTTGCCTTACCTAGCCTTGCCGTGCCCGGCCCGGCCTAGCCATGCCACGCCCCGCCGGGCCACGCCGCATCCCACCACGGCCGCGTCGATCGGCCTCCGTTCCTGAACGATGGTGGTTTCATTGCCCTGCCACGCCTTGCCGCTCCGCGCCACGCCCTGCGCCGCCATGCCTCACCACGCCACGCATCGCCCCGCCCAGCCATTCATCTGTTGATAAGCACCCATTGGTTTTCATTCAGCCCGCCCGCATTCCGCACCTCGCGCCCGGTGTGCATCGCGAGCCCATCATTGCGCAGATCGTTCAGCCGCTTGTTCACATCGTGAGGCACCAGCCCGCACCTGGCTGCGATCTCTGTCTGCCCCGCCGGCCCGAGCCGCAGGGCCTCGAGCACCTTCCACTTCTTGCCGGTGCGATTGATCTTCGCCGCGGCATGCGAGGTGGGGGGGTCGTTTTTTCTCGCCAGCACCTTTGGATCTCGGAACCCCATCATCGCTGCATCGAACAGCGGCAACGACGTGACGTTCGTGCTGTAGTAATCGCTCACCTCATCACCTCCATGTGCCGTTCACCACTCGCCGCCGTAGCGGGCGTTCAACTCGTTGCTGTACTCGTCCTCGCTGCCGTTCCGATATGCCCGGTCGGCGTTGTGACCGCCTGGCTTTGCCTCGAAGTCAAGGCGTGGCGAGACGCGACATGGCTCGATGGGCTTGATGCCGCGCTCAAACACGTCGTCCTCGATCTCTGCCAGTTCGCAGTTAATCTCCGTGATCTGTTGCAGACGCTGATACGCAATGTCGTAAGGACTTTTCATCACGCCTCCCTAAAACGGCACGTCGTCGGCACCGCCGCCACCGGCCAGGAATTCCGCCTTCGCCTTCTGGGCGAGCGTCTTCCGCGGTGCCGCCTCCCGGATCTCCTTGGGCAGCGGCGCCGGGCCGGGATTCCACGCCACGACCTTCACGTACTCGTTTCCGGCCTTGCTCAGGGCCAGCACCGTGTTGATCGTGGCCATCTGCCCCTTGAGCTCCTGCTCGTCCCATTCACCACGGGGAGGGTCAACGCGAGCCGAACGGCACAGCTGCTCAATGCGGCCGCGTTGCTGGCACGGGATCGACTCCCAAACCGGCTTGTACTTGGCGGCCACCTCGAGCTTGACCGTCAGCACCTTGCCCTCCGGGTTGCCGTCGCGCTTGGCCCAGTCCTTCGTCTGGATGCCGGCCCACTTGATCTCGGCCACGTGCGTGCCGTCTGGCAGCATCTGTTGCGGCTCCCCGGGGGCGGCCGCGTCGAACTCGTCATCCACAAAAACGTCCCAATTCACGACTGCACCTCCGGCTCGTGGCCCCTGTTCCCAACTCGCACGATGCGGTTGTTGTCTCCGTTCACCAACTCCTCAATCGCGTCCTTCGCTTTGTCGAACGCGATGTCGCCCAACTCATATGCACGCGTGACGGCCGCGATCTTTCGCATGAGCTCGGCACGCTGCTCCTGCCTCACCTTCCACGGCGGGTTGTCAGCCCACGACATTGGCGACCTCCTTCGGCTCGATGACGTCGTGCCGGGCCGCAACGGACTTCGTCAGGTCGTCGGCCTGGTCCTGCGTCAGCTGCCCATCGGAGAGCAGCTGGTCGATGCGGTCGCCGATCTTCCCGAGCGTCCGCACGCTGGCGGCCTCGGCGATGTGCGTCGCGATCCTGTCGAACAGCGGAGGCTCCGAACCGGCAGCCGGCGGCTGTACCTCACCCTTTCGGGCTGCGGTTTTTGCAGGCTGCCCCGGGGCACCCACAGCCTCCGGGGCCGGCCCGGCGAAAATGCCATGCAGCTGGCCGATGTCCATTGGCATCTCGGCCGGCAGGTTGAACCTGTTCTTCGCGTCCCACGCCGCCGAGTGCTCGGCGTGCATGATCCGATCCTTCCCTCCCGTAGCCTTCAGCCGACCGTCGTTGCCCTCGACCAACTTGGTTCTGTAGTTGCAGAACAGCAGCAGATCGCACCACTCACGCAGCAGCGGCGCCGTCTGCTTGGTGAGTTTCAATTCGTACCGGTCGAAGCCGTCGGTCTGATCCGGCGGGCTCGTTCGCTTCACCGTCGAGTGGGCGACGAAAACGACGTTGATCCCCTGGCCGATCAGCACGTCGCATGACGCGAGGAACCGTGTCCAGTGCTCGGCCACCATCGTGTAGCCCTTCCCAAACCCGAAATCCTCGATTGACTTCTTGCCGCTCGTCTTGAGCAGCCACTCAATCAGCAGCTTCTCGGCCCAGTCCGCCGAGTCGATGATCACGGTCTTGAACCCCTGAGCGTTCACGGCAAGCTCGGTAAGCGCGAGCGTGAGGCTCTTCCAGTCGTGGATCGACGCACGGGCCACGTCCAGGTGGTTCGTCCCGTCCTCGGTGTCGAGCACCAGCGGCACAGGAAACTGCGTCGCGAGCGTTGTCTTCCCGATGCCCTCGATGCCGTAAATCGTGCCGCGGACCGCCGCCTGGCGGCGGCCGCGTGTGATCTGAAGAATTCCGCTCATGTCGAGCTCCCTTCGTCGTAGGTGGTGATGTCATTGATCGAAAACCCAGCGTTCACGCCGGCATCCGGCCGACGCTCCATCGACTCAAGCGCGACCGCGATACGCTCCAGAGACGCGGCCATGCGTCGCTCAAACGCTGCGATCAAAGCAGCGCCAAACGAGTCGACAGACGCGGGCTCAGAACGCTTCGCAGCGACTCCCTTGCGCGCCTGCGAAGTCTCGCCGACCTGCGATGCAAGAAACTGCACGGCAGATTCGCGGTGCACGAACCATCGATTGCTGCCGCCGAACTGCATGCCGGGAATCTCTCCGGCCTTCACGGCGTCGGCGAGTAGCTTCCACTCCGGCGAGTGGCCAGCACTTTTGTCCCTCTGCCTGAAATCCCAGTCAGAAAGGGGCACGAATCCATCCGGGATGAATTCCTTCATGCTCATGCAGCTCCCCCTTCCTCATGTCGAACAATGCGTGCGGCCTCGGCCAGCGCCGTCCTCAACGCCAAAAGGTCACCGGGCTCCACGCGATACAGCCCACGATCCAACTGCTCCATGCCCGCCACCATCACGCGAGCCATCCGAAACACACGGCCCATCGCCGCCCCTCTGTCGCAGTTCCGCTGCGACCTGGTGCGAACTTCACGGGTTGGGGTTTGGTTCAACATCAGCAACTCCTTTCGGTTTTTCCTGAATCACCCACGGGTCCATCCGCTCGAGCAACTCGTGCCTCAGCACCTTCACGCCCTCCGGGGCCTTCACGCCGAGCTTCACGCGATGCCGATCGATGGAGGTGACCATCACCTCAATGTCGAGTCCTTGAAAAACGATCGATTCATCAACCTTCCGACTAAGAATCAGCATCCGCGTCGCTCCTTCCGAGCCGCGAGCGCGGCAATGCGTGCCATCGTGTCGGCACCGGCGAGCACCTCGCCCAGCCCATCACGCCACGCGGTGAGCTCGTCGATGCACGCCCCGATCACGTCGTAGGCCACAGTGCGGTCGCCGCGCTTGATGCGACCGTCGATGTCCATGTCGTCGGCCTCGTCGCCCGTGCAGTCGCCAGTCAGGTTGACGCACAGCGAAAGCCGGTCTGCCATGAGCAGTGCCGAGCAGCTGGCACCTCGGATCAATGCGTCCCGAGAATCGCCTCGGCCAGCTTCGCGTAGTGCTCCTGCACCACCCACTCGCTGCGCCCCTGGTTGAGTCGCCACTCCGGCCACTCGCGGCGGATGAGCTCGCACAGGCGAGCGATCTCGGCAGGGCAGGGGTCGGGAGGCCTTGTCGTTCCGCCGCCCCTTCGCCCGCGATTTTGCGGCAGCCCGTTGTCGTCCATGATCACGTTTGCCTCCTCTGGTTTTGGAGGTTCGTCGCGTTGTCGGCATCCGTTGCCTCCTGGTGAAAAAGACCCGCTCGGCGTCGTGCTCTGCGGGATCCGTGCGTCCTTGCCACGCCGGTTCCACCGGCTTCCTTCCGCTCGCCGTCTCCGACGTCGAGCGGTCCTGTTCGCTTGTGGGGGTCAGTCCTGTCCGTGTGGGGCGCAGTGTACGGCTATTCAGATATGCGTCAAGCGATTTTGTTTGTGCGATTTGTTGCGGAAAAACAGGCTCAAACGGAAAAGTGGGGAGTCGAACTTCTGTACAGTGACCAACCGTGCCATATTGCGTTTTCTTGTTCTGCTATCGGTAGCTAGGCTATGGTCTATCGGTAGTTCGTCAAGAGAAGATTCTTGCGAGCGTGGAAACGACGAGGTCAATCGAGTGCGCCACGGCCTGGGCGATCTCGGAGTCGGTGCCGAGTTCTTGGCCGAAACGGATCAGGACTAGCGATTGAATCAGCGAATCCAAGCGGCGTTTCATGGCGTGCCATCCTTGGCGGAAGAATCCTGTGTGTGCAGTGCCACCCGTTTCGCAGCTTTCGGCAGGCCGGGTGACCCCACCTTTTACCTGTAATCAGCCGTTGATGTTTTGCCCGTCTGCGTTGAGGACAAACCAATCCTTGTCGCCGTAGTGCTGCTCTGCGTAGTCGTTCGCGGCCTCGTCATCACAGGCGTCAAACTCCTCAACGATCTCAAAATCTCCGTTGGCACTGACGAATGCGATTCGATAAGTCGGATCTTCGGAAGCAAAGTCGTGGTCGCTCATTTTGTTCTCCGGGTTGTGCCCCTCGCAGGGCGGGTGTGGGTTTAGTGTGCCTGCCCGCTGGCGGGATTGCCAGCGGGCATAGTTGACGGTCAGGCAGTCGCGGCGGCTTTGGATGCGTTCTTGATGAGCTTAGTCAGCGTTGATGTCCAGACCCGCATGTCCTCAAAGCAATCGTCGCGAGCAACCCGGAGGAAGATGTTGCTGTTGTTGCCGTGATACCTCGACTCCGTCCTGACGACCGTCGCGTCTCGCACAACAAAGCGGCGGGCGTCGCCTTCGCCTTCGTAAATTCCGATCTGAACCTTCTCACCGATGCTGTACTTGCAGGCGTTCATCGTTTCGTTCCTTGTGTTCGTGGTGGCGTTGCCCGCCGGCCCAGTTTCCGGCGGGCGTGGCGGTCTGTCAGAGAGCGGCGATGAACGCCTGGCTGACTCCGCTGATGTTCATCGTGAAGCAACCGTGCAGCATGGCCGAGTAGCCGCCGACACCCGAACCATCCGTGCCCCACATGCTGCCGCCACGAGCCTTGACGAGCGACAGGATGCCGTAGTATTCGCCGTCGAGCTTCACAAACTCCTCGCGGCTGTTGGGCGTGAAGTGCTTGGTGATCGTGACGACGTTCTCGCGGCTGCTGATCTTCCAGCCAGCCTCGCTGGCGGCGGCGGCGAACTTGGCGGCGGCGGTCTTGGTCGAAGTCTTCATCGTTCTCTCCGGTTGGCGTTGCGTCAGGTCTCATGTGCCTGACGTGTGTACTGTAGGCTATCGGTAGTTAGGCGTCAAGGGGATGAGGAAAGATTTTTTGGGGTGCGGTTTTCGCGGGAGAAACGGCTATTTCTTCCGCTTCGCCTTCTTGCGCTTGGCAGCTGGACGCTTGGCGAGGTGCTTTTTGGCGTTCGCCCTGGTTGTCAGCGTGTCTCGGACGTGGGCCGCAGACTTCTTTTCCACCAGCCGCAGGCGTTTCCCAAGCATCCGGCTGGCTAGCTTCCCATCTCGGCACAGGCTGCGAACCCAGCCGTCCGTGCAGCCCATGAAATCGACCGCCTCAGAGATCGTGAGGTAGTCAACGCCGTCGATGTTGTATGCCATCGTGACCATGTCCCTGAGATACTACCGCCAATCGGTAGATAGTCAAACCGACTCCTTGCCCAGACCACCATCCCCGTTGTAGGGTTGAGGCAGCCAGGGACTGTCGAGCGGAGGGCATGGGGGTAGATAGTGTACAGTTGTACACACACCTGCTATGCTCGGCAGCCCAGGCATGGAGGCCGGTCTGACCGCGGTTGCTGTCAGCGGTCATTTGGCAAGGAAGTGTGCCTCCAGCCGCTGCTGAGGTGCGCCATGACTCTGCGTGAATTGCTTCTGGACCGTTACGCCCCACTCCACATGTTGTCCGACAGGACCGTCGCCCTGTACCGGTACACGCTCGACAGGTTCCGCGAATACCTCGCGACGACCGGACGAGAGGATCCAGAGCCCACCCTGGACGACCTTGACGACATCGTCGTCAGCCGATTCCTGCGGTGGCGTGAGATCACGCCGCACAAGGGCAAGATTTGCGCGCGAAATAGCGTGCTCAAAGATCGCACGCAGTTAGTGGCCATGTGGACATACGCGTCAAAGAAAAAACTTTGCGGTTCACGCGGCCCGGTGGAATGGCCGGCGTTGCCACCTTACCGCGGCATTGAACGCATTCCGCGCGCCTACACGTGCGACGACGTCGCGAAACTGATCCGCACGGCGAAACTGCGTCACGACAAATGCTTCAAAGGCGCGATTGACGGCCTGCCAAACGCGTGGTGGTGGTCGACCAGGATCTACGTGTCCTGGTTGACGGCTGAGCGTCTGGGCGCAATGTCTGCCCTGCGATGGGGGCAGGTCGACCTCGACCGCTGCGAGATTCTTTTTCTCGGCGCGACGAGGAAAGGGAAGACGAGAGACATTGTTCGCGGCATCAACCGTCAGTGTGCCGACATGCTCGCCCAGCATCGCCGCCGGCCAGAGGATCTCGTGTGGCCGTGGGACCGGCTGCCGACCTCAATCTGGACCAGCCTTCGGCAGCTATGCCAGCGCGCCGGCGTCACGTATAGGGGCTTCCACGGCTTCAGGAAAGCGTCAATCAGCTACTACCACGCCGCCGGGGGAGACGGCACCCGCCTGGCTGATCACGACCGCCAGTCGACTACGCGAAAAAGCTATTTCGATCCGAACATCGTGCAGGACGGGCCTCGAGCTCCGGACCTGCTGCCACCGCTCGACCTTGGCGATGAAGAACCGCCGGAGCGGCCGGCGGCGTGAGCATAAACAATGGGTGAATCGGCATGAATCGGCATGGAAAGACGTTCAGTTCACCGTAATGCAGCACCCCTCATACGATGGGAACCACCACCTCTTTTAACAAAGGCATGCAACGATGGGAGATTTTGACTTTCTTGGAGATTCCGCCAGCAAACCGACGCGGACGATCGTTTACCAAAAGCAGCGGTCGTCAGGCTGCCTGCCAGTGATCCAGACTGCCCTCGGAATCCTGCTGGCAGTGGCAATCATGGTTGGCGGATGCGTCGCGTTGATCGGCTTGGGAGTTAAGGAGGCGGCGGATCAACATCGCAAGATTGGTAAAGAACTCATGAAAGACATCCAGAAAGACGTCGCCGCCGATGTCATACGGCAGTACAACACGGTGATCGAAAACGATGGATCAGAAATCGATGCCAACGTGCGTGCCGGAATGGTGGCTGAGGCTTACCTGCAAGCCGGCGACGACGAGAACTACCGCAAGTGGAAAAAGATTGCCAACGGTCACGCCAAGAAAGCCGGCATTCCGATCCAGTGATCGCTAGCTGGGTTCCGCAATTTTCCGCGTCAGCACCTTCAGCGTCACGCGAAAGTCGGTGTCGCGAAACCAGAGCTCGAGCAGCACTAGCCAGCACGCGTTCGCGGCCTTCGCGAGCACGAGATCCCAGTCGGGCGAGATCCCGTTTCGGGCCTCCCATTGCTCACGGACCTGGGCGTGGAGCAGCTTGCCGACATGCACCAGGTCGGCGTGGTTGCGTCCGCCGGAGCGAGCGATGATCCGCAGGTGCTCGTGGGGCCAATGCCGGATGACCAGCCGCATGATCGCGGCCATGCGTTCACGGCCGACGTCTTCGGCCAGACGACCGGCCATGCCGGCCACCTGATCGGTGAGTCGCTCCAGGGGCTCCACGCTCACCTCTTAGGGCAGGTTCCGGTCGGGCACCTCTTGCATCGGCACGCCCACCGGCTGCCGTCAGATCGCACCGTATAGCCCTTGCCGCCGCAGTCGGGGCAGACGGCCGGGGCCGCGGGCCGCTCCGGCTCGCGGGCCTGGGGAGGAGGCTCGACAGCCAACGCCGCGTAGGCCACGTTGACGCTGCCGGCGGCCCGGGCACGCTCCTGCTTGAGCAGCTGCGTGTCAGCGCTGGCGGCCGTCAGCACGTAGAGGATCCAGTGCCACATCACCACACCTCGTTTCGCAGCTGCTGGTGCCCGTCGGGGCCGAGGACCGCGTGAGCCAGGTGCACCTCGTCGGCATCCTGTGGGGCCGGCTCGGCGAAGAGCAGGGCCGTCAGGCCGAACCGTGCTGCAACGCCGGCCACCTTTGCCAGGAACCGCAGCACGGGGCGGTCGGGCCGCGGCGGCGTCGTGCGGAGCGGCGACTCTGGAGCGGTCGCCAGCCACCACGTGAGGGCCACGATGATCACGCCAGCGACCGCCAGTTTCTTGTGGGCATCAGACATTGGCTTCGCTCCAGAGACGGTGCAGATACAGCACGGCAACAGCCCCGATGATCGATCCAACAAATCCGGCCGGGCCGTGGCCGAACGGCAGGCCGCCGGCGATGCTGCCGAGGCAACCGATCGCGATCGTCGTCAGCCAGCCGGGTTGGATTTTGGTCGGCAGGATCGACCGGGCGATGCCGCCGACGATCGCACCGAACACGGCCCACACGACGATGCTCATAGTGCCAGCCCCCACTCAGCGTTTTGCAGATCCCGCCACTCGTAGCTCGTACCGATGGCCCACGAGTCGCCCTGCTGCAGGGCGGCTTCCACGTCCGGACGCGAAGCCCAGAAACTGCCGTCCGGTTGATCGGCCGGCCACTTTGGCCCGGTGACCCATTTCACATACCAAGAGTTTTGGATCAACGCCCCGTCGCGTCCGCCGCCGTTGTTAGCGTGCCGCACGGCCCATACGAGCATCGCGTGCGACCAAGGCGTGCCCCTGGACAAGAAGCCCAGCGAGTCACGTGTCCGCGGCGTCGGTCCGTAGCCAACCTGCGAGCATATGGCAACGGGCGTGCCCCGCTCGATCGCGGCACACAACTCCGCCCACGTTTGGACCTGCACGCACTTTGCCCGCCGCTTCGCCGCTTCGCGGCCGAGCTCGAGCGGCACGCCGTTCTGTCCCCACTTTCTGGAAAGTGGAATGGAGTACGCAGAAAGGTCGAATGGCCCGTACTTCTGGCGATAGAGCACGCCGCCGATCGTCTTGTCCTTGCAGTTGCCGGTGAGCCAGCGGGCCGCGGCACCTCCGTAGCTGCCGTCGCCGCCGTAGTTGCGTTCCAAGGGCGGCAGCCTGGCTGCAGTCCTGCTCCCGCCATAGATGGGCTCGGTCGCACATTCCAGCGGTGGCTCGCGGGTCTTGCCGGCGACGTGGTCCACGCATTCCGCCGCGTATTCTCCCAGCCCGAAAGCAAAGCTCACGCAGCTTCCGTGATCCCCCTGGTCCCACGATTGCCACGGCTTTCCGTAGCGTCTCTGATGGGCGACGTTCACGGCACGGTAGAGAAACGTGTCACGACCGGTCGCGTTTTTCATCGCGTCGGCGCCGGCCTCGGCGAACGTCGGCTCGTTGAGCTCGCGGAGGAACTCGCGAACGCCCTCCGGATTCGGCTGGTAGCCGAACGACGAATCAACACGTCGGAGCAGTCGGTGCGTGTAGTGGTCGACGACCGCCCCGATGAGGGCCGCCAGCGCGACGAACGCGACGCCGGAGAGCGTCCACATTGCTCGACGGTAGGTCATCAGTCGGCCTCCTCGCCGATGCGGCGCAGACGCGGCAGTACGCGTGGCAGCACCGGCCCGGGGCCGTCGTCGTGCCGGCACTCGC
>Ga0214923_10007754_pt1 | contig 11618 bp, 7 predicted proteins | sample LL1510_MetaG_FD_177993 | JGI IMG/M metagenome (GOLD analysis project Ga0214923, IMG submission 177993) | Freshwater microbial communities from Lake Lanier, Atlanta, Georgia, United States - LL-1510 | ecosystem: Environmental > Aquatic > Freshwater > Lake | place: USA: Georgia | collected 2015-10-15 | reverse complement strand
ATAACATTATTTATAACATTATTATAACATTATTATAACATTATTTATAACATTATTTATAACATTATTATAACATTATTATTACATTATTATAACATTATTATAACATTATTTATAACATTATTATTACATTATTTATAACATTATTATTACATTATTTATAACATTATTATTACATTATTATTACATTATTATTACATTATTATTACATTATTTATTACATTATTATTATATTATTATTACATTATTTATAATTTATCTACAATGTTTACATCTAGTTAAAAAATATATACTAACTATTAATGATATTATAGTAACTAAAATACCAACTATTAAAGTTATTATTTTAATTTTTTTATGTGAATTTCGAGAACCAATTCCCGTAGTTCCAACACCAGCAATAGCAAAAGGTAAAGCTACACATGCACCACAAAATTCTTCTTTAATATATTACTTTTTATTATATATTTTATACTTTTTGCTATTTTAAAATTTTATTTTGTAATATCTATTTATTTTATTCTTTTGAATATAATAAATAGATATTACAAAATCGTTAAAAAATCTATAAATAAGAAACATCATAATTAAAATTATTTGTATTAATTAAATCAATATTTATATATGTAAAGTACAAATAAGTAAATGGGTAAATGGGTAAATGGGTAAATGTTAATGATTAAAATTAAAGTTTCTTTGATAACTTTTTTAAATTTGAAATTTTGTTTTATTTTAATTATTGTAATTTAAATTTAATTACAATAATGAATTCTAATCTATCTATTAAAATTACCGAAATTATTAATATTCAAGTAGATACATTTTGTAATAGTATTGCAAAAAAATTTTCAATTAATAAACAATATTTAATTGACTTGTGGAATCAACATGATAATAGCGTAGCTATGACATTTATGACAAGTGATGCAGCTCCAGCCCTAGAAAAAACCGGAGTTACTGCAGGAACATATAATTATGCTAGAATTACAGTAGATCCTACGGGAAGAATAATAAATAGCGCTGTTCAATATCAATATGCAACAATTACATTTATTATATTATTATTATATTATTATTACATTATTTATAATTTATCTACAATGTTTACATCTAGTTAAAAAATATATACTAACTATTAATGATATTATAGTAACTAAAATACCAACTATTAAAGTTATTATTTTAATTTTTTTATGTGAATTTCGAGAACCAATTCCTGCAGTTCCAACACCAGCAATAGCAAAAGGTAAAGCTACACATGCACCACAAAATTCTTCTTTAATCATTTTTATTATATTAAATATTTATTATATAAAATATTTAATATATTACTTTTTATTATATATTTTATACTTTTTGCTATTTTAAAATTTTATTTTTTTATTTTTTATTTTATTCTTTTGAATATAATAAATAGATATTACAAAATCGTTAAAAAATCTATAAATAAGAAACATCATAATTAAAATTATTTGTATTAATTAAATCAATATTTATATATGTAAAGTACAAATAAGTAAATGGGTAAATGGGTAAATGGGTAAATGTTAATGATTAAAATTAAAGTTTCTTTGATAACTTTTTTAAATTTGAAATTTTGTTTTATTTTAATTATTGTAATTTAAATTTAATTACAATAATGAATTCTAATCTATCTATTAAAATTACCGAAATTATTAATATTCAAGTAGATACATTTTGTGATAGTATTGCAGAAAAATTTTCAATTAATAAACAAGATTTAATTGACTTGTGGAATCAACATGATAATAGCGTTATTAAAAATAATAGTCGAAATAATAAAACTACTAGTAATAAAACAACTATTAAATCTCAAAAAGAAAAAAATCCCGAAACTGAAGTCGGTACTGAAATCGAATCAGATAGTAAAGTAGATTCTGATGGATGTCCATATATTTTTACTAAAGGGTCTAATGAGGGACAAAAATGTGGATGTAAGCCAAAATCAAATAATACATTTTGTTCTAAACATATAAAATATGAAGGTACTTTTGTAAAACCAAAAAAAGTATTACCGACTAATAAAATTCCTACATCTAATACAGAAGTAAAAAAATTACCAGAAATTATGTTAAGAAAAAATAACAAAATTAATAAATTATGGCATTCTGAAAGTAAAATGGTATTTAAAGGACCTAATGAAAGAGTTGTTATAGGTAAATGTGAAAATGATAAAGTTGTTCCCCTAGAAAAAGAAGATATTGAAATTTGTAATAAATATAATTTTATTATGGATTCATCTATACAAGATAATTCTAGTGGTTCTCCAACATTAAAAATTATTCAAAGTGTAACAAATCCTAATTTAGAATCTTCAAAAATAACAAAAGATAAAGATGTAGAAGAAATTTTATCAATGTTAAAGAAAAAACCTAAACTAAGTAAAGAATTTAATAAAGATCAAATTGAACAAATTATAGAAGAGGAAGAGGAAGATGAACAAGAAAAACAAGAAGAACAAGAACAAGAACAAGAAGAGGAAGAGGAAGAGGAAGAGGAAGAGGAAGAGGAAGAAGAGGATGAAAAATGAAAAATGAATAAGTAGTAGTAATAAATAAGTAGTAGTAATAAATAATAAGTAGTAATAAGTAGTAATAAGTAGTAATAAGTAGTAATAAGTAGTAATAAGTAGTAAGTAGTAGTGATAATAAATTATTATTAATTAAAAATTAATAATAATTTTGGGTTATAAATTAGGGTAAAATATTATAAAAAAAAGGTTGTTTAAAATTAGAAATATCAATACAATTTGATGATGGTGTAATTATAGAAGATAAAATTTTGTCTGGACTAACATCAAATTTAGTAATGTTATTAGTAATAGATATAGTTTGACTATTTAAATAAAACATAAAACATCTATATACTGTAGAATGATAATCGCCAGCATATATAATAATATTATGAGGTTGTTGAGGTTGATCAATTTTAGAAACATTAAAATTTTTAAAAATTCTACATAAAGTATAGCAGTCCATAATGATAGTATTAATTGACATATAAAAATGATCAAAATTATTTAATTTATCTATTAATAAATCTTTAGTAATGGGTTTAATATCAATATTAGAATTTGATTCAAGTGGTTTATAAAAGCCATCAGATTCATATATATATAATAAATTTGTACATACTTCTTTTAAATTGTAAAAATATTTGTTGTTTAATCCGGTAATATATAATTTAAAAAATTCAAGTATTTTATCTTTTAAAAATGTTCTATTTAAACTTTTTTTAATTTTAGTATTATTAATCATTTCATTGTACCAATAATCAAGAGAATCATTTTTAGAAAATTTAGATATTTTGTTGATAGTATCTAAAAATATTGGATTTTTTATAATAAATTTTTTAAATACATCAAAAGGAGAAATATTATCTTTTATTATTTTTAATTTAACAATTATATAAAGTGTGTTTTCAAATATGTAATTTGATTGATTTAAATTAATTTCTTCTTTTAAATAAGCATAATTAAATCTCGCATCAACCCAATGAGCTCTAATTAATCTACATGATTTATCAGTAGTTCTTTGACTAGCTACAACGCAATTATAAAAAGTTTTAGATATATTTGATAATGTAGAATTAGATTGTTTTGGATTAATATTATTTTCATATTCAGTTCCTGTATATCCTGGAATTTCAAAATACATATCTATAAATGAAGAAGTGGTTTTAGATAATTTTGCTAAAAAATCATATATCCATATTTTGTTGTTTTTTAATTCTTTTTCTTGATAATTGGTAATTAATTTATCAGCTAATTTTGTATTTATATTGATACATTTTTTTGATTTAATATTTAATATTTCTTGGTCAGTACATTTATTATTAGAAATGTTATGTAAATTATTAGTATATGTTTTATAATTTTCAATTATTTTGGGATCCCAAATATCATTATTTTTTTTTAATGCTAATTTATAACAATCTTCTGTTTGGGCATGTTCTTCTCCAAATATATAAATAATTATATTATGTTCTTGATTGTATTGAAGAGATAAAGATAAAGGTCCAGCTATATATTTATATATGGGTTGTTTATTTAATTTTCTGTTAATAATTAATTTCATTAATGTATTTTTACTATTAGGTTTTTTACTATTTTTATATTTTTGAGCTAAATTATATATTAATTCTTGTTTATTTAATGAAATATGATTTAAATAATCTGTATTATATGTTTTAATTAATTTAGTACATAGATTGTTAATATCTTCCATTATTATTTATTAATTAGTAAATTAATAATTAAATATTAAAATTAGTAAATTAATAATTAAATATTAAAATTAATAAATTAATTTAAATATCTTAATTAATATAAGGATGTTGTTTAAACCATATTATATTGTAAAAACAAATTTTGATGATGAAAATATTTTTAATAGATATTTTTGGATAAATTTATCCGAAAATCCAAATGCTTTGAATATATTGGAACAAAATTTAGATAAAATAAATTGGTTTTGGTTAAGTTATAATGAGGGTGCTATTTCTTTACTAGAAAAAAATTTAGATAAAATATATTGGAATGGTTTATGTTCTAATAAGAGTAAAGATGCTATATATTTATTATCAAAACAAATAAATCAAATGAATCAATTGAATCAATTAAAACAAGTAACTCAACTAAAAAAAAGTAAATATTTTAATTTTATTTTAAAAAAAAAAATAAATTATTTAAAAAAAATTGATTGGTCTAATTTATCTCGAAATGAAAGTGCCCTAAATATATTAGAACAAAATCAAAATAAAATTAATTGGGCTAAATTATGTTTAAATAAAAATGCAATAAAACTTTTAGAAAAAAATAAATCTAAAATTAATTGGGATTTATTATGTGAAAATGAAGGAGCTTTACATCTTTTAGAAAAAAATTTAAATAAAATTAATTGGAATAAATTATCTAAAAATAAGGAAGCTATAGGCATCCTAGAAAAAAATCAAGATAAAATTGATTGGTCTAATTTATGTCGAAATGAAAATGCAATACATATTCTTGAACAAAATCAAGATAAAATTATATGGTCTATATTAAGTATGAATAAATGTGCTATACATCTTTTGGAAGAAAATCAAGATAAAATTAATTGGACTAATTTATGTTTAAATGAAAATGCAATTAATCTTATTGAAAAAAATCAAGATAAGATTAATTGGGATTTATTATGTCAAAATAAGAATGCAATACATATTCTTGAACAAAATCAACATAAAATTAATTGGATTTCTTTTAGTAAAAATCCTAATATAGAAAAATTAATTTGTGATTTAGATTACTTAAAAATGAAAGAAAATAATTATATATTTTTAGAAGAATTATGTTATTGGGTATTTAATCCCCATAGATTAAATAGATTAGCCAAATTATATAATATAACATTAGATAAATTATTAGAATATTACTAATTACTTATATTACATTAATTACTTATACAATACATTAATTACTTATACAATACATTAATTACTAATATATTACATTAATTACTTATATATTACATTAATTACTAATACAATACATTAATTACTTATATATTACATTAATTACTAATACAATACATTAATTACTAATATATTACATTAATTACTTATATATTACATTAATTACTTATATATTACATTAATTACTTATATATTACATTAATTACTAATACAATACATTAATTACTTATATATTACATTAATTACTAATACAATACATTAATTACTAATACAATACATTAATTACTTATATATTACATTAATTACTAATACAATACATTAATTATTAATACAATCTAGTAATATAATTAAATATATATATTTAATTATATTAGATACTATTATATTAGATATTATTATATTAGATATTATTATATTAGATATTATTTTTGATAGATAAGTAAAGTTTTGTTTGATTTTTGGTTGGTATAATTTGTATAATTATTATTTTTGATAGATAAACAAAAAAAATATAAATTTGTAAATATATAAAATTAAATTTTTATTTAAAAATTTCAAATATTGAAGAGAAGTAAATGAGTACAACAGCTATATTTAATAAAATTCCTGATTTTTATAATTCTCAAGAAATATGTTATCAATCTCAAAAAAATACAATCACAACTAATCCTAGATATAAATTTTTTATCCAAGATCATTTTACAGTGGGTGATGAAGAGCAATTTGAAGAATATAGAGATAAAAAAAATGGTAATATTTGTTTATCAAAAATTAATTTATGTGATAATATATTTAATAATATAGAATTATATAAATCATGGTATAAATATAATAATTTGAAAGCTGATGTAGTTATAAATACTTTTAGGTATATTTTTAATAAATTTAAGAAGGGAATTTTTGTAAAAATTCTTAATAATGAGTTAAAAGTATTTTTACCATTTTCAAAAGTAAATTTTACAAATGAATGGTCTGATAAGATAAAAGTTGATCCTAGTAAATATAATAGTATTAATCAGTTTTTAGAATATATAACAAAATTATCTGGATATAATTTTAATCCAAAAACAGTTAATAATGATATATCTGTTTGGTATGCAAATAATTGTATTGTTAGATATGATTTAACAAAAGATCCCAATACAGGTTATTATTATCCAACTGAGGGTGATTCAAATGTGGGAAATATAAAAAATATGTTGGAAACTTTATGTGCCAAACGAAAAATTCCAGACATAGAATTTTTTTTAAATAGACGAGATTTTCCTATTTTAAAAAGAAATGAAACTGAACCCTATAATAATATTTGGGATTCCCAAAATCAATTATTAGTATCTCATAATTATCCTCAATATTCTCCTATATTATCAATGTGTTCTAGTGATGAATATGCCGATGTATGTATTCCAACTTGGGAAGATTGGGCTCGAGTTCAAAGTTTAGAAAATATTTGGTTTCCCAAAAGTTGTAAGAATTATCAAGAAAAATTTAATAATAATTGGGATTCTAAAATACCAACAGCTATATTTAGAGGGGGGACAACTGGTTGTGGTGTTACAATTGAAACAAATATGAGATTAAAAGCTTGTTATTTATCAACAATAACAGCACCAGATGAAAATGGAATTAAATATTTAGATGCTGGAATTACAAATTGGAATCTTAGACCAAGAAAAATAGAAGGACAAGAATATTTACAAACTATTGATATAAAAAAATTACCATTTAATTTATCACCCAAATTAACACCCACAGAACAATCAAATTATAAATACATATTAAATATAGATGGTCATGTTGCAGCTTTTAGATTATCACAAGAATTAAATATGGGTTCAGTCATTTTATTAGTTAAATCACATTGGAAATTATGGTATTCTGATATGTTAAAACCATATGTTCATTATGTACCTATAAATAGTGATTTATCTAATTTAATTGATCAGATTAAATGGTGTAGAGAAAATGATAATTTATGTAGACAAATAGTTATTCAAGCAAAACAATTTTTTGATAATTATTTGCAAAATAAAGGTATATTAGATTATATGCAAAAATTATTGATTAATTTAAAAGAAGAGATGAATATTTATATTTATAATATAATGTCTCCATTAGATATCCAAATACAAAATGAAAAAAAATATAATGAAGAGTATCAAAAAAATATTCCCAAAGATTTAGATGTAAATATAGATTTAAGTCTTATAAATAATTATCCATTTTATATAAATAGAAATTATGGATTATTAAAAGGTATTGAGTGGGTATTTAAATCTTATATTAATAAAGATCTAAATAATTTTAAAAATTTATTAATAAATGAAAAAATTATTATGAAAAATAAATTGGGAGAAATTAAGTCAATTGTGTTTATTGATTTTCCCATGATAATAAAACAAACTTCAAATTCTAAAAAAATTCAAGAACATATACATGAAAGTTTTATAAGTCAATCAGAAATTAATGAATTAATTAAATATATACCTAATTTTGTGTATAATTTTGGATCTTATCAAATAAATAATACAGATACAAATATAGATATAGATAAAAATATATATATAGATACAAATATAGATATAGATAAAGATATAGATAAAGATATAGATATAAATACAAATATAGATATAAATACAAATAAAGATATAAATACAAATATAGATATACATACAAATAAAGATATAGATACAAATAAAGATATAGATAAAGATATAGATAAAGATAAATATAAATTAGAATTATTAAATCAATATATAATAATTGAACAAATAAAAGGTCCAACTTTATTTGAATATATAAATAGTAAAGAATTTAATTTTGAGGAATATTTATTTATATTAATTCAAATATCGTTGGCGTTACAAATAGCTCAAAAACATTGTTGTTTTGTTCATTATGATTTAACACCATGGAATATTATTCTTCAATATTTAGAAGAAGAACAATATATAGAATATAATATATCCCTAGATATTAAATATAGAATAAAAACAAAAATAATTCCAATAATAATTGATTATGGTAAATCCCATGTAGTTCATAAAAATAAGCATTATGGGTTTATTAATATGTATAAAATGAGTACAATTCAAGATATTATAACTATATTAGTAACTACAGTAGAACAAATTATTAATAAGTTTCATTTATTAAATAAAGACTTCAATACGCTTATATATTTATCAAATTTTTTAACAAATTCTAAATATAGAGAAAAACCATTTTATACAGCGAAAGATCTTCGTAGTTTTTTAAGTAAAGCTAGAAAATATTCAAATTTAATTGGTAGTGATAAGTATGAATTAGAAGAAAAAACTCCATTAATATTTATAGAATATATATTAAAAGAGTTAAAGTATAAATATTTTATATTAAAAAATAATATAGAAGAAATAAATAATGTTAAATTAAGTTATAAAAATTCTATAAGTAATTCTAAACAAATAGTTAATTATATTTTAGGAAAAAATAGTTATGAAGAATTATATTCATATTATATTTTTTTTAATACAATAAATAATTGTGATTTACCTAATAGTAATAACTTAATATTAAATTATTATACGATTCAAACTATAGAAGAAAATATTCAAACAGTGTATAAAGAAATGTTGATATATATAGAATTAAAACATGAAATAAAATCTGAAGAAGTTATTAATTTAATAAGTAATATAAATATATTATATGATAAAATTAATACTACATTAAATACTTTTTATATAAAACAAATAAAAAATAAAAAACCATCAAGTACTAGTTTAAATTCAAATATATGTAAAGATATAAATTGTCAAAATATAGAAATGGCAAATTATAATATAGAAACTTTTTTATTGCCAGATAAAATATTAGAAATAATTTTAAATACAAAAAAAATAAAATTTAATACAAATATTATAGAATTACAATATATATATAAAAAAGTATTAACAAATAATGGTGAATTTAAATTAAATTCAAATCATTTAAATTTTTATGTAAAAAATATTGATAATTTAAATTTAGAAATAATAAATAATAATATAGCTAATTATGTAAGTTTAATAGAAATGTCATTAGAAATATATAATAAAGATTTGTTTTTTGCTAAAAATCAATTAAAGTTAAATAAGTCTAATGATTGTTCAAGTATTACTAAATATATTGATATATATAATAATATATTTAAAATAATTGGTTATTAAAAATTAAGTATTAAAAATATAATTAATTTATTAATTATATTTTTTTATTTTCGTATATATTAATAAAAATGTTCGACACTAAATTTTTAAGTATTTTATTTGCTTTAATAATAGGTATTGTAGCAATATGTAAATTAAATAATAAAGAAGATAATGACTCTATTATTGAACAATATGCTTTTAATGGAAATCCAGGTAAATTAAAACCCAATACATTTTCAGCTGTACAAGGTAATAATGGTCTTGTTGCTTTACAACCAAGTAATCAAAATTCATTTATTGATACTAAATTTGTTTCTAATCCCCAATTTCAATCTAATATTCCTCCCAGATTTCAAAACTTAGATTTTGGGGCTAATATATTATATAATCTTCCTAGTACTAATGTTTTAGCTGCAGATCCTAAAAGTCCATTTGTAAATAATTCTGTACCATATGGTTTTGGATATCCAACTAATACTCCTGCTTCTATATCTAAAATTGACCCCATGTTGGCAGCTGAAATTGTTAAAGAAAATTATGAAGGAAATAATCTTTCTTGTAAATCTGGGGGAATTGCTGGCGGACCTCCATTTCATGAAACTCCAATTATGGGAGCATCCTATGCTAATGGTGATTTTAATCAAGTATCACAACAATTATATAATGAAGCTAGAGAACAAAATAATGGATATGGTCAAGCAGTTGATATGGTTCCTATTGGTTCTATGACCGCCCTAACAGGCGATGGACAACAAGTTGAAGTTGTACAGTTTAATCAAGGTATAATGAGTCTTCAACAAAATACTAGATTACGTTCTCAAGGTGATCCCATTCGTGGGGATTTACCCATTACACCTTGCAATACTGGATGGTTTCAAGTTTCTGTAAATCCTGTTGTTGATTTACAACAGGGTGCCATGTTTGTTATGGGTGGTATGGATAATGAACTTACTAAACAAATGGCAGCTCTATTGGCAAATTCATCATATAATACTACTACTTCAGGAATACAACTTAATTCTGCTCAATTAGAATCTATAAATGCTAGTGCCGCAGCTGAAGTTTCTGTTCAAGCAACTGTTTAAATATAAAAATTTAAATTTAATTTAATTTAAATTAAATTATAATCTATTATATAAAAATTATAATAGATTAAAATAAATTAGATTAGATTATATTAGATTAGATTATATTAAAATAGATAGAATATATTAGAATAGATTAAATTATATTATATTAGATTATATTATATTAAAATAGATAGAATATATTAGAATAGATTAAATTAGATTAGATTATATTATATTAAAATAGATAGAATATATTAGAATAGATTAAATTAGATTAGATTAAATTAGATTAGATTAAATTAGATTAGATTAGATTAGATTAAATTAGATTAGATTAAATTAGATTATATTATATTAAAATAGATAGAATATATTAGAATAGATTAAATTATATTATAATAGATTAAATTATATTATAATAGAATAGATAGAATAGATTAAATTAGATTAGATTAAATTAGATTAGATTAGATTATAATAGATTAAATTAGATTAGATTAGATTATAATAGATTAAATTATATTATATTAGATTATATTATATTATATTAGAATAGATTAAATTAGATTAGATTAGATTAGATTAGATTAGATTAGATTAGATTATAATAGATTAAATTATATTATAATAGAATAGATTAAATTATATTATAATAGAATAGATAGAATAGATTAAATTATATTATAATATAATTTAATCTATCTATTATATTATAATATATTAAAATAGATAGAATATATTAGAATAGATTAAATTATATTATATTAGATTATATTATATTAAAATAGATAGAATATATTAGAATAGATTAAATTAGATTAGATTAAATTAGATTAGATTAAATTAGATTAGATTAGATTAAATTAGATTAAATTAAATTAGATTAGATTAGATTATAATAGAT
>Ga0214923_10007753_pt1 | contig 11619 bp, 10 predicted proteins | sample LL1510_MetaG_FD_177993 | JGI IMG/M metagenome (GOLD analysis project Ga0214923, IMG submission 177993) | Freshwater microbial communities from Lake Lanier, Atlanta, Georgia, United States - LL-1510 | ecosystem: Environmental > Aquatic > Freshwater > Lake | place: USA: Georgia | collected... | reverse complement strand
ATAAACACAATATATGATAATGAAATTGAGATATTATATATAATGAGAATGTATTTTAATCACGTGCAGAACATGAGAAAGAATGCAGGATTGAGACCGTGGGATATAATAAAACTGTATATGAAAGAGACTGATAATAAATTATGTGAAATCATAAAAAATAATAAAGAAAATTGCGAAATAAAGTTAAAAACAAAATTAAATCTATATGATAATCAAGAAATAGATTTATTATATAAATCAGGTTATACATCTCATCAGGAGCAACTAAATATAGATGACAGATACAGAGATGTTCTTATTGTTTTGCTATGGAAGAAGTAATTTGTTTATTATATTGCACAATATTATGTAATATAAAAGAAGAACTTGTATATAAATATATAAAAAAATGGAAAAAGAACATGCAAAACTAAAGAAAATATATACAAATGATATATATCATCTGGGGGCAAAATATACGGAAAACAATATGATGTATATAAATCATGACAATCATAAGAATAGCAATATTAATAATATGCTAATAAAAAAAGTAATAGAGATGCACAAAAATAAATATATAGTATATTTGTGATGGTTCACTGAAAGACATATTCCGAGCTGGATTGCCACAGAGTAGAATCAATAGGACAAGACAAGTTGCCATTAATTTGCCAATTATGATAACACGATTTATGGAAACAATGCCCGCATTTACCAATAGTGATAATATTATGTGAATCAGCATTCGATTGAGACAATAGAGAATTACAGAGAGTGCATTTATCATTGGTTAATACACCGTGGGATACAGTATAGTTTCCAATAAAATTTATTGACTTTATTTTAATTTTTGGATTATCATTAAATTTCTGCATTTTTTAGTATCTTGTTTATATTTCTAATTAATATAAATATGTAATAAAACATTTAATAATCAATTTTTTATAGCAAACAAAAAATTGATAAAACAACATATAGCCATACACAATAATAATTATACTAATAACAATCAAAAAAATGGGCATTCATAGATTTAATGATTTAATCAAAAAGCTGTTTGTAAGTAAAACAGAACATATTGCGACATTTAGGGGTAAAAAAGTAGGTGTCGATGCAATGAATCACCTATATAGAATAGTTATAGGGAACAATATGAGGCGCGAGCAGTTTGATACCACCTCTGATTATATCGATACAAGTGCAGCAGAAGATAATCAAAATACTGAACATATTATTGCAATAATATCAATGATAGAGACGATGATTGAGCGAAAAATATTTCCAGTATTTGTTTTTGATGGGAAAAAACCAGAAATTAAAAAGAAAATAGTGAGAGAAAGTGCAGCTTCAGAAAATCCAGAAATTAGTAAATACACACATGTAAATATTACTAGAAAACAGAAAGAGGAAGTAATTAAATTATTAGAGATGTGCGGTTTGCCAGTTATTATAGCAAAAGGAGAGGCCGACCCCCAGTGTGCCGCATTAACGTGCAATATAATGAAGAAAGAAAATATAGTAGATTACATTATAACAGAAGATTCCGATATTTTAATATTTGGGGCTAAAAGTGTAATAAAAAATTTTTCACGAAAGAATGCAACAATTAATATTATAGAACAATCGGATATATTAAATGAGATGTTAAAAGTGATAAACGATATATTACTAATAAATAATAAAAAGATTATTGGGCGATTTACGGAAAATAATTTAATAGATTTATCAATATTGTTTGGAACGGATTATAACAAGTCGATATCTTATGTGAAGTCAATAGATGATATAATAGAGTTATTTGCATTGAATGATATGAATATAAATAAAGTTGCCGAATATATATTACAAAATAAAATACCGGATTATGAAATACCGGAAGATTATGCAAAAGAATGGGCAAAGGTAAGAGAGTATTATACTCATGTAGAAGTATTAGAACCAAGAGATATTGATACGGCACCGAAGATGGCAAGTATATTTGAAATCAAAAGATATTTATCAGAATGCAATTTCAGGGAAGATGTTATTATGAGATTATTGACGGGATTGAAGACACATCGCAATCTATATGATAATATATATAGAAAAAATTCAGGTTTTACAAGTTTTGCGAGCTATCAGGTTAAATATCATAATAAACCCTCAAAATATATGTCTTGGAGAAATTAGATTTTTATTTATTAAAAATAGCTATATATTATATATGGGTATGAATAGATATATTTTTTATCTGGATTATGAATATTATAATGGATAATAATGATGATGATGATGAATACGATTATGAAATGATAATAGGTATCATAATAGTTATAATAATAATAGTAATTGTGTATGTAATATACAGATATATATATAATAATAAGAAAGATTGCAGTGAGACAGTAGATGAAACAACAATAAGAGACACAAATATAATAACACAAATATATAACAACAAAAAGATAAATCCGGATATGCCGGCAATATATGTAATGAAAGACAAAATATGGATATCAGTAAATTACGAGGATTATTATAACAACGCAAAACAGTTTGCATTATCATTAAATCACTGGCTGGGGGATAACATTAATGTATTAATAATAGGGAATAATTCGCCGGCAACATATTATGCATACATCGGGTGTATTGCAAATAATGGGGCAATAGTGTGTTTGCCTGGGACATATACAAAAGAGGATTACGCACATATAATAAATGATAGTGATGCACAGATGATAGTAGCCGAAGATGATGAAATATTGGAGAAAATACATGATATTGAAATGAAAAATGTTAAATTAATATTATATTATACGAAAATATCAGAGAGTACAATAGATAAATTCAAAATACCGTTAGTCAGTTTTGGTGTCTTCATGGATAAGATAGATATAAATAAAAAGTTATCTATTAAAAGATGGAAGAAAATAAATGCAAAATATAACGAGAATAATACAGCAAGTATAATATATACACAAAATGCAGATGGTGTAATGATAACCCACAGGAATATAAATAATATGCTGTTGTCATTAATAGAAACAATAAATAGTCGCAAAGATATTACACAATATAGTGTAAAATATGGATGTCGCATAATGAATTATCAATCAATGAATAACATGATAACACAATTTATGGATATAATCTATCCGATATATACAATGGGAGTAGTATATATTAATAATAATATTAATAATAACAGTAAAAAAATAATAAAACTAATGAGAGATATTAAGCCGACGATATTTATAGGAAATAACAATATATGGAATGATATAGCAAAATATAGCAGTGATAATCATAACAAAATATTTGTTCCGAATTATTTAATTAAAAACAATATATTGACAGATATAGGATTAGAGGAATGTATGTGCTTTACATATGATGCACAGCCAGTTAATAACACATATTTTGATACATACGGGATTGATATATATAATATATTTGGTATAAATGAATCAACAGGAATATTTGCTATTTCATTGCCAAAATATCACAGAGACAAATCAGTTGGAATACCGATTGATGGCTTACGTGTAAAGATACATATGGATGGAGAAATATTAATAAAAGGCAATATATTATTTGCCGGATATATGAACAATAAGAAGAAAACCAAAAAAATATATGATAAGAAATGGTTAAAAACTGGCTACCATGGATATATGGATAAGGGATATTTATTTATTGCTCATTAAATTATCCGCAATGTGTCTAATTTTATATAATATAATGTTTTTACAATATATTATATATAAATGTTTTATTATATTGTAAATAAAATAACTGCAGACAATGAAAATAAAACAAGAAATGTTATAATAATTGGCTCAATGTGTTATATAATTTTACACGGTTTTTTATATGCAAAAGCTAATGAAAATAATTCTATAATCCAAAAGATAAAACAATATATGCATTATGTAATTGGTGCCGATATGGCAATGACCGGATTGCACATTTATATGAAACCATCTATCTCAAAACAAAAAGTTATTACACCAGATAAACCTAAATTTGCTGATATGCACAAAAAATTACTCGAATATAAACAAGCCAATAGCCCCCCCGTAAGTGCCCCTGTTAGTGGGGCAAGTGATGTAAGTGCTGTTAGTGCCGTAAATGAGCCAGCAAAAGTGCCAGTAAGTGAGCCAGCAAGTGAGCCAGCAAAAGAGCCAGTAAGTGAGCCAGCTAATGAACCAGCAATAGAGGATACTGAAATACCAGCATACGGCGATGATTAAATAAAATATATATTATTATAGCAAAATTATGATAATATATTTATGGATTTATAGATTGAGTTGGCCGGTGCGTTCATAATTTTCAACAACCTTATTGAAATTATATTTAGGAACTGGAATTTCGATATCATCAAAAGATCCATATTTTTGGATACGTTCAACGCGTTTCTTTTCTAATAGTTGATTAATTATATCAGTCATATGTTGAGTTTGTGCGAGTGATATAATAGTATCAATCATTGCAGTGTCATTAATATATTCATCTAAATCAGTTATACTGGGTGCTTCCACATTTTCATCAGCAATTCTGATAGCTAACATGTATTTACCATCAATCCTATTATTAATTAAATCTTTTTCAGATTTGATATTGCTAGTTATATTAAATTCAATGCAAATGTTCATTAATAATCCTCCCCATATTTTATTATAGTACATAACAGATGCATAAATAACCGGCAACACTTTATTAGACAATAAATACGCTTCATTATAATATGGTCTGAAAAACCGTAGATACACATTAGAATTAATATTATGAATATATTTTTCATTATCTTTCTTATCATTGCATTCTATGGGTTCATCATTGATTTTATCATCAGTGCTTTTCTGTCCGGCAAACTTGATAATAGAACTAGATGAGTTTTTAACTGGTTTGGTAAAAAATACAGATTGCATAATTAATATTATTGTTGATATTTAATTGCTAAATATTTATATATTTAATAATTCAGAATAATGGGTTAAATCTTGAGATTTCATTTTAAGAGCATATATACAATCGTGTTTATTCCAAGGGAGGCCATTAGAAACAATCCATTTGAATATATCAAAATGTGAATTTTCGATGGCGTATAATGCTGTTTCTGCATCGATTATGCAACTATTATTAATAAACCATATAATAACATGTAAATGGCCAAATAAAGCAGCATAATTGCATGGCCATTTATCCCATATAAAATCATTTTCGTGCAACCATATAATTATATCGAGATGACCGTTTTTGGCAGCATAAATATATATTTCACTATTTAGTGGGAAACCATTATTTTTTGCCCAAATTAAAACATCAAGATGTCCTTTTTCTGCTGCATAATAACAAGATAATTCATTAAAGGGGCAATTAATGTTTTTTAGCCAGATGAGAATATCGATATTTCCATAAGCTGCAGCATAGGCAAAAGTAGATTCGTTGAAAACTAAATTATTGTCATAAGCCCATATAAGAAGATGTAATTTTCCATATTCTGCAGCATAACATGTAAAATTAATGTAATTTCGCAATGTGTTATTTTTTAGCCATATGAATAGCCGTAAGTTATCATATTTGATTAATTTATTAAGTGAAAGTGTATAGGTTTTTACAAATATCTGTTCTTTACAAAAGGGTTCTTTGCCGATATTATATAATATTTCGCATTTTATTTGATTATCTATATCATTCAAATAATATAAATCATTAAATTCATCTGCTGGCGTAAAATATTTATTAAATTCATCGGTATCATCATTAAGTTTCCATAACAATTCATTAACTAATTCCGAACAGTTGCCAAGAAGATAATTACACGTTTTGATTGCACTTTCTAATTCTGTGATGGATAATGCAGAGGGCACTATAGTATCTGCAATAATTTGATTTGCAAATGGCAGATACTCAAATGTTATATCTGGTTCTGAAAATGTTTTTATATAATTGATTAATAAACTCATATAATATGTAATTATATAAAAAAAATGAAAATCATAACGCTATACAATAATAATAATAAATAATAATATTAATAATAATATTGCCAAAATGAGAATAGTAAGTTTAATAGTTGCAGGGTTAATAACTTGTGCCATAATGTTTATATGTATGGGTATTATATCACTGAAAGAACTAACAAGATATGTAGATACGGAAATAATACTGAGAGCTAATACAATAAACAACGAGACACATTATTATAGTGATTTTTTGGGTAATATAAAATGTGAGAAAAATATAAATAACACAATACCGGAAGAAATAATAATAAAATATGATTTGAAGATAAATAATACATATATATATTATTGCGACTGTATATTGAATCAATGCAGATTTACTAATTTATACGACATTATGATATCATATCAGGTAATATCCATAATAGCAGGCATAATTATGATTATATTAAGTGTAATAATAATTATTTGCGATATTATGACTAAAAATAGTAATATAAATTATTATTATTAAAATGAAAATCTAAAAGTTCTATTTTTAGTTTTATTTATGGTGATTAATTTAGAAATATCGATTAATTCTTGAGGTGTTAAATTACTGGCAAGATGAGATAATAAGACTAATTCTTGCAGTGTAGGCAATCCTTTATATTTTCCGGATGTTTCAACTGGTGATATCCCATTTTGGCGCATATCTTTGATTATATTATCGCATATCTTATTGCGTTCATCCCATTTAAGTTTGTAATATTCGATATCTTTATTGATGTGAATATTATTAATATCATGAATTATTGAAAAATCTATATTTCTCTTTTTGGCATATTCGGCGAATGTTATAGCAATATCAAAAGGTATGATATTACAGTCTGTTTTGTATGCATTGCAGAACGATACAGATTTCATTGCGAGAGTCATTTTACAGCCTTCCTGTGATGGATCACATTTTACTCTAAATGATTCGTACCTGTCGCATACTTCATCATATGTTAAATCATAGTTTACATTTAGTTTTTTATTAACAGCCATATGCAAATTATAAAGCCATTTTGTAAGTGTATTTTTATTATTAAAGACTTCTTCAGTTATTTGATTTTCACCACTTGATACTAATTCATTATAAGATGTTCCGCAAGCTTTACACGGCAATACATGACCTACTAATTCAAAGAATGATTTATATATTTTTTTTTGTTCATTAGTTGGATGCATTGGGTAATTAAATGAGATACAGTGTAGAGATTTCCACATATGCGGCCCCCATATGCGAGGCAATAGTCCATACTCATTATTCATTAATTTAGTATTATATATATATAAATTACATACTTTATTTTTTTATGGTGATTAAAAATTGATAAAGGATAATTAAGATAACTAATACTATTTAATAATAGCAATAATAGCAATAATAACAATAATAATAATAATTAAATGGATTATATGGGTGAAGTAGAAATATTAACAAATTCATGTTTGGAAACATTAGATAATCCGGCAATAGTATTTCCATATGAATGCGACAATTTTCAGAAACACGCATTTATATGCATCAATAATAACAATAATGTTCTCATAACGGCACATACTGGTTCAGGTAAGACGACGGTAGCAGAATATGCAATATTTGACACAATAAGAAAAGGGAAGAATATTGCATACACAACACCGATAAAATCACTAAGTAATGAGAAATACAATGATTGCAAACAAAAATACGAAAAGATGGGGGTCAGTGTTGGAATAATGACGGGGGACAATAAGATTAATCCAGAAGGAAATTGTATAATAATGACAGCCGAAATATTATGGAATGCATTATTTAAGAAAAGAACAGAGAATAAGCAGAAAACAGAACGTATAGAATTACATGACGATTTTATTAAAAATTTAGGTTGCGTCATAATGGATGAAGTGCATTTTATTAATGACAAAGATAGAGGCCATGTATGGGAGGAAACAATCGTATTATTGCCTGCAAGTGTTCGTTTAGTTCTATTGAGTGCAACCATACATAGAGCCGAAGAGTTTGCAAAATGGGTTAGCCGGGCACGAAAAACTAAGATGTATTTAATACCGACAACACATAGGGTGATACCATTGAATCATTATGTATATATATCTGGGACACGGACACTTGCAGAATTAGAGAAATATAAAATACTGGATAATTCAAATAATTACAATAGCATCAATTACAATATGGCAATAAATAAATATATAAAATTACAGAAAGACCGAGAGAAGAAGCACAGTAATAATAAACCATATGCTATAAATGAGATGATACAATTTTTGAGTGATAATAGTTTATTGCAAACAATATTCTTTTCATTTTCGAAACGTAATTGTGAGATATATGCATCATATGTTGAGCACAGTCTGATAACATCCGAGGAGGCACATTTAATCAATAAACTGTTTATGAAATATATGAATAAATACGACGATGAATACAGTAAAATAAGTCAATATAATACACTAAAACAGTATATAATGAAGGGAATAGCATATCATCACGCTGGCTTATTGCCAATAATGAAAGAAGTTATAGAAATATTATTCAAAGAAGGATTAATCAAAATATTGTTTGCAACGGAAACATTTGCAGTGGGCGTCAATATGCCAACGCGTACGGTTGTTATGACAGAATTAGATAAATATACAGATGAAAAGAAACGCTTTCTGATGCCATCGGAATACAAACAAATGAGTGGAAGAGCCGGAAGACGAGGAATAGATACAGTAGGGCACGTAATTATATTGCCATTGCAGGATATACCAGAAGAGGTAGAAATAAGAAATATAGTATTGGGGAATAATACTGTTATAAAATCGCGAATAAAAATAGACAATAAGATAATATTAAAGATATTATCAATTGGGGATGATATAAATAGCGTAATGAGTGAAACATTATTTGCATCAGAGAATGACGGCATAATTAAAACAGCAATGAAAGATTTAGATGGATTACTTGCAAGTGATAAATATAATGAATCATGTAAGAATGTCGAGAATATGAAAAACATAAAAGACATCGAAATGCTGTATAAATTGAGTAATACACAGCAGGTATTTAATGGTTTTGCTGTATCAATGTCAAAAGAACAACAGAAAAAGCAGCAGAAACTGATAAAAACAGTTAATACATCTGATTATAACAAGTACAGTGAATATATACTTATTAATAAAGAGATAAGCAAACTAAAAGAGTTAATAAGTGAAAATACACAATATTTGAACAATGCAGTTGAAAATATAATCGAATATTTAATTGAAAATAATTATGTTATGAAAGAAACAAATGAATTAACACTGAAAGGAGTTATGGCGAGTAAAATCAATGAATGCAACCCCGTATTATTAACTGAAATGATAATACAAGATATATTTAATGGATTATCGGCACCAGAGATAGTTGCACTACTTGCGATATTTATTGAACCAGAACATAATAATCCAGCAAAAGAGAATTATAATGAAATAAATATAATAATTAATAAAATAAGTAGAATTAATGAAATAATAAAATATCATAATAGCAAATATAATCAAGAGTGGGAAATATATAATGATTTTATACATGTTGCATATTTGTGGGCATCGCAATTATCATTGAATGAGATAACTGAAATTACAGGAATTAATGTATATATTGGACAATTTGCAAAGAATATAATAAAAATAAGTAATATAGCATCAGATATGATCTATTTATGCGAACTATCGGAAAAAATCCATTTGATACCAGAATTGAATAAAATAACTGGATTATTAATAAGAGATTTTATAACATTTTCGAGTCTTTATTTATCGTAATGCGCAAAAATATATATTATATTTTATATTATATATTAATTGAATAATATTATGAATATATCTATGAATGAGTATATGCATTTATCACAGATGAATATAAATGAAATAATGCAACAGAAAGATATTGAAACAGTTAATGAAATGGAAAAATATGTTGGTTCGATAGTAGGAAAAAATGTTAAAATAAATGGCAGAATAAGTTGGGAGCCTTCAGAAATTGATACAAATTGCGAAATAATAAATAACAGCAAAAAACAAGAGTTAGTGCAAATTAAAAATTATATGCGAGAAACTTATAATATATCAGACTGTAGGTACGCAATAACTGGATTAACCGGGCATATCAACAATTATGTTATAAAAACAGATAATATTATCAGGATTGCCATTTATGATAAAACATTATATGAAATAATAAATAATGCTAATATTAATAATAATAATAAAATAGAAATAATAAAGACATTATATAATTCAATAGATGATATTTTATTAAATATAGATAATATTAATGAGAGATTCATATATAATGCAGAAAATGATAAATATATGGGAACAACAATGTTTTACATAAACTTGATGAAAATAAGGGATAATAGTATGAGCGACAAGAACAGATACGCAAATAATATTGTAATGATGCGACAAGAGAATGATATACATTACATGATAGCAACATGTGATGACAACAGATTGCGGCAATACAAGTTATCAAATACGGTTAACAATAATAAGATTAAGAATGGATACACAGGGATAGAATATGCTATAATAAAATACGGGAAGACAAAAAACAAGATATTAAAATTGGCACTGATAAATATAATAAAAGAGTTATGTAATTACAAATATATGAGACATCCGTATATTATAGTCAAATATTTAGGATTAACCCGGATAACAGAAATGATACACGACATTGAAACAGAATATGAGAGCGTAAATATCAAAGCAATGAATAATATTATAGATAAATACAAAAATAGTAGTTTATCAATGGAAAATATAATAAATATAGTGATGCTGGAAATATTAATAAAAAACAATGATAGTAAAACAGTGTTAGAATATATGGAATACACAAATTCATATTCACTTATTGACAAAATTATAATAGAGAATAGGGATAATATTCGTGAAATAATATTAATATTAAATAAGAGGCGCGATAATATTAATATCAATATTATAAATAATATTTGTGTTAATTACGGATTCATAGATATAATAATGGAAAACAAAATGATAATAGACAATAATATGCTAAAAATATATATTAGTAATATGATAAAAACAAATAATTACATAATGATGCTATACTTACTGAAAACATCATGTGATGCAATAAAAGATACTGTAAGTGAAAATCACAATTATGAAGATTTATATAATAAATTTAAAACAGATAAGATAGCATTTATGAAAATAATAGAGTTATTTAATAAATATAATGTGTGCATATATCGAACAAAATATAATACAATTTTACATTACATTGCAAAGATACATGATAATATTATAAATATAAAAGAACTTGCAAAAAAACTAAATATAGACATATCAGAACAAGACACTGAAGGCAACACGGTGGTGCATATATTGGCGGCAAGCAGAAATGGGCAATTTATTGATATAATAGATAATATTAATAATAAAATACTGAATATACGAAATAAAGATGGTGAAACAATAAGTATAATATTAGCGAAACATCTGAATGAGGAAGCATTGGGTATAATATCTAAATACGAATATGATGATACTATACAGGACAAATATGGAAATACAGTATATCACTATATGTGTATGAATAATATAATGATAAATAAGAACATAAAAAATAATATAGCGAACAAGT
>Ga0214923_10007752_pt1 | contig 11619 bp, 7 predicted proteins | sample LL1510_MetaG_FD_177993 | JGI IMG/M metagenome (GOLD analysis project Ga0214923, IMG submission 177993) | Freshwater microbial communities from Lake Lanier, Atlanta, Georgia, United States - LL-1510 | ecosystem: Environmental > Aquatic > Freshwater > Lake | place: USA: Georgia | collected 2015-10-15 | reverse complement strand
AATTAATTTTCTGTTACTAATTGCTTAAGTGTGTACTTTTCGTAAAGAGCTAAATATCAACCAGTAAAATCAAGAAAATCATCAATACGGAAGTTAGATAATTGTCCTATCCCCGGTACTTACTATTTTACAAAAGCCCCTCTTAACTGGAGGGGCTTTTTGATTATTATCATGGTGTACATCAGTAAACCTTTCTATTATTATTATGTCAAAAGTTTTGTTGCTGTGTTTTCATTTTAATCATTTGCTATGAAAAGTAATAGAGTCCCCAAGGTATGGTCTATTTTGGTAGTTTTTTTTATTTGTTTGTCTTTAAATACCTCTGCTCATGAAGGAGGTCATTATCACAAAAGTTATGGAGATGTATTAAATCAATGGCACTTACTTAATGGTCAAGTAGTATATGGCAATTTTTCTCAATTGGAAGATTCAGTACTGTACCTTGAAGGGTTTGAGGGAAAAAAAATGCAATATCCACTCAACCAACTTGCTCCGGAAAGTCGTTCAGTTGCCATTTATCATTTTAAAAGAATTAGTCGGCTAAATGACTTGACCATTTCGAAAAGCAGGGAGTTTATACCTGGGTTTGCAGCTAATTTGAGCTGGGTGGGTATCATCCTCTCAATAGCATTATTGATTCTTGGTTTTTTGATAAAGAAAATTCATGGAATAAGTTGGGTGAGTAGGGTACTATTTTATTTTGGAATAATGGGTTTTAGTGTTGTTACCTTGATTGCATGTAGGAAGAGTTCCTCTTCCAATACAGGAGGTGCAGTAGTTACGATTCCCCGAACTCGGCTTAGTTTTTTGGATTCTGCTTTTGCGCCGTATCAATCTTCTGTAAGCACCAATTCTGACAACAATTACTATTTCGTTTCTTCAATGGGTTGGCCCTCACACAATATGATGGTTGGAATTACGAGTTGGCAACAGCAGGTCCCCATTCCACAACCGTATACAGGGACTAATCACTGGTCCATTCCATTACAGCCGGCATGGGCATCTACTCCACTTAGTACAAGAACAAACTTCATGAAAGGTGCCGTTGCTATTGCGGTAAATGGGATTCCTATTTTCAATGCGTTGAATAATCGCGGTGTAGATTCCTATGCAACCGGAGAGTTAGATCAATGGGGAGGGCATTGTGGAAGGGCAGATGATTATCATTATCATGCTGCACCATTGCATTTGAGCCAAACATCTGGAAGAATGCCAATAGCTTTTGCATTAGATGGTTTTCCTGTATATGGAAGTTTAGAGCCTGATGGTTCAGTATTACAATCCCTGGATACTTGCCATGGACATGCTTGGGGTTCTCAGGTCTATCATTATCATGGAACGACAACCTATCCCTATGTGGTAGGCGCAATGCGAGGTAAAGTAACACTTGATCCAACTACAGCCGCTCCCGAAAATCAAATTTTGCCCCAAGCATTTGCATCGCCACTTCGGCCGGCTACTTCTCCCTTAAATGGGGCAGTTATCACTGACTTTGTCAGCACGGGTACGAATGCATACAAGCTAACATATAGAATTGGTGCCAAATTTGGGTATGTGGAGTATAATTGGACTGCTTCCAATTTCTATACTTATAAATTGACGGACACGGCTGGTGTCGTTACAATCAATAGTTACCAACGATGATAAATATGTTTGAAATGTGTTTTATATCATACTAAAAAGAAATTCAAATTCTCTTATTCGAAACCTAATGAAAAAATTATTCCTCTTTGCTACAATTTATTTTGTCCAAATTTATTTTGCCAGGGCACAGAGTTATAATATTATTTTAGGAAGACCCTCGGATTCGTCAATCACCATAAGCATATTATTTGATCAGTCAGTGGAGGTATATTGGGAATATGGTACACAATCTGGCTCCTATAGCCATATAACCCCTACGTATAATTTGATAGCAGGAATTCCTTTAGAAGTAGATTTCAATAATCTTGCTACTAATACTAAGTATTTCTATAGGACACGTTACAGGAACACAGGAAGCTCTTCTTCTTTTTTGACTGTCCCCGAACATGAATTCACTACACGTAGATCAAAAGGAAGTACTTTTTCATTTGTTATAGAAGCAGACCCTCATTTGGATGTAAATACTGATTCTTTAGCATATTTGGTAACACTTCGCCATATGTTGTCTAAAAAGCCAGATTTTTTAATTGATCTGGGAGATAATTTCATGATAGACAAAATGCCTGTAATCAATCAGACAGAAATTACTAATCGTAACTTGTTGTTTCGTCGCTTTTATGGTGAGTTATGTCACTCGTCTCCTCTTTATTTAGTATTAGGAAATCATGAAGGTGAATATGGTTGGGTTACAAACAATACTACTACTAGTATGCCAGTAATGTCAACCAATACTCGTAAGCTTTATTATCCTAATCCATTCCCAAATACTTTTTATTCTGGTAATAGTGTAACAGAAAGCTTAGTTGGGTTAAGAGAAAATTATTATTCATGGGAGTGGGGGGATGCGTTATTTATTGTACTTGATCCTTATTGGCACACAACTACAAAATCTGTATGGGGGTGGACTTTGGGGAAAACTCAATATGATTGGCTAAAGCAGGTGATCAGTAGTAGTACTGCAAAATACAAGTTTGTATTTTGTCATCAGTTGGTTAGCGGAAATGGAATTGAGGGGAGGGGTGGTGTTGAGTCTGTTCCACTCTATGAAATGGGCGGGAATAACGCCGATGCTTCCTATGGTTTTGATATTAGCCGGCCTGGCTGGGGAAAACCGATTCATACAATTTTGAAAGAAAATGGAGCTACTATATTTTTTCATGGCCACGATCATTTATTTGCAAAGCAAGATAAAGACAACATTGTCTACCAAGAAGTTCCGCAGCCGTCTGCTAGAAACATAACTAATATTACAGGCACCGAGCCAGGGTATGGTTACACAAATGGTTTATTATTGCCAAACAGAGGTTATTTACATGTAACAGTTAACGCTGATAGTGTGAAAGTAGACTATGTCCGTACATATCTATCAAGAGAAGAAAGTGCAACAAGTCAGAATGGCAATATTGCATATACGTATACAATTAAAAAGCCATCAGGTAATAATGTAATCAATAATCAGGAGCTTGTAAAAGTTTACCCAAATCCTTCGAAAGATAATTTACAGATTGATTTTTTATCGCCTCCAGGAAGGTATACAATACAAATTCTAAATGCTTCTGGGCAGACAGTTATGAGACCCTCTGCAACATATATTCCTACCAATACTTTACCGAATGGAGCATATTTTATTTTTATCGAGGCCGAGAATTATCAGGTTAGTAAAAAAATAATTATACAACATTAAAATAATGGAACTGAGAATAAAACATATTGCATACCTGGGTATGATGGTATTATTGCTTTCGTGCAAAAAAAATGAAACAAATGGCAATCAATTTGCTTCAAATTTTTTGGCTGGCAGTTCAACTTTTGTAAATAATGGAACTTACCCCAAATTATATACCTGTGACAGCACTGGCATTTCTCCTACACTAAGATGGGAAGGCGCCCCTTCAGCAACTAGAAGTTTTGCCATTACTATGCATCATATACCGCCTACTGGAGACAAACATGTGTACATGGTGTTGTATGATATCCCTTCTACAATAAATTCCATACCCGAGGCAGTGAATACGGTAGGGAAGTGGGGGATTAACACAGTAAATGGGCAAAATAAATACACTCCGCCATGCTCTGTGGGACCTGGACCAAAAGTTTATATTATTACTGTTTATGCATTATCCGCCGCTCCTGTAATTTCATTGCCGCCGCAGCAAATCACTATGGATGTAGTATTAAATGCGATTGCTCCTTTAAAGCTCGCTAGTTCAGAATTAACTGTAACTTATACTAGATAAAATTTATATTTTTATAATAGTGTCTATAGCGACCATATAGTTTGAATATCAATAAATAAATTCCTGCAAATCTTTTAAAATAGAGTTAGATAATTGTCCCATCCCCGGTACTTTTAATTCTTCCCCATCACAGTACCAGACCAATCAGGATCTGCAGCGCCAACCCATTTTCCGCTGCTACTACGATAGGCAGCCTGTACTCTCCCGAATTGTGCCATTTTTGAAACAACCTCTGTGGCTGCATTTTTTCTTTTTAATTCATTTAATGTTTCAGGGTTTTCCCAAAATATGCCCGGATGGTTTTCGATCAGTAATTTATCTGACAATTGAAAAACTCTAGCTGCAGAAATTGCTTGATCAAGTGGAAGACCTCTGTCAATAAACCGACTGATTGTTTGCACTACGGCAGGAACAATTCGCGCACCACCTGCGGCACCTAGGGCAAGAAAAGGTTTTCCATCTTTGTAAATGATTACTGGAGAAATATGGGATGACGCACGTTCGCCAGGACTCATTTTACCAAGATAAGGCCCCATAGTTGTGGCAAGCATGAATCCGCCTTTTTCAGACGCAACCTTCGAACCCATGGTTGGACCTAAGGATTGGGTAAGACTAATCATATTTCCTTGTACATCTGCGGCTACTAAATGAGTAGTATGTCCATTTTGCGAATCAGAGGATGGAGAAACAGTTGCGGGTTTCCTAATTAAAAATGTGTCTTCCATCCATCTCTTCTTAGCAAAATCAGATTTTGTCAAAAGTGTTTCATTTGTTTTAAGATATTTTCTGTCTTCATATGCCAATGCATGGGCTTTAGCATGATAGAGAAGAAAATCTGATTCACTACAGTTTTTCAAATCTATCTGATCTAGCATTTGTAGCATTTCAATAACAACCGCACCGTAAGAGGGCATTCCAAGTGAATAAATTTCATAACCTCTGTAGTTTCCTTTGTGGATGGTTGAATTTTGTGTTTTATAGTTAGCTAAATCAGATAAGCTCAAACTTCCTCCACCCGATTGAATCTCTTTTGAAAGATTGGCAGCTGTGGTGCCTGTGTAGAAAGATTTGCCTTTATCTACTCCAATTTCTTCAAGGGTAGAGGCGAGGGCTGGTTGAACAAATAATTCGCCTCCCTTAAGGAGTGAATCATTTTTGAAAAAATGTTTTTTAGTGGAGGAGAATAGTAGAAGCTCTTTCTTTGCAGATTTAATTCGGTCTGCCTCATCTGTTAACAATTGAAATCCATTTTTGGCGTAGTTAATAGCAGGGCCCATGACAACTTCGAGCGGGAGCACCCCACCAGCTTGATGTAACTCTATAAGTCCTTTAACAACTCCTGGTACACCAATAGTCGTATAACCATCCTCTTCTTTCGCTTCTGCGGGGTTGAATTTTTCTGGTACCTGCGTAGTGGCATCCAAGCCTTTAATTTTTCCCTTAGCATTTCTATGAATTACTTGCAGCCGTCCGCCGAGTCCGCTCATGGAAGGTTCAACAACACTTAATGTGAATGCCGCTGCAGTAATTGCATCATAGGCATTCCCACCCTTTTCATACATGGCTTCACCAGCTTTGGTAGCATATGGATTGGCACTTGCGATGATAGAGGAAGCGCTATCAATTTTTTGCTGTCCATATGAATAAAGCGATAGAAATAGGACTACAAGAATTATAGACTTTTTCATGGTAACTTTTTTAATCAAATGGTGACCTTTTGATCTTTAAAAATTGGTTGAACAAATAGATAATTTCATCTTTATCTTTCTTAAACATATTTTTCTAAAAGTTTGTTGATGAATTACTTAACTATTTCTGAAATTGAATAAAATTTCCGAAACCCTTTTTTTAATCAGATAAAAATTTAGAAAAGTGTAATTGAATTGGTTTAGTTTCGCTGCATTAAAATTGAATTCTAAACTAACGAAATTCTTGCTTATGAAAGAAATCCTTCAACGGGTGGCCGTTCTGCTTTTTATGTCTATCGGCCTATTTTTCTCTCAAGTTTCTGTGGCTCAAACATTCCAGGTCTCCGGTAAAGTTTTATCCGCAAAAGATAACCTTCCGCTTGAAAATGTCACTGTTCGTCCAGCTGGCACTCGCCAGGGAACCTCAACTAAAGCAGATGGTAGCTTTAAAATTGAGATATCTAAAGGGCAATCACTTGAGTTTTCGAGTGTGAATCTTTTAAGCAAAACAGTAAAAAATATTGAAGGCCCCACAAGTAGCCTCATGGTGATACTAGAGGAAGCTGATAATAACCTTTCAGAGGTGATGGTAGTGGCATACGGAACCCAAAAAAGAAGTTCAATTACAGGTTCTGCTGCTACTGTTAAGCCTGCAGTTCTTGAAGGTTCGCCCAACACTTCCGTGCAGGAAAGTTTACAGGGCAATATTGCAGGTCTGCAATCTCAAAATGGAAGTGGACAGCCTGGGGGAGTACCAAACGTACGTATCAGGGGAATTGGTTCGATTAGTGCAGGATCTGCTCCCCTTTATGTAATCGATGGAATTCCTGTGGTAAGTGGTGATATTTCTGGGGGTAATTCAAACACGATCGCCGGATTAAATCCTAACGATATTCAATCTCTAACTGTATTAAAAGATGCGTCTGCAACATCACTATATGGTTCACGTGCAGCAAATGGAGTGATTTTGATTACCACAAAAAATGGTAAACCAGGTAAAGCAAAAGTTAACATCACGGTACAGCAGGGTATGACAAACAATACGCTCCGTGATGAACAGAAAACGCTGAATACCGACGAGTATATTCAATATTATAAAGAGGGTTGGATTAATGCAGGGCGCAATCCTGCTTCTTATGACTCTGCCTTATTAGCGAATGGAATTAATCGTTCTATTAATACCGATTGGTTTGATGCGGTGATGCGACAAGGAAAATTTAGTCAGTACAACCTGAGTGCAAGTGGAGGAAATGACAAATCCACTTTTTATATGTCGGGTAGCTATTACACTGCTGAAGCGCCGATAAAAGGTATTAACTATGACCGCGCCACTTACAGAATCAATGCCAGTGCTGATTTGAACTCGCGCTGGACCGTAAAGGGGGGATTTAGCGGAAATTATCAGAAATCTTCAGATTTCGCAACGGGGTCATTTTTTGAAAACCCCACTCGAGCCATGTATCGGTTAGTTCCTTGGTTACCTATTTATAAAAGCGATGGAGTGACGTGGGAATTAGGATACAATAGCGGGTATAACCCAGTTGCTGTAATTGAAACTACCAAGCGTGTCGCACAAACTTATAATATCGGTGCCAATGCTTCTACGAAGTACGAGCTCTTGAAAGGGTTGACATACGAAGGAAGCTTCGCATTAGACTTCAATCATGCATTTAGATCAATTAATAATGATCCTCGTGTCGGTAATGCTTATGTAGCTGTGGGTGGATCTGTTCAAAACTTTTCTCAGGATATTGTTAACTGGATCAGTACAAACATAGTGCGATACAAAAATCAATTTGGAAGAGGACATGAGATTGAGGCCTTTGGCGGATATGAGGCGCAAAGCCGTTCAGATGTTGACATGTCAATAAGGGTCAATGGGGTCACTCCTGGTACAAGTACACCTGCCGGAGGTTCACAGATTGAAACTGCAACTGGTACGGGTACCAGAAATACACTAGTGAGTAAATTTATTAACACTAATTATGGTTACCTTGATCGATATTTTATAACAGGGTCAATCCGTCAGGATGCCTCTTCACGATTTGCTAAAAATTACCAGTCAGCAGTATTTTGGTCCGTTGGTTTTGGATGGAATATTACTAACGAGCCTTTCATGAAATCTAAATGGATCAATGAATTAAAATTACGCGGTAGCTACGGTTATACTGGTAACCAAGGTATTGACAATTTTGTGTCCCAGGGATTATATACCTCTGGATCTGATTATAACCAGTCTTCTGGAATTACCCTTTCTCAATTAGCAAATGATAATTTAACATGGGAAAAAAATATTCCGTTGGATTTCGGAGTGGATTTCTCCCTTTTCAAAGGAAGACTGTCTGGTAATGTTGACAGGTATTCTAGATTATCTTCTGAATTATTGATTAATAAATCTATTCCAAGTGTAAATGGAGTTACAAATATCACAGTAAATAGTGGTGCCATGAGAAATAGTGGTGTTGAGGTGGCAATTTCTACTGTAAACGTTACACCCAAAAAACAGAAAGGATTTAAATGGGTGACTGATTTCAATTTCACAACGAATAAAAATGTAATCACCGATATTGATTCATTATTTTCTACAACGGGTGACTTTTATCGCGTAAAGGGCTATGATTATTATACCCACTATCAGCGTGGTTACGCTGGTGTCAACCCTGCTAATGGGGAAGCGTTGTGGTACACTTCAAGTAGAAAAGATTCAACAACAAATGTTTGGTCTACAGCTTTACCTCGTATTACAATGGGTAGTGCGTTACCTAAATTCTTTGGGGGGATCACCAACACGCTTTCTTTTGGCGATTTCAAATTAAGCTTTCAGCTCTATGTGTTTTGGGGAAATCGTTTGTATGACACCTATGGTTATCTTCAAAAGACAGACGCGAATCTTGGATTCACCGATCAAAGTAATGGACTGAGTAAGTATGAATATCGTCGCAGATGGACAAAGCCTGGTGATATCACGGATGTGCCTAAGCCGGTTTTCTTAGGCACACAATCTTCTGCTGGTGCGTATGAAAGTACACGCTTTAATTATGATGGAAGCTATATTCGTTTGAGAGATGTGTCTTTGTCCTACTCAGTGCCTAAGCAATACTTGGCCAAATCAAAAATCAATTCTCTACGTGTTTATATGCGTGGCCAAAATTTATTTACGTATGTTAAGGACAAGCGGTTCAACACGGACCCTGAAGCTGATATCAGTGGTACATTAAATCAGAATCCACCTATTTTCAGCACATTATTATTTGGGCTTGATATTTCTTTCTAAAACAACTATCTAATTCTATTTTATGAAAAATATAATTCTATTAGTACTGGCACTTGTTTCGCTTGCTTCTTGCAAAAAGGGTTTTACTGATTTGAAACCCCAGCAAAGCGTATTTACTGAAGATGTTTTCTCCAGTATGCCAACTGCGCGCGCTGCAGTGAATGGTTTGTATTCCCTAATGCAGTCTTATAGTTATTATGGACGTGATGCGATGGTTATCCCAGAGGTGTTGTCCGATAATATGACCCGTAGTGTAAAAACAGGTAATCGTTATACGGGTATGAATACCATGACTCATACTGCAACCGATGTTAACGTAAGTCGTATGTGGTCGCAGATGTATAAAGTTGTAACAAACGCAAATGCTATTATAGCCAACGAAGCTAAGCTACAAAGTATAGCAACATCATTAGAAACTGCTGAAGTGAAACAATTGATAGGTGAGGCTTACGCGGTTCGTGCAATGGCCTATTTCGATTTGGCTAAATTTTTCTCAAGACCGTTAAACCATACGCCTGATGGAAGTCATCTTTGTGTGCCTTTGGTTTTATCTCCAATTACTAATGTGAGCCAAGTTGTTTATCCAAAAAGAAATACGGCTGCAGAAGTTTATGCACAAATTGATAAGGATATTCAAGAAGCCTTAAATCGACTACCAACGACAGGAGATGTTATTATTAACGGTGCAACAAGTGCAGCCTTTTTTAAGATAAGATTGAATAGATGGGGTGTGCTTGCATTGCGCACAAGGGTTTCTATGTACAAACAAGATTGGGCCACTGCACTTAGTTCCTCAACTGCAGTTATTAACTCAAATCGTTACAGCCTTTTACCCTACGCCACTTTATTTACGGGCTTCCAAACTGTAGGTAATGCAGAGTCAATTTTTGAAGTAGCCAACAATACAACTGATAACCCTGGTACAGATAGCTATGCGTACATGTGTAGTCAATTTGGGTATGGAGAAGTGTTAGGCACTCGTCAATCAATGAATAGCAGAAGCACGGGTACAACTCTAACAACTTTTAAGGGATTATATGAAGCATACTCTAGTACCGATGCACGTCGTCGTTTTGTAGAGTTGGGTAACCGTAATTCTATTGGTGGTGAAGTAAATGTTCCTTTGTGTTTAAAGTATACTAATATTTCAAACTATACCGAGAATACAAAAGTGTTTAGGTTGGCTGAGATGTATTTGTGTAGGGGGGAGGCTTTGGCTCGTCTTGCTGTACAAACTGGTGATGCGGCTTCGTTGACAAATTCTCTTTTGGATATTAACTTGATTAGGCGCACTAGAGATACAGCTACTAATAGTCGTCCATTAGTCGTTACATTAGGTACTCCACCTACTGGTAGCATTTCAGCAACTGCCTATTTAGATTCTATTATTCTTGAGCGTAGAAGGGAGTTTGCATTAGAAGGACAACGCCTATTTGATCTCAATCGTACCAAGACAGATTTTGTAAAGATTAGTTCAGCAGGTAATGCTACCTCACGGTTGATTCAATACTCGGCAACAACTAGCAGTTTCTATTATCGAACAATTCTTCCCATACCCATTACACAGATTCAAAACAATCCGAACATGGTGCAGAATGAGGGATTCTAATTTTTCAAATAGCCAACTGATATAAATGAGACGTAGTTATAGTATCATAATTAGTTGCATCTTTCTTTTGCACTTCTTTGTTGGAGGAGTGATAAAAGCAAGCCCAACTCGAGATACGCTTCGGGTACTCTTTGTTGGCAACTCATACACCTATTATAATAATCTCATTCAAATGGTTTCGTTGATTTCTGATAGTCTAGAAACCAAATTAATCTGTACAAAGTCAACGGCAGGGGGTACGAACTTGGGTGAGCATTGGAATGAACAAAAAGGTTTGCAGTCCAGAACTTTGATTGAGAAAGGTCACTACAATATTGTTGTGCTTCAGGATCATAGTATGCGTCCCATTGAAGCAGCTGATAGTTTGGTTTACTTTGGAAACTTGTTTTGTGACTTGATAAAAAAACGTGGTGCCCGGCCCTTCATTTATAACACGTGGTCTCGAGAAAAAACGCCCTCCACACAGAAGCAAATAAATGAAGGATATAAGGAACTTGCATCTAAATGCAACGCAGCCCGCGTTCCGGTTGGCGACTGCTGGCAAAAAGTACTTGAGCGATTGCCCAGCGCTTCGCTCTACATTTCCGATGGATCACACCCTAGCAATCTAGGCACCTTTATAACTGCGCTTTGTTTTGTAAAAGCCATCACAGGAAAGTTGCCTTCATCACTACCAACTGTTTTTAATTATTATGATAGAGATGGGGAGACTTTCAGGATTATGCAAGTCGGGAAAGAGGAAATGGCGCTTTGTATGGATGTAGTAAATGGAATTATCAATCAAGCGCTGTAAACTGCTGTGAAAAAGTTACAAAAGAATCTCACTTTTTGGGTATTGTTAGCCATTTTGGCCGGAATACTTTTGGGACATTTTTCTCCTTCAACGGCAGTGGCCATGCAGCCATTGGGTAAGTACTTTATTGATATCGTCAAATTGTTTATCAACCCGATTATTGTGGTAACAATCATCACAGGAATTTGTGGAATGGATAGTTTGAAAAGAGTAGGAAGAATTGGTGGAAAAGCACTCTTGTATTTTGAAGTCGTCACTACTATTGCTTTATTTATAGGCGTTGCAGTTGCTTATTTGATCCAACCTGGGTCTGGCATTAATACAACAGGAATGCAATGGGATGACGTATCAAAATACAACAAGCCTGATGCGAT
>Ga0214923_10007751_pt1 | contig 11620 bp, 12 predicted proteins | sample LL1510_MetaG_FD_177993 | JGI IMG/M metagenome (GOLD analysis project Ga0214923, IMG submission 177993) | Freshwater microbial communities from Lake Lanier, Atlanta, Georgia, United States - LL-1510 | ecosystem: Environmental > Aquatic > Freshwater > Lake | place: USA: Georgia | collected... | reverse complement strand
GTGTTTCTATAAATTTTGCTAATATATTATATTTATTCGTTTCAATTGATTGTGAAAAATTTAAATATTCATCAGGACGTAATTTAATGCAAAAATTTCCATCTTGAAATTGCCAAATTGTTTTTTTGTAGGGAATATTAGTATCTTTATTTATATTTTTAGCTGTAATATTATAAGCATCATATAAATAATCATTTAGAGAAGTTAAATATTCTTTATTTTTTGAACAAAAACATAAATCTTTACCTTGTTGCCCATCAATTTCTTTTATAGTTAAATAATCATTTTTAAATACTATATCTGGAATCATTCCTCCTCCAGATTGTAAATATTTAAGTATTTTATAGTCAAATTTAAACATTTATATATATAATAATTAAAATATATTTTAATTGTCTGTTAAAATATATTTTAATTGTCTGTTAATAATATTGGTTCTTGTTTTAACAATTTTAATTTTTTTAATAAATTATCTCTTGATTTTATTTTATCACCAAAAATAAAATTACTAAAATTATCTTGTTCTAACAAATGTACTGTTAGAGAACCACCAAAACCAACATCACCAATATCACAAGCATCTAATTCTAAATCATTACAAGCACTCATACTAAAAGCATTTATAAAATATGAATTTTTTTTCGTTACTAATTTTTTTGTATTTATATCTATAATTTTATTGCAAAAATTACTAAAAGTTCCAGAATGACAAGTATCAACTGTCACTCTTAATACAGCATTTTTATTTATATATTTAACTAGTAAATCATTAAACTGATAATCAGTAAAAACTCCTGATGATAAAACAATTTGTTCGCAATTACGTGTTATTTCTATTTTTCTTATATCATTTCCTAAATAACCATGGCCTGAAATATGAAAATAGTATTCATTTTTATTGCCATTATTTTTTATTATTTCTTCAATTGTTTTTATAGAATTATCATACAAATTATTTGTAATTTTTCTTTGGATAAAAAAAGATTTAGTATTTGTAAATATATGTATATTATTTTTATTAGTATTATTTTTTACTAATTCATTATAAATATTAAATAAATCTCTTTGACAAGACAAACCTAAAGAATTAACATTATCACATTCAATCAATATACAAATATAATTTTCCATATAATATTTACATATATATTATTTTTTCATATGCTGAAAAAATAATAAATTAATTATCTTCAATTTGACTAATAACATTTTCAATTTGAATATCAATTGGATAGTTTTCTTCTAAATATTTTAAATATTTTTTATGTCTTACTTTTACGTTTTCAATTGACCCATTCAATGTATTTGCTAATGCTGAAAATACACAATTTCTTTGTCCATAATATGTCAATAATGGCTTAATGCTATTCAAATGTAGTGTTTTACAAATATCTAATGGTGATTTAATAAAATTTATTATTTCTGTATTTTCTTCATCATCATAATCATAATCTTCATCAGTTATATTAACTATTTTATGTTTTGCTATTAAATTTTCATTTGGATAATTTTTTTCTAGAAATTCTAAATATTTTGTTGCTTTTATTTTAATTTCTTTATTATCATAATTTTTTAATAAAATTTTTTTTCTACCATTTTTAATTATTTTATTAATATCACTAATAGAATTTGTAAAATATACTGGTTCATAAGTTAAACTAGTAATTATAATTCCATCTGTTTGTCGTTCATTAAATGGCAGTGTCATTGGATTAATATAATTTTCATAATCCGAATTATTTCTTGCTAATATATTATAACAAGTAAAACCACTCCATAAATATAACATTTCATCTAAATACACTTTGTCACTTTTTTTATATTCTGATACTTCTTGTAAAGTAAAATTAGGTGTTACTATAATATGTTTCCAATCTGTAAAATCATATTCATAAAAATTTTTTAAATCTTTAATACCATTCATATCAATAATAACAATAATTTTATCATTACTAAGTTTTTTAATTTCTTCAATATTTTCTTTAATTCGTTCATCTACTTGATTAACTTCTAAACCAATTTTTAACAAAGAATCAGTATTTAAAATAATACAATACCAATTATTTTTTGTTAAATTTTCTTCTAATTTTTTACTCATAAAAGTTTTTCCTGATCCCATTCCAATTGGTATTTTTTCATTTAAACCATAAGTGATAACAATTCCAGTTTTATTATTGGCGTTTGTAAGTTTCATTTTATATTAATAATTATTATAAGTATTAATTATTAATAACTTTAAATTTCATTTTTTTTTAAATAATAAATACTTTTACATTTACTTGACATACATTTCATATATAAATTATTATTTGTATCTTCTTTAACATAAAAACCATTTGAATTATGATAATTTCCAGTATAACATGGTTCTGATTTATCATAATAAGTAAATCTTAATGAACCATTATTTAATTTTCCTGTTAATTCAACTTTTTTGTGTATTGGTTGAAGTAATTTTATAATAGTTTTAATTTTTTCATCATTTATAACTATTTCTTTCTTTGATATAAAATGATTATCATTAACAACATTTTTTTTTATTTCTTCATATTTTGGTGTTTTTATAATATGATAATTTGATTCATTTAGAGAATGAGTTATTAAATATTTCATACATTCATTTGTTTTTAATTTCATTTTTGAATTTCTTCTTATTATAGATTTATAAGGAATAAAAGGACGAAAATCATCAGTTTTATTTGAAAATATAGTTCTAAATTCTCTATCTGTTGTATATACACTTTTGTCTAATTTATTTTCATAATTAATATCTAATTTTATTAATTCATTGTACAAATCCCACGCTGAATTTTCTTGTTTTTTAATATTTGTTTCATAACGAACTTCTTTATTATCTATAATTTTATTTATAACAATATGAAAACTTACTTTATTTATAGAATGTGATGAAGAAATTAAAATATCAGTATTATCTAATTCAATAAAATAATTATTTTTAAATATTTGTTTAATATGACAACATAAATTATATATAAATTCATCAATATTATCTTTTTTTGTTTTTTTCCATTCAATATCTAAATATGGTTTGCATGGTTTATGTGATAATATAACTTCAAAAATATGTCTATTAATTATTGGTTCATCATAATTATCCCAAAAAAGTTCCCAATTTTTAAGTGGCATAAAACATCTTTTTTGTTCTATTAATAATTGTATTATTATTTTGTATTCTTCTGATTGTGATATAAAATATTTTAATAAATTTTTTGATCCTTTCCCTCTAAATATATATGTATCATAGCTAACATTTTTAGTTATAATACAATTGATAAGATTATCATTGTCAATTATTTTTTCAGTATCACCCCAATTCATATTTTTAATTTTTTCAATAATTGTATTATTATAAATTGACATTTTATAATATTATGATATTAAAATTATGTTTTTTTTAACATAATTTATTAAATTTATTAACTTTATTTTTTAATTCATCTTGAAAATTTTCAAATTTTGTATTTTCTTTTTTAAGTATAATAGGAACAGATTTAGGACATTTGATAAAAGATAATGATAAAATTTTTTCTGTATTATAATTTGTAAAAAAATAATATGTATTTTGTGTTTTTTTTAAATATAATTCAATATTTTTATCAGTCTCAATAAAATAATATCCATCATTGTTTGTTTTGATAGCTTCAAAATTACTAATTTTTTTACATTCTATATTATTTTCTCTTATATATTTGTTTAAAATATTTTTCATTTCATTTTTATAACTATTTTCATTTATACTATCAATATAAATAATAGGTTTGTTATTGTCAAAAATTATTGCCATATAATATAATATATATAAAAATAAATTTATATATATTAGTTTTATAAGAATGGACGAAATTTATTGGTATGTAATAATTGTTGTTATTATTATTATTCTTATGGTTATTGCTTCATTTTGTAATTGTAGTGATGTAGAAGATTTTAGTGGCAATCGTGGTCACAGTCATGGAGGAAATCGTAGTGGCAATCGTGGTGGCAATCATGGTGGCAACCGTGGTGGCAACTATCGTGATAATAGATATGGTAGAGGTCATGGTGGTTATGGTAGTAGATATGGTTTAAGACATTCTCGTAATTATACAAGAAATTATTATGGAGGCAATAATTATTATAGGTCTGGAGGTTGGGGTGGTTGGTGGGATGGTCTATGGGGATATCCTGATTATTATTATGACACTTACCCTTGGTATTATTATTTTAATCCTTATTATTGGTTTAACGGAAGAGTTATTTATTAAATAAATTAATAGTAAATTTTACAATCATAATTTTTAATATGCCTATATTTTTCAAAAAAAGAATAAGCATATTCAGTTTGTTTAATTGCTGTTTCAAGTGAAATTATTGCAAGAGCTCCAATAGAATCATTTTGAATATAATTTTTATATTCAATTTTGGATAATTTATTGATATATTCTTTTATTTCATCAAAAGAACCATATACAATACAACCAATTTTTTTAAATCTAAAATCATAAACTTTATTATATTTTTCAATTTCTTGAATTGGGTCACAATCTTTAATACATGTAGAATAAATATTGATATAATTTGTTTTATAATTTTCATATATTGCTTTACAACATAATTTTAGTTTTTTAGATTTTATTCTTAATTCTTCTTGTAATTCTCTTTGTACTGCTGTTTTAAATTCATCTTTTGTTGAACAATCATTCTTATTAATAGAACCAGATACAGATGCTTCAATATCATTACCAGACCATTTAGATTCTAAATTTTCAGAATAATAAGAACCAATAATAAAAGTATTTTTATTTTTTATTTTTTTTAATGCTTCTAAAATACCAACTTGAGAACATTCTGAATATTTAATTTTTTCTTGTATTTTAATTTTATTATTACTTAAATCAAATAAAATAGCACCACCATTAATAACAATTTTTTCATAAATAGTAATATCCATAAAATTTAAAGATAATTTTAGTATTAAATTGATTAATTAACATATATATATTTTCATTTTTTTTTTATTAAAAAAAAATGAAAATTATAAAAAGAAATAACAATAATATAATGGATAGCAATATCATTAATTATCTAATGGATAGTAATTATTATGATAAAGATGACTTTAATGAAGAATCAGCATATAAATGTATTCAAACAATTGATATAAATGATATTGATAATTTATCAGACAATATGAAACTAGAAAATATAACATTTTATCAAAAAGATACAAATAAAAAAAATAATATAATATTAACAAATTATTTTTCATATGATAAAGAAAAAAAATACATATTAAATTTTAAAAATTTATTATATGAAATAATTATTATAAGTATTTTACATTTTTCTGTTGAGACAAATAATCCTATTTTAAATATAATTACAATTGATGGAATGTTATCAAGTATAATATTTTATGTAAAATTTTTAGAAATAAAAATGAATTTTTTAATTGATAATAGATTAAATTCAGTTGATAGATATATATATTATTTTCTACTTATTATTAGTTATTTTGTTTTTGATTATATTTTTTGGTTCAAACTTACTAATATTTTGATTAAAATAATGAGTATAATGATTTGTCCAAATATTATGGCTCAAATTTATAATATAAATAATTATAGAAAAATAAGTAATGTAATTTATAATGGATATATTAATTTAATAAAAAAAATATTATGCCGCCAAATAGCAAAAATAATAAATATAATTATTTTTAAATGTTTAAACATTGAATTTAATATTTTATATGAAGAATTAATACCATATTATGAAAAAATAGATATGTCAGTAATTAAATTATTAGTATCAGCATGTATTTTTAATTATTTTGACAGTAAAACAATAATGAGATATCCTTTGATAATATATAAAAATATTATGATGAAAAACAGAAAATATAATATTACAAATGATAAAGATTATTTAATCACAATAATAAAAGATAAAAAATGGGATATGTTTCTTAATATATATACATTAAATAGAGTTATCCGATTATTATTAAATAATACAATGAATGAAAATGAAGACAGTATTTTAACAATTCAAATTGAAATATTAAAAAAAAGATTGGCATTTAAATTAGGAAGAATAATGATTTGTTGGACTATTATGAGTTCAACAAATGTGTTATGTGGATTATTGAGTTATTTACTTTTTATAAGTGATACAAATAAACCATTAAATTATTTAATAAATACAATACTATTCTGTATTTTATCTTTTTTAACACAAGAACGAATATTAATAATAATTGCTTGTGAAATATTTTACACTATAACAAATTCAAAAGTTTTAAATGATATAGCATTTGACACATTGTGTTCTATAAAAACAGGATTAATAAATATATTTAGAAGAATAAGATTAGAAACAATTATATTTACATTAACAACAATTTTATATAATTATTATAATATTTTTATTTTTGTTATTTGTTTAATAAATATAATTTCTTTTGCTAGATTGTATTTTATTATAATTAAAAAACAGATAACAAAAAAAGAACCATTTAAAATTGTTACAACAAATACAAAAACTGAAATTAAAGAAGAATTTGAAAGTGATATATTAATAATTTTAAAAAATAAAATAATTGATATTTTTAAAAATAATGTTTTAATAAAAATATTTCAACCAAAAACATATTTAGAATTTGAACCAGTATTAAAAATAAATATAAACTCATTTTTAATATTAATTTGTGGTTTATTTTCTTCTTATGATATACAACATATAATTTTTTTACCATATATTATTCAGAATATACTTGACATAATATTTTAATTATTATAAAAAAAAATGAATATATATACTTATTATAATGTTTAATATAATATAATTAAACAAAAATGTCAGCTTCAGCTTCAGCATCTTTTGATGTTCCTTTGTCATGGCCATTTTTCATGTATCCAAAATTCCCTTTTCATGGTTATGATGATAAAGAAACATATATCCCAGAATTATATAGATTATATAATTTTTTAGATACTTTAGATAAAAAAATAATTCTACATCTAACGATTGGTGCACCTATGGTTGAATTATATAGAATTGATAAATCAATAAATATTAATTATCATTTACATCAATTATTTCCTGCACATTTGATTCAATCAGCAAAAAAAGAAATTAATGTTATTAATATAATTGTCTCTCCAAATACTATTGATGAAATAGTATTTAAAGATTTTACAAAAATAAATGATAATGAATTTGTTCATAAAATATTTTTAAATTACAAAGTATATGTTTTTAATACAATGATGCCAACTAATGATCAACAAAGAAATGAACATTATATGAAATATTATATTAAAAAAAAATTTCAAGAACAATCAGGAATTAATATGGAAGAATTTAGACAAACACAATCAGACAATGATTTTACAACTAACTTTTATAGAAAACTAAAATTATTAAATGAGAAAATTGTCGAAAACAAAGGTGCTGTTTCTTGTTTTAATTTTGCAGTTTTTAATGAAGATTCTCCAAATGCTGTATTTAACCAATTTACAATGTTTCCAGAAATTAAAGATTGTTTTAGTAATGAAAAAAATATATTATTAGAATGGAAATTTGAAATGAAAAATTATTATATGTATGATGAAAAAAAAAATAAAATAAGCTATGTTCCAATAAACAAATTGTTATTTGAAAACAAAAACTTATATAATGAAAACATTATGCTTATTTGTATCAAAATTGATCCAATAAAAGGATATGTTTTTAGTTATGAATATATATATGACATTCAAGATGAAAGTCTTTTTTATTAATTTATTCAAAACATGAATCTCTATTTTTATTTTTTGTATTATAAAAGTGCATAATAAAAGTATCATTTGAACAAATGTGATAATTAAAAAATATATTATTTAATAATACAGTTGTATTTTTTGAATATTTCATAGCAATTAATAAGTTCATTTGACCTTGTTCATAACAATAACCAGCCCATTTACCATTCAAACCATTATTTTCTTTAAAACATTTATTTTTTACATTATTAATACAATCTTGAAGAAAATTAATTCCATTATCACTATTTTTTATAATAAATATTCCTGAATTTATAGTATCAGTTGTTGTTGTATTATCATTACCAACAAAAATATCACTGTCATATTTATTAATAATATCATTAATATCAATATCCATATTTTGAATTGCTGTGTCTGTATCTAACCAAACAACATAATCATATTTATTTGTTCTAAGTTCTTCTAAAACTAATAATATTTTACACCAATATACATTATAAAAACATTTTGTTATAAATTTATATTCATAATTATATTTTTTCACATATTTATCTACATTTTCATTATGTTTTGTGATATATGAAATATTTGTTCTATTATCAAAAGATAAAAATAAAATTTTATTTTTTTTAGTATTTGGTTCTTCAAGTAAATTATTATTTATTAATTTTGAAAATATTTTATTTCCTTTTTTAAATATTTGAAAATATTTTTTATCATTTTCTTCTATTTCATTATATTTTTTTGTAAAAATAATAATTAACAAAATAAATATAATAATTGTTAGTATAGAAAGTATTATTATTGTTTTTATCATTTTTATTATATTATTACGTGTTATATTTTGTTTAGGTATTAAGGAAATAATATTGTGAATTATAATTATATAATTTTTTGTTTGTATATTTTATGAATATTTTATTGAGTTCAACATTAAACCAAATTAAACTATATTATATTAATAACATAATAATTTTTTCTAATAATTTTTTAATAATAAAATTTACTACTAATAATTGTACAATTTCAAAAAGATTAAAATATATTGTATATGAAAATACTGAAAATAATATATATAAACCTTTATTTTTTGTTCCAAAATTAATAAATAATACAGAAGAATTTTTAAATGATTTTGTTTATGATTTCAAAAAATTATCTATTATAAAAAATCATGGTGGCTCATATATTATATTATTTAATTCTGATAATTGTTGGTATTTTAATTTGAATTATAATATTTATTTATTTGATCAAAATATACATCCATTATTATACAATTGTTTAGAAAAACATATACCAAATTTACAGAAAGATTTATGTTATCACATTATGTTAAATGATATAAGAATAAGAAAAAATATTTTACCTCAAAATGAAACCATTAATGAAATAATATTACTTAAAATTACAAATAAATATTTATTAACTGAAAACAATAGTAATACAACAATAAAAAAAGATAAAAATTTTTATGTTTCTTGTATTGATGAATTATATTTTAGAATAGATGAAATTGATAATAAAAATAATAATCTGAAAAAATTATTACATTTTGGATATATTGTAAAAATATCAACAGATTTTTATATATCTTTCAATAGTAATTTATTAAATAAATTAAAAAATTTATTCTCACATAAAATATTGCCAAAATTAGAATATTTGTATTTATATCAAAATAATAATTTAAACACATTTTTTTTCTTGTTAAATTCAAATGTATCAAATAATGATGTTATAGATAGAATTAATAATTCTTTTAATACATTAAGCAAAGAAATTTTAGATATTTATCATTTAACACGAAATAAAAAAAATAGCAATTTATATAATTCTTTACATTCATCATATAGAAAATTTATTTATATTTTACATAATAATTATAAAAATAATTATGAAAAAGCATCATTAAATATAAATGATGTTTATCTAAAATTAAAAGAATTATCAGTTGAACATATTGCCGAATTATTTATTAATCGTAAAAATATATTAAATTATAAATTAAAAAATTGTTCTGATACAAATATACAAGCATATTTATTAAATTAAATAAATTATTAGTACAAAAAATGAACTAATAATTACAGATGTTGTTAAATAAACACAACAATTATATTCATTTGGTGTTTCTTCATATTCTTCTTCAGATAATTCTTCAGATAATTCTTCACTATTTTTTTGAAATATTTTTTTTAATTCAGTTATAACATCATCTTTTTGTGTTTTGAGATTTGTGTTCTTAATAGAGTATGAAGTATTCATTGATTTTTATTATTATATAAGATATATCATTAAATATTATTAATTTTCAATTTTTTTGTATTGCTTTTCAAAATAATTAATTTTACTTAATAAATTATCAAAAGATTCTAAAAATGAATTTTTCATTTTATCTTGTGGAGCAAAAATATCTATAATAATTTCTCTTACAAGTAAAGTTGGTTTTACTATACTAGATTTAATAATATCTTTATGTGATTGTAATTCATAATTTATAGCACTTCCAATTGTATGGTCTTCATCTATAATTTTTACTTGAAATTTATTACTTTTTTTAGGATCAATTAAATATTGTCTTAAAACTTCATCTTTTAATAATTGAACTCGCAATTTAAAATATTCTAATGATCTACTTATTAATTTTAATTCATTGAAACATAAATTTCCTTCAACAAAAAAATCAATTGAACCATCGTCATTAACATCATACCAATAATTTCCTGCACTGTTCCAACAATCATCATTTAATCCAACACCTAACACAGCTTTTAAACTACAATTGAAAGCTTCTTTTGGTTTTAAACTTATTAATAAAAATGGATATTTTTTATTATATAATTCTTTTAATTCATTATCAACATATATTTTCATATCATTTGTTGTTACATGAATTATATCTTCTTCGTCATTTTTTACATCAATATTAATTTCTACTTGTTTTTCAGTTTCATATTTATCTCTATCATTATTTAAATAATTCATATTTTTCCAATATTTTTCGTGTAAATAAGATACATTTGGATCAACACCAACAACTGGTGTATTTTTTATTCTTAATTTTATCATATCATAATTAAATGGCACTGAATCGTGATATCCAGATTCAGGATTTATTTTTTTAATATCAATAAGTTCTCTAGCAAAAGCATATGTAGGGACTCTTTTCATTGCTATTCTTCCAAGAGCATTTACAAATTCTAAATTACTATCATTACCACTTATCAATAAATTTAATCTTCCTCTTTTCAATCCATCATATGGTTCAAATGATTTTAAAGAAATTTTAATATCGTATTTGGACATTTTTAATATATATTCATTACTTATATTTTAAATATTTATATTTCAATTTTTTTGTTAATAAAAATTGAAATTTTAACATTTAAAAATAAATAATAAATATAATTAAAATGGCATTTCGAGAAACTACAAATGAAATTGTTGAATTAAAAAAAGCAAATAAAGATGATTGTGTAAGAGTTGGAAATTATATATTTGGTTTTGATGATATTTTTAAACTTACACCAAATAAAAAAATATTATGTATCTCTAATTATGTAGGTGGTTTTCTTTTAACTAAAATAAAACCTTTTCTTGAAAATAAAATTAGTGATAATAATGAAAATGAATTGTGGAGTGTAAAAGATTCTTATGAAGATAAAAATACTTCATTTATAATTTTATTCAAATACTCAAAAAATATTACTGAATGGGATGAAGTTTTTGATTCAATTAGTTCTTTAATTCATTCTCACATTAAAGATGAAATAAAAAATATAGAACTAATTTTTCCTACATTTGGAACAAACAATGGAATAACATTTCACGATTCTGCTTTTGGAATA
>Ga0214923_10007750_pt1 | contig 11622 bp, 8 predicted proteins | sample LL1510_MetaG_FD_177993 | JGI IMG/M metagenome (GOLD analysis project Ga0214923, IMG submission 177993) | Freshwater microbial communities from Lake Lanier, Atlanta, Georgia, United States - LL-1510 | ecosystem: Environmental > Aquatic > Freshwater > Lake | place: USA: Georgia | collected 2015-10-15 | reverse complement strand
TCTAAACAATAGAATTTTTAACATTTCAAACAAAATAATTAAATAGTTTAATCACATAATTAAGTTTAACAAATAATTTAAGATTATTCTTTAATATTAGAGATATTAGATATATCTAATAGATTAAATGATTATTATTCCATATTGATATTTATTATAATATTTTAATGATAAATATTATAAATAAAGTTATATTAAATGTTATTTTTTCAAATTTTTTATCAAATATTATAAATATAATCATTCAATAACACATTCTAATATATCTTTTAATTTAATTTTTGATATATTATCTATTAAAGTGTTCTTTATTTTATTCACTTATTTGTGAGTTATCTATTATTTTAATCCAATTTATTTTATATTATTATCTGATAATTTATTTAATAATCTTAATTTATAATTTATATTTAATATCTAATCTATATTAGCTTTTTTTGTTTTTTATTTTTTCTCATCTAAATATACTACCAATTAACTTATTTAATCACTATTTAACTAATTAAATATTTATTTATCTTATTCTAATTCTTAAGTTGTAAAAATAGAAGATTAATCTAATATAAATGAACCTACTTATGTTAATCTATCATCATCACTATCATAATTTAATTGTTTTTTACTAGATTATTCTTTTGGTGATTTTTTAACTTTTTTTATTTTAGATTAATTTATTTCACTACTATTATTTTATTATTTATTTACACTATAATTTATCATTGATTCTGTATTCATATTATAATTATTCTTATAGAATTCTAATTATTCTTATAAAAATTATATTTTTTATTATAATAATTAATTTTCTTATTATAACATATCTTCTCTATAACATTATACATTCTACTCACCATAAAATCTCTCATCTAATTTATATTTACTATTAAACATAAATATAGCCATATGTTATGTACTCATTGTTTTATTACAATTAACACATATTGGTCGTATATTATCTATTGTACTCTATCCACCATATACTTCAGGTTGTATATGCCCGAATTCACAATTATCAAATGTAATAGTAGTTATATTACAACATAAACATTTATCTTCATTAGATTGACAATATTTCTTCCATATTTATTTTTTCATTCCATCTGTTATTGCTTTTTTTTTATATTTTGTATTCATATTATTTTAATTATAATTAAAATTCATCTTATTTAATATGTAATTAGTTATTATTATATATGTTAATTAGTCTTTATATTATTTAAAAATAATATCTTAATACATCATATTATATATAATTTTAAGAAAAAATATTGATAATTAAAATCTATAATATAAATAACATTATTATATGTTATTTATATCAATATGAATAAAATAAATTGGATTAAATTAGATACATCTAGTTATCTTTTACATTTATTTGATAATAATTCAAATATTATTAAAATAGCTGGATTTGATTTAGATTCAACTTTAATAATAACTAAATCTGGTAAAACATTTCAACAAGATTTTAATGATTGGCAATTTATTATTAATCTAAAAAAATATTTTATTAAATTAAAACAAGATAATTATCATATTGTTATATTCACTAATCAATCTGGTATTAGTAAGAATAATTTATATAATGAATTTTATAATAAAATATATGATATATTAAGTTATTTAAATGAATTTAATATATCTGTATGTGTATCTTATAATCATGATTATTATAGAAAACCACTAACAGGATTATTTGATACTTATTTAAATTTTTTATCTATTTATCTTAATAGAAATATTGAAATAGATTATGATAATTCATTTTATTGTGGAGATGCTTGTGGTAGAATATTTGATAATAAAACTAAAGATTTTTCTAATAGTGATAGATATTTTGCTCATAATATTAATTTAAAATTCATATCACCTGATGATTATTTTAATATTAAATCAAATAAAAAAGTGATAAAGATAAATGATAATATAATTAAATTAAATAATGAAGATGAAATAAATAAGATATTTGATGAGATAGATAAATATGAGAATAAAAAAATAGCAATAATAATGATTGGATATCCAGGAAGTGGTAAGAGTTATATTAGTAAAATGATAATGAATAAATATAATAATTATTTTTATTTTACAAATGATAAATCACATAATAGTATAGCTATATCTAAAAAATTATTAAATGATAATATTAAACAAAATAATAATTTAATCTTAGATAATCTTCATTCAACTATTAAATCTAGAGATTATTCATTAAAAGATTATAATATTATAAACATTTATTTTAATATTGATATTGATATATGTAAACATATGAATTATTATAGAGCTCAAATAAATAAAACAGAATATATTAGTGATATAGTATATAATATATTTAGAAAGAATTTGATTCTACCAAATAATTATATTGAAATTAAAAATATTTTATATAATAATGATGATAATATAATGAAATATAAATTTATAGATTGATAAAAATTTATATAATTTAATGATAATTTTTAATTTATATATATATCACGCGCTGACATAATCTAATAAAATCATATAAATCTTAATTATAATCATTAGATGATATCAGCGCGCAAATTATATTATAATAAATATAATCATAAATATATCATAATATTTTTAATAATTCATAAAATAGGTCGCTTACGAAACTAATTTTTCATCTTGTAAGTTATATAAATATTTGTTTTATATTATTATATTATTATATTATTATATAATGGGTTTAAATAATTCTAAAAATAAAATTCATATAGATCAAAATAATCATGATAAATTATTGAGCTTAATATCAATAAAAGATAATGAAACAGCTCGCTATCAAAATAAATGGAGGCCAAATGATGAGTTATATGATCAATATAATATATATGAAAATAATATATCTCAATTAAATAAATTTAATAATAAATTAAATTCATTGAATGAAAAAAAGAATAAATTAAATGATATTATATCAAAAGATGATGATCAAATAAATATTTTGAATAATAAAACTATTTTATTAAATTTAGATAGTGAAATTATATATTTAGAAAATAAAATTAAATATATAAATAATTTAGATGTTAATATTGTTGATAATTGGTTTAATTATAATCTACAAATTGATAAATTGACATCGGTCTAAAATTAAAGATTTTATAAAATCTTTAATTTTATCCTCGCAGCAATTTTTATCTTACTCGCTTTGCTTGTAAGATAAAAATTGATAAAAGAGAATAATTTGGATGAAATTATAATAAATAATATTACATCATCAAATAATATATATACATATTTATTATTATTAGTTAGACAATTATATAATATAAAAGAAGATAAAAAAATAATGAATAAAATCAAAAAATTAGATTCTATAATAGATTTAAAATATGTAATTCATAAAATAAAAAATGATAATATGGAATATATAACAAAGATAAATTATTTAGATAAATTATTAGGTGATGATAAATTCAAATCAGTTGATAATTTAGAATATAAAGAAAAAAATATGATTAATTATGATTTATTAAAATGAACCGTGGAGAAATAATTTAGGTGTGTGAACAATCATTTTTTATTATCATATTGAGCTGTTGAGTAAACATAATCTTTTTTATCAAATGAATCTAAAAATACAGAATAAGGATTCTCACCAAGAGATATTTTTACAGCATATTCTGGTTTTTTATATAATATATCAGGAGCATACATATTTTCAAATAATGATCTCAAATAACACATTAACCATATATTTTTATATTGTGACATATCTTGTTTAATAGCTATTTCTATAATTTTAATATAATTATCAAATGATTTATCTGATATTAAATTATTCATCTTATCTATTAAAAATTTAATATCTGGTCTTTTTATTTTAGATGTTTTATATAAATCTTCAAATAACATTTTATGATGCATCATTAATTCATAAACTATATATGAATCTTCTGTTTGTTCTAAAATAGTATTTAATACTCTAATGATAACCATATTATCATCATTAATTTCATTATTATAAATATCATCTAATCTTTCCATTTTTTCCATTTTTTATTATTTTATTATTATATAATATTTATTATTTATATAATCTTAATTTATCAATTTTTTATATAATAACAATTATATAAGAAATGAATTTTTATTTATATAATGATAAATATTATGAATTAAAAAATAAAATTAATTATATTAAAGATAAATTTGGTTGGATTAAAAATTATTCTAAAATTGATAAAATGTTTTTATTTTTTTATGACGATGATGATATAAATGAATTATTTATTAATTTAATAAATATTGAAATTAATCAAATAGTATATCCAATTGGTTTAAATAATTTATCATTTGCTATCAACCATCATATTAAAATATTATATAATATAATATTAAATAATAATATATATAAATTAGATGATTTATTTGATGATAATAAATTAAATAATATTAATAATATAATAGACAATTATCAAATAAATTATAATAATTCAAAATTAACAAAATTATTAGATTATTTTAAATATAAATTAAGTGATAATAAAATTAATATAGATTATTTAAAACAACTTTTAAAAGAAAATATAATATATATCAAAAATAGATATTATAAAAAATTATTAAATTTTACATCAAATAAAAATATAATATATAATGATATTATAGAATTAAGAACAAAAATAAAAAAACAATTAAATGAATTTAATAAACTCAAAATTGATATAAAAAATAAAGAGGATTTATTACAAAATAATAATATTTTTAATAATATTATATCTAAATATTATGAAAAAATATTAATTATAAAAAAAAAATTAAAAGAAAGACGAAAATATATAAATAATAATAATGATATACTTGATAATATGAATATAATTATTAATGATGTATATAATTTATTATATAATAAAAATCTTGAAAATTATAAAATAATAAATAATGAAAAAAATAATAATCTAACTATATATCTTAATAAGAAATATCTTGAAAAATATCTTAATAAAGAATATACAAATAATATTGATATAAAAATCAATAAAATATTTGATGATATAAATGTTACAAAAAATTTTGAATTAGATGATATTAAAAAAATATATGAAAATAAAAATATAGTAAATCACAATGAATTAACATATGAAGAAGTAATAAAATATTTTTTTATTTTATATGATAATCCGTTATTTAATAATATATTTGATTATATATCAAAACAATTGAATATTGAATTAAATAAAAATATAATAAAACAAAATATAGATAATATTTGTAAATATATGTTATTTACTGAGAATGATCTATCATTTAAAAATATTCCATCTTGTGATCAATTAAATAATGAATTATATTTAGAATTAATACATCCTAAATATTGTTATGAAAGATATTTAAATGAAGAAATATTACCACATCAAAAACAAGGAATATTTGGTTTTACAAGTGATACAATTAATTATTTAGATTGTAATAAATATTTTTTTAATACATTTTTGTATAAAGATAATAATAAATTAAAAATAGATAATTTATATACAATGCAATTAAATAAATTAATTCTATATTGTATGAGTAAAAGAGATAATATATTTTGTATTAGATATGTTAATAATGGTTTACTACCTATTCATAAAATTAATAATGATAATACTTTTTTTGATACTATTAGAGATATAAATAAAAATGATATATATCTTGGTATATTAGAAAAAAAAATTAATAAATTACCTAATAAACCCCAATATGGTGATAAAATTTATTATTATATTATATATAATGGTCATTATAATGAAATATTTTTATATGATCATAATATGATTTGTACTTCTAATTATTATTTAGTTGACCCAATAGTTGTAACATTTATGGAAATACAACAATTATGTTTATATTTAAATTTATATTGTTATAGTTATAATAAAAATGATAATTATATATTTTTCTCTAAATATAATATATATGATGATAATGAAAAATATGATGAAAAAGTATATATCCCATTAGATAAAAAAGAATTTAAAAATGTAATTAATTATTATAGATCTAATATGAGATTATTAAAATGTTTTAAATATCCTGGTTTAAATGTTAATTTACCTGAATGTATTATTAAAAAATATAATGATAAATTAAAAAATGAAATCATTAGAACAGAATTAGATATAAATAATATATATAATGAAACACAAATATATTTTTATAATAATGATGATTGTAGTTTAACAAATCATAGTTTTATTAAATAATAAAATTATATATAATATATTATTATAGAATGATTTTTGAAATAAAAACTCAATATAATGGTGAATATTTTATTATAAATAAAGATAAAATTATTCAATACTATGATTATTTATATGATTTAATTATCAAATATAAAGATTTTATTAAATATTTACAATTTATTAATTTATATGAATATTTAACACCATATACTCTTAATTCAATTGATAATAAAAATAATTTATTATATAATGATATTTATAATTATTTTTCATATTTAGAGAAGAAATATTTTTATTCTACAAAATTGATTAATAATAAAGATTTATATTTATCTATTTTATTATATCAACCAATAGATAAATTATTTCCATCTTATTATGAATTATTTTATAAATATTTTAAACATTTAAATAATTTAGATATATTAGAAATTTCAAATACAACATTTGGTATAGAATCATTAGGTTATTTATCTAAAAAATTTAATCTTAATTATAATTTAAATATTTGTATAACTAAATCTAATGATACTAATTTAAATAATAGAATTGAAATGATTAGAAGAGTTATAAATAATATTACTATTTTAAATACCACTAACATTTTTAATGATAATAAATATGATTTAATTTTATTATCTAATAAGACATTTACTAATTATTGGACTACTTGTTATGATACATATTCTTCTAATAAATATATGATTTTATATTTATTAAAATCATTAAAAATATTAAAATATAATGGTAATATTGTTATGAGATTTTATAATTATACTACTAATATACAAAAAGAAATATATTATTTATTTAGATCATTATTTGAAAAGACTAAATTATATATACCAGAATGTAATAATCTTGATTTCTTTACTGGTGGTTTTATTATTGGTTTTAATTATAATAATAATATAATTAATTTTGATGATATTATTAAAAAAATAGAACAATTAGATGATAATATTTATATAGAATTTGATAAATATTTCAATAAATTTAAGTTTATAAGTGATATAATAATAGAACAAGATAAAACTAATAAATCACAAAATATTTATTCATTTTATAATATAGAAGAAAATGATAAATATAATAAAAAATTAGAAGAATATAGTAATAAATATATGGATAAAGTGTTATATAATTTAAATAATATAGATTATTATATAAATAATAAAAATGAATTAATTAAATTAAAATTATCAAAAGCAATATCATGGTGTTTAAAATATAATTTTGATATACAATCTGATTTTAGTTATATGAATTATAATAATGATTATATTAATGATATTATTATAGAATTAAATAAATATGATAATTATCAACATATACATAAATATCAATTAATATCTAATAATAATATTAATATGGATTTATCTACTTTAATAAATAAAATAACAAAATTAAATCAAAAACATATTTTAATAACTAATTATATTGATACTAGAGATACTAGAATATATAGAAAAGTTAGATTAGAATTTGATTCTTTTTATCAAAAAATTAGAAAATTTATAAATATCAATTTAGATAAAAAATATTTAAATCAACCATTTTTTAAATTATATGAAATTTTAGAATTAACTAAATTATTAGATAATAAAACATCATATAAAAGTTTTCATTTATGTGAACTACCAGGATCATTTATATTTAGTTTAGATTATTATATTAAAACAAAAACTAATATTAAAGATTTTAAATGGAAAGCACAAAGTTTAAATGAACCTAATATAGCTAAATTAGAAGATTCTTTTAAAATGTTAAATAAATATAAAAATAATTATGATTTTGGACCAAAAAATAATGGTAATTTAATATATGATTATAATATTAATTATTATTTTAATCATATAGAAAAAAATGAATATGATTTAATAACTGCTGATTGTGGTATGCCATTAGATAAAGATAATTGTGATATATTAAGTAATTTAGAATCTAATATTTTATTATTAATATTAAAGACGAAAAAAGATGGTATAAGTAAAATAGTTTATCCATTTCATAATAATGATATTAAAACTATTATTATGATTGGTTTATTAAATAGATATTATGATAAAATTTATTTTTATAAATCTGAACAATGTTATACATCTAATGAATTTTATATAATATTTAAAGATTTTAATAAAAATAAGATAGATAATGATTATGGAGAAATATATAAAACTGATTTAAATAATATAATAAAATTAGAAAAATATGTTAAAAAAGAGTTTTACTATACATTTTATAAGATATATAAAAAATTAATGATTATTAAAATAAAAGCTATTAAATTTAAAATATATTTATTAGATAGATATCATATTATATCAAATAATCAAGAATTAATTAAATATATAGATGACTATAATAAAGATATTATTTTAAAATGGTTAAATAAATTTAATTTTATATAATTATGATAACTTAATGTAAAATTATTATGATAAAATAAAATCTTAATAAATAATATATGACATTATATTTAGAAGAATTAAGAGAAAAAATAGAAAATAAACAATTAAATGATTTTTGGATTTATTTAGAAAATAAGAAATTTAAACCAATGAATACAACAAAAGATGATTTATTAGAAGAGATTAATGATAATTTAGATAAATATGTTGATAAAAGATTTGCTCATATTAAAATAGGTATAAAGAAAAATATTAATAATTATGATGTAAATCATGAAAGTGTATTTACTATTAGAATAGTTATTTATGTTATAACAAATAAAGGTAAATTTAGTAGAAGTGATGAATATACATGGGGATGTTTGATTAGATATGATCTATTTGATATATTAGATAGGAAATTTAATTTAGAAGATTTAAAAAAAATAATAAATTATGTAAATTTAGATATATTAGTTAGTGATGGTTTAAGTGGTATTTCTTATAAAACTATGTTAAATAGATTAAATAAAAAGAATGTAGATTTTTAATCAAATTCTAATTCTTCAGTATCACTATCATCACCTATTATTATTTTTTTTGTTTTTTTATTATCAATAGATTTTTTAATATTACTAATAGATGTTTTACTATTATAATTATTAATAATAATATCTTCATCATCACTATCATTATTATTAATTGATTTATTAATTATAATTTCTTTATCACTATTATCTTCATCACTAATTGATTTATTAATTTGTGTTTTTGTTGTTTTAAAAAATGATTCTACTGATATACATTTTTTTATATTAGTATTTATTTCTATATCATTATCAGATTCTTCACTATCACTATCATTTATTATATATTTATTAAGATCTTTAATAATTTTAAGATTTGATATATCATCTGGAATAGTTGAACCTGTTAATTGATTTAATATATTATTATATGTATCTCTATGAATATTAAATTTAGTCATTATAGCTTTAAAAGTATTGATATCAATTATATCTCTTGAATTAGAACTATAATGTATAATAAATTCTGGTTTATCTATAAATATTGATTTTGAATCTTCTGTTAGATTAATATTATTAGATACTATTTTTTTATTAGAATGAAATGATTTAACAATAGTTTTAATATTATCAATATACAAATTAACTTTTTTAATATTATTTAAATTATTGTCACTTTTAATTAGTTTATTAGATAATTTAATAAAACCATCAGTATATGATTCATATATAGTCAAATCATTTTTTAATTTAATTATTTCAGATTCATTATTTTTAATAATTTTATCATAATTATTTTTAATATCTTTTTCAATTAATGATATATAATTTTTTGTTGAATATAATGTTTTTTCTATAAAATTTTCATAATATTTTGATATCATTATTGTTGTATTTAACATTATATTTTCTACATAAGTTAAATATGTTGTTAATATATTTTTTATAGTTTCATCAAATATATCACTTCTTATTATTATATTTATAAATGTCGGCCAATCTACACAATATAATCCATTATTATATTCATTTATTGTATATTTAAATTTATTATTTAATAATTCTATATCATTATCATCTATATCATCTGTTTTTAATAACTTTTTAATATGTTTTATATTTAATATTTTACTATTCATATTTTCATGTGATTTCTTTTTTAATTCAAATATTGTCTTTATTATAGATGTATTATTATTTATTAAATTAATTATCTCATCATAATTTATATTTTCTTTCATTAAATTTCTATAATTATTTATAATATCTTTTATATAATTATCTTTTTTCTTATCTTTTAATATAGAATGATTTATTTCATCATTATCAAAATCTATATTTTTATTTTCTTTTTTAATATCATCTATTATATTATTGATAATATTAATTTTATTTTTTAATAACTCAACAAATGAAAATACTAAATAATCTGAATAAATAGATGTATTATATAATATTACTTTACAGTATAATATATTATATAATCGTTCTGTAAAATTATCATAAGCTTTAATTTTTGATTTTAAAAAATCATTAACTTTGAGATATAATACAATATAACCTTTTGCATTTACATATGTTAATTTATCATTATCATTATCATTATTATTATGATTATCAAATTCTTGGATTTCAATAATTAATTTTATAGATTCAAATGTTATATCAAAATATTTATTATTTATATCTTTTTGATATGTTGGTTTTAATATATTTATATAATGATTAAAAAATTCATGATTTATTATTAATTTATTTATCCAAAATGAATATAAATATTCATATCTTGGATTTTTTATATTTTCAAATTTCTTATCTAAATTATTATAATTTGGAAAATATAAATCTGTTAATTTTACATCTAAATAAGCATGAATATAATCCATATATAAATGATATTTACCTTTTGTATTTTGATTATATATTTCAGGTGTTAGTAATAAAAATTGAATAAATTCATCTAAATTTATTAAATCATTATCAAACCATTTAGTATCACTATATTCTTTGAATTTATTATCATCTTTAAATAATTCTAATAATTTAGATTTACGTATAGTATTATTATTTGTTGTACTTGGATTATATGTTGAATCTATAACCATACAATTATTCTTCTCTAATAATTCAACTAATGCTTTTATATTGTAAATTATATCATTTGATACTTTACTATTACTAATAACTCTTTTTATTAAAGTTTGTTTAGAATTAATTTTGTTTTGTTTTAAATTTGACATTTTGTTATATTCATCTATTTTATTATTTAATATATGTAAATAAAATATTTTATCAATTTTTTTCTTGTAAAATATAGTTAGTAACAAAAACAATTTAGAATGTCTATATTTTTAATATCTTAATAAATGATATATGACATTATATTTAGAAGAATTAAGAGAGAAAATAGGACTGGTTTAATAAAGAAATCATTTATGATTTCTTTATTAAACTCAGACCGGCGTTAGAAAACTCTTGAGAGTTTTCCAGCCGAAAATAAACAATTAAATGATTTCT
>Ga0214923_10007749_pt1 | contig 11622 bp, 14 predicted proteins | sample LL1510_MetaG_FD_177993 | JGI IMG/M metagenome (GOLD analysis project Ga0214923, IMG submission 177993) | Freshwater microbial communities from Lake Lanier, Atlanta, Georgia, United States - LL-1510 | ecosystem: Environmental > Aquatic > Freshwater > Lake | place: USA: Georgia | collected... | reverse complement strand
CTCACCAGTACGCGTAGTAGTACGTGAACTGGCACGACGCGCCAGTCGCACTGCTCATTGTTGTCTTGTACGTCCAGGTGCCCGTGCTCGTGCCGGGGTACAGCAACGGGAACTCCGACGTGGCCCCCGGACGCTGGCTCCAAGAGCCGTTCGTGAGCGTCTGCGTGACAGTGCGCTTCGCGGAGTCCACGACCGCGACAGCGTTGTTCGTTGCGGTCGTGCTGTTACGGCTCGCGATGTCCGTGCCAGCCGTGCTCGTCCACTCAAAGACCTGCGTGGCACCCCACGGGCTGATCGACTGATACCCGGACGGGGGCGTCACCGTGAACCGCAACAGCTCCGTGATCTGCTGGTTTGCGGTGAGCGGCACCGTGATCGTGACAGTCGGGCTCGTTGGGGCCGTGCCCGAGTTCACGAGGTTCGTCGCGGACGTAGTGCCCATCGTGTACACGATTCCTGACGGCCCCGTGAACGGCGTGATCGGGAACGACACCGTCCGTAGTGTCGTTTCGTACAACCTGGGGTCAGCGGCCTTCAACGTCGCTTGGTACTGCACGAGGCGACTGCTCCCCTCCACCGCGACCTGGACACTGTCGACGAGCTTCACGTTGCACCAACGCACCGTCCCGTTCTCGTAGGTGACGGTGAGCTTGCCCTCGCTAAGCAGCGTGCTCGTGAATGCCTCACTGATCGTCGACAAGTCCTCAAGGGCTGCTCCGCCCGTCGAGCCCCACAGCTCGCCCTCAAGGACAATCGTGCGCCCGTCAAGGAAGCGAGTCTCGTCAAGAATCACGCCATCAACACCAGGACGCGCCCGCTCGACAACGCGAGGCGAAGGAGGCCCAAACAGCCCCTCGACCTTTGAGAGGTTCCGCGTTGACGCGGTAGCGCCACCATGAAGGGTCACGGCGGTCGCCGAGTACGCGGGGGTGAGGGTGACGCTCGTGATCATGCCAGCCCCCTAGTCGCCAACTGCCAACCGATCTTCGCTGCCAATGCCTCCTCGTCAACACTGCCCGTCGTGTTGATCGTGAAGTTCTGAATCGTCTGCCCACCACCAAACCCGGCAGCACGAGCCTTACGCCCATTACGGCCCGACAACGGCACGACAGCCTCGGGGCCAGCTTCGCCAATCAACGCGAGAGTGGGACGCGTGACGATGCCGCCCTCAGCCATCGCCGGAACCAGCGGAATGCTGAAACCAACCTTGCTCGAGACACTGTTGATCGTCCTGATGATGCCATTAGCGCGGCTGACGATTCCGTTCACCGCTGACCTAACAATGCCCCCAAGCCCGCTCAGTGCGCCACTCACAAGGCCAGCGATGCCCCTCACGCCACCAACAATGCCTTCCCTAATCGCGTTGCCAGCACGCCTTGCGTAACCACCCAGCCGGCCAGGTAGCCCACTGAAGAAACTCACGACCCGTGACCAGTTCGTGATGATCCAACCGACGGGCCCGAGGAACCCCCTGCGCGCCCAAGACATGACTGCCTGAGCGACCCTGACAAACGCGTTCTTGATTGCGCGGAACGCGCCAACGAGCCAACCCTTGATCCTGCCCCAGTTCTTCCAGATCAAGACGCCGGCGGCTACCGCGATCGTTGCGAACAAGATAAACGGATTAGCGAGCATCGCGACCTTGAGCATCCACAAAGCGTGACGGACAGCAAGCAAGATCTTGGGAACAGCGGTCAGCAACTTGAACGCACCCAACACGGCCTTCACTGCGGTGACAAGCTTCCCGAGCGCGAGGGTAGCGGCAGCAAACCCAACGATTGCCATGAGTAGCTTCTTGACGCCAGGTGACAGGTTCGAGAACCGAACGATGACGTCCGACGCGCGACTCATCAACGGAATCAGCAGCGTGCCGAGACTGACCTTCAACCCGTCCATTGCCGCGTTCAGCTTGCGCTGGTTGCCAGCGAGATTCGCGACGGAGTCCTTGTTGCGCGCGATGGTGTCGCTGCTGTCCTTGTACATCCCGAGCTGTTCCTTCAGGACGCCACTGCCACCACTCAACACCTTCAACATATCCTTGCCGGAACGGCCAAGCATTTGCTGAGCGAGCGCCGCCTTCTCCGAGGGGCTCTTGATGTTCTTCAAGCCGTCACTCAACTGCATCATCACGGCAGTCGTGTCACCACGCTTCAACGCGTCTTGGCTGACCCCGAGCTTCGCGAACGCCTGGGCTGCCTTGCCGCTGCCCTTGCCCGCTTGAGTCATTTGCTTTGACAACGTGACCATGCTCGTCGTCAACTGTTTCGTGCTGATGCCTCGAGCCTGAGTCATTTGCACGAACTGCGCTGACGTGCTTACGTCAGCACCAGTGATGCTTGACAGTTTCATCGCTGCCTTCGTCAACGACTCCGTTGTCTTCACGGAGTCTTTGAGGAAGTCAAAGCCTTTCGCGGCACCGATCGCCGCGACGCCAGCAGCACCCACGCCAGCAGCAGTGCCCCTGAACGTGCTGCGCGTGTTCTTGCCCGCACGGTTCGCGGCGCGCTCGAAGCCCTTCAACTGCTTCTTCGTGTCAGCAAGCTCCTTAGTGAGCTGCGTGTTGTCCGCCATGACCTTGACGAGCGCCGTGTTATTGACCGCCATTAGCGATTCCTCCTAGCCTCACGGGCTAACTCATCGAAGTGCTTGCGGATCTTGTCCCAGTCCCGATCCGTCAACTCGTCCATCATCCACGGGTGAATGCCCAACTCACTGCTCAGGCTTGGTTGCCAGAGTTCCCGTCCTCGCCGACCTCGTCGGCGCTGGTAGGGACCGGCTCGTCAACCAACTCGATCTCCGACATGGGCAACGCCTTCAGCGAATCCATAGTGATCGCCGGCTGCTTCCTACGAGCGGCAATGAACGCCAACGCCAGGACACCCCGAGCGGTCGCTAGGTTCGCTTCCTCAAGGCTGCCGCCAAGCAGTTCCTCCAGCTCGCCGAGCTCGCCCCACGTCATAGCCTCGAAGTCCAACTCGTAGACTTCGCCCTGCACCTTGATTCGCAGTACCTCACTGTCAGCCATAACTGGCTCCTTCCCCTAGTAGTCCTTCAGTCCCACGGTCGCTATCGCTTCATCCGTGGCTTTCTGCAACCGAGCCTTGAACGACGGCACCACCGCCTTTTCAGCGCGCGAAATGTACTTCCGGCCCTCAAAGGCACTCTCGCCCTTCGTGCCATGCTCAACAATCCACGCGTACTTCCGAGCGGGGCCCTGAACGAACACGGTTCCCCCGGTGCGCTTCTGGTTGAACTGCGTTCGTGACTTGATCGTCGCTGCGAGCAAACCCGTCTGCTGCGGCGCGTACTCCCTGACGAGGTTGCGGACCTTGATCGTGTCCTTCTTGACCACGTCACGGATCTGCTTCTCGACTTCCGGGTCAAGCCGCTTTAGTGCGAGCCGGACAGCGTGAGTGTCAACGGACACTTCAATGTCCGCGACAACCCGATCAGACCTTGCCACTACGCGTAGCTAGAGGTCGTGTCGACGAGAGTGACGGAGAACGGGTTAGAAGCCCCCTCATCGAGCACTTTGAACGTCAAGTCCTGCTCAATGATTCCGTCAGCCGTGACAGGCTGCTCACCGTCGAGGCGAGCGTAAGGAATCGACACTTGAACCTTGCCGAGCGTTGAACCAATCAGGGCGCTCTGAGTCTCGAACTTCGCAACGATGGACACGCTGCTCGAGCCGAGATACGTGTTCCAGTCCGTGAGGCCGTTCCATTCGCACTTCACGCTGACCTCCGCTTCGCGCATTGCGCTCTCAACGCCAGCCCTGCGAAGGTCCGAACCGAGAACGTAACGCTCGACGGCAAGGCCCGTGTTCATCTTCAGTGTCATCTCGCTTACCTCGCGAGTGGTTGAGCCACCGTCGAACGAGACTGTCGCGCCAGTGAACACCAGCGGCGTTGAAGTTGCATACGAAGCCGCCTGGGCCGATGCCTGCGTCGCCGTCATGTCCTGTCCGACAATGCTGAACTTCGCCATCGCGAGCTCGCCAACGGACGCGCTCAGCTCGAACTCACTGACCTGACAACCCTCATAGACAAATCTATGATCGGTCCTCGAAACGTCCGTCCTTTGGATTTCGACGGTGATGGACTCGTTCGTCGCGCCAATGTTGTTCTCGCCACTGAACACGTGCGAATGCACGCCAGTGACCGGCGAGTTCGCGGTCGTGGTCGGAGCGCCACCCATAGCGGCCCTCAGCCAACGCCCGAAACCAGCGGACGGGATTTCCATTTCAATGTCGCCCTCAACTACGCGCTTGCCGGGAGCCCACTGGCTCAGGTAACGCTTTCCGAGGGCTTTTGATTCCACTCGTTCGATGTCGAGCTTGAGGTTCTCTGACGTGATCTCGTACCGCGCAGCAGGAGCCACACCAGTGCCGAAAGTTGTCTCACGCGCGATGCCAACAATGCTGTCGCCAATCTTGCCCACGATTTACTCCTCCTCGCCCGAAGGCGTGCTCTTGCTGGGCTTCTCCCACTCACCAGTGGCAACCAGCTCGTTCACGACCTCCGAAGGGAGATCGACTTCCTGACCGTTCTCGACCACAACGTCGAACTCGGGGCGCAACACGACACTCGCGTTGGGACCCACGTACTTGACCTTCACTCGGAGCCTCCTAGCCCTCGTAGTCCTTGTCACACACAACGGTGCACTCCACAGTGCACTCAATGACACTTCGCTCCGGCCCGTTGAAGGACCGTTGATCAAACCCTGAAACCTCAGCCATCAACGCAACCCCGCCCAACGTGGAGTCCTCAGCAATGGCTTCCTCAACGCCGGCGACCATCTGCCAGGCGCGGTCCTCGACCTCGTCCAAGTCGCTGCCCAACACTTCGCACACCACGGCAACGTCAACGGTCAAGGTTTCCCTGCGGTGCGCCTTGCCAAGTGACCTGGCGACCTCCGCGTTCCTCACACCAGCGATGAACACGGCCTCGTGCTCAAGGTCAGCGCCCGGATGCGACACCGACACCTGCCGGTTACGGAACGTTGGGTGCTGGCTCACAGCAGCGACAATCGCGCGCTTCACCCTCGGCGCGGTCGTCATGCCACACCAAAGCTTGTCCGATATTGCATCACGCACGCGTTGAGGGCAGGCAGCGAGAACAGGTAGTTACGAGTTCCCGCGGTTATGAGCTGCGCTGTCGTCCCGTCTTCGTTTGTCACCGATGAACTTCTTGGATCAACGCGGGAGTCGATCAGCATTTGCCGGACTCCCTCAGTGACCGCTGAGCGTACAATGCCCGGAACGCTTGAGTACCCGAAGACGCCACTGACGATGATGTTGCGACGCCCGCGATCCCACAAGTACGTTGGCCGCAAGATTACTCCCGCGCCCTCGTCCAAGATCAGGCCCGAGACTTGCCCGGCGTCCAATGCGAGCGTTGACACCCCGTCACTGATTGACACGGCGCTGATGCTCAGGGGGCGAGCGTGCCGCGCGTACAGCTCACGGTCGCCGCTGCCGTCATGCCTGACGTTCAAGCGCTCAACGGGCACGAACGAAACGCCGCAAGCGTCCTCGAGGCCAAGCTCAAGCTGCGTGATTGCTGTTTCGATCAGCTCGTCCGGGTAACGATTCACGTCATCGAGGGGCTTCAAGCGCCGACACTCCGCGATCGACGTGGTGCGCGTCCCCACAACCTGCACTGGCACCACGACGGTGCTTGTGCTCGCGTCAGCCTCAGTGATCGTGAACGTTGCCGTCAAGTTCGACACGCTCGACTGCGCTGCGAGGCTGTACACGACCCGGTCAGCCTCAACAGTGCACGCCGTACCTGAAGCGACAACCACCACGGAGTCACGGTCACGCGTGATCGCGACCGTCGCACTCGCCGGCTTCTGTGACCGCGACACGCTGAGCGTCGCGACTTGTCCCTTCAGGACCCGAATCACCGGGTTTCAGCCTCGTCCTTGACTGCCCTTGAAGCGCGCTTCGCCTTCGTCGCAGCGACGGGCTCAGCGTACCCACCATCAAGAAGGGCCTTTGCTTCAGCAGCGTCAACTTCGATTACGTCACCTGCAACCCACGAATCCTTGTCATTGACACGGCTCGTGAGGAGCTTCACCTTGACTTTCGCCACGGCTATCACCTTGCCTTTCCCCGTCTGTTGAAGATTGGAAAGAACACCCGCCCGGCCACACGGGCCGGACGGGGTTCAGTTGGATCAGGAAGCAGCCTGAATGAACTTCCTCAGGGCCGCCGAGTCGGCGATCTTCGAGTCGATCCGCAGTGAGACACGGAACCCGATGTGCCCGGTGTCGGCGTAGCGCTCGTTGAGCACTGCGACCTCAACCGGGGTGCGGCGGACAACGAACCCGTTCGGGTCGCCGTAAACGGCGGGAACGGTGCCCGCGGCCGGGGCCGCGAGCTGCTCGATGTACACGGGCGACCCGAGAAGGGTCGCGGGTGCGCCAGCCGCGAGGCCGGGCTGCAGGAGGTAATCCCCCGAGCCGCTGCCCTTGAGCTTGCGGACGTTCCGCAGCCAAGTGTCGTTCACAAAGAACGCGCCGTTGGCACGGTAGGGAGCGGCGACCGAGTGCTGCAGGTCGACGATCTCGTCTGCGGTGGTGGCGGTGGTGCTTGCGGCGGTGACACCCGTAGTCGCCTGGTTGATACCAGTCGGCTGCGAGCTGCCCGTGCCGGTCGCGAGGACGGCACCGATCTGGTTACCGACGTAGCGCGACACCTGGTTGCGCACGTAGGTAGGCAGGTCGATGACCGAGTCCGCGAGGAGCTCCTCAGACACGCGCACAATGTGCCCGTACTTGTAAGCACCAAGCGTGATCGACGTGGTCGTCGGGTTCGGGGTCGTGTAAGACCCTTCCTCAGCGACCAGGGCGGTTGCCTCGTCAGCGGTAGAAGCCGGCAGGTTCAGGGTCGTACCGTCCTGAGTCTCAAGAACCTGCGAGACATCGAACAGTGCGGTCTGAAGCACGAGGCTCTGGATGAGCTGGTTGCTCCAGTTCTGCGGAACCCACTGCGAACCACGGTTGTTGGCGATCGCGGACGTGACCATTGTGGCGCGAGCCTCAACGTCACTACCAGCGGAACGCATCCAATCGCTGAATGCCTGATCCGCGTCACGCTTCTCACTGACCTCGACACCCTCGTCAATGCTGACCGGGTCGTCGTCACCGAGGGCGATGCTGCGAGCCTCAGCGAACTTCGGCGCGGGAGCAATGCCTTCGATCTTCTCGAGACGAGCAACAGTCTCGTTTGCGGCGTCCAGATCCGCCTCGCGGCGGTCGAACTCCTGCGCCTGCTCAGCCGTGAGCACGTCGTTCTCGTCGAGGATGCGACGCATCTCGGCGAGCTGATGTGCGGCCTTGCCACGCAGGTTGGTGATCTTGTCGATTGACATGATCTTCCTTTCCTGTTGATTTACGCTGCGCGCTTTTCGCGCAGTCGGAGGCGACGCACCCTGTGACGGTGTGCGCCTTCTTCGTCAGCCCGCCGAGGCTGCGAGTCGGCCTGCGTTCCGGGCTGCTCGACGGCGCCCCCGGTTGCCTGCTCCGACTCACTTGATGACGAATGCTTGATGACCATGCCCTCGGGCTTGATCGAAGAACTGGTGGCCGAGTAGGCCGGGTAAGTAACGGGACTCACGTCGACGAGGTCACCAAACTCGGTGATCGTCCTGAGCATCGTGCCGTCTTCCTCATCACTCCACGTTTGGCCGTCCTTGCCGACCTTGAACGCGAAACTGGACTGGGTCACGTCACCGCGCTCAAGCAGGACGCGAAGGTCACGCCCGTAACTGGTGTCAGCGACGTTCACTTCGTACCTGAGTCCCTTCGGGTCTTCCGTGAGGGTCAGCGTGCCGTTCGTGGTGCGCCCCAAGACCTGGTTCTGATCGTGGTTGAACAATGCGCGAACATCAAGGCCGTCCTGCCTGAGTACCTTTCGGAACGCGCCGCGCTGAATCACCTCATGGAACCCACCGAGCGACTGGCTCCTCGAGTCGAACACTGCCGCGTGCCCCACAAGCGTCCATGATCCGTCGCCCTCACTGCGAATCTCGGTTGTGACCGGGGCGACACGACGCTCAACGAAGTCACCGCCCTCGCGAAGCTCCGCGAGCACGTCAGGGTTGTCCCTCAGGTCAGCTTCCTCAATGATTCGTACTTCTGGCTTCACGATCTCCTCCTCAAAGGGTGTAACGTCAGGCATTGGAACCGTCCACGAGAGCGTCAGAGGGCACCTGCTGAGCGTCTGACGGGACAGGCAGCAAGTCCGAAGGACTGTCAGCAACCAGTTCGATCGGGCCTCTACCCATCTCCGCCCTGATCTCGTCACGCGTAATCACACCCGCCTGATACAGCGACAGGTTGATGTCCGCGATCGTCTTCATGTCACCTCGCGTCAAGTCCGACGTGTCGAACTGCACGCCCATCTGAGCCCCAAGCCCAACCGGGCTGAACAGGTCGTTGTCGCGCAGCAAAGACTTCTCAATCCGTGACAGCCAACGCCGAAGCGTGAACCTGACGAAATGCTGGTACTCCATCTCCGTTGTCGAGTACGTCAACGAAGCCCCAGACGCGTTCGTTTGCATCATGTGCGCGGGAATCTGGAACAACCTCGCGACCTGCAACGCACTCATCTCAAGCTGCTGGACGAGCTGCGCGTCCTCAGCCGGCAACGACAAGGTCTCGAACTTCATGCCCTCCTCAAGGATCGCCGTCTTGGACGCGTTCGAAGTGCCACCATGCGAGCTGTTCCACTGCGACCGCAGGCGCTCAGCGGCATCCGGCGACAGTCGTGACGGGTGCGTGAGCACGCCACCCGGCGTCGCGTTGTTCGCCCAAAACTTGCCCTGGTACTTCTCCACAGCCGCGTAAGTGCCCAGGCTCTGCTTCGCCAACTGAATCGGACTGAGGCCCACGATCCCATCGAAAGACAAGCCCCTGATGTGCAGGATCGTCCTCGAGTCATACGGGCCCTTGCCGTTGATGTAGTACACGGGCATCCCGGCCTTGCGGTCAACCTTCACGCTCTGCGGCGAAAGGGGCCACAACTCCGTCACCGGACCACCATCCAAGAAACGGTTCTTCAAGATGAACGCGTTGCCCCACAACAACAGGTGCGACATCACAAGCTCGGTCCACTCGTCACCCGCCATCACCGGGTTCGGGTTCGCCAACAGCTTCGCGCTCGGATGCTTCGGAGACTCGACCTTCACACCATCCGACGAGGTCTTGTACACACGCAACGGCAAGCTCCCGACAGCGCCAGCGACGAGCTGCACAGCGGCCCACACGGGCACCAAACGAAGACTGTTGCGGGGTGACACGTTCTCCCCAGCGAACGTCTGCCCGAGGAACACGACATCCTCGTTGACGAACTCGACGGGCACGTCTGCGCTGCGCCGCTGAAAGCGATCAAGTAGTCCCACTGGTTCTCCTCAAGATTCAAAGCACGACAAGGTCGCGCTGCTCATAAACGGACTGCGCGCCATGCCCGAGGGCAGCCATGCTCTCCGCGTGCGCCATCAACAACGCCATCAGCGCGTCAATCGGTTCGGTGGCCTTGCGTTTCGTCAAGCGCCACCCGCGTTCGTTCTCCGTCGTAGCCCCAGCCGACACGTGAGCTGCCAAGACAGGGTCACCGTCGTGATGAAGCCTGCCCGACACGATCGCCTCGTACAACCCCTCCGACGCTGGGCCAGTTCGTGACCAACCCATGTCGAACCGGACCATTGGAAGGCCATCGTCCTCAAGGGCTTGTCCTGTTTCCTCAAGTCGCCACGGATCGAACGCGATGCGCTCCACGTCAAACCGACTCGCGAGCTCGCGAATGTACATCCTGATTTCGTTGATGTCGAAGTTGACGCCCTCAGCCTCCGGTGGCTCCCACACGCGGGCCTGCACATCGAAGTGCAACTCGCCGTCAACCTCGCGGCGCCTGCAGACCACGACGGCGGAACGGTCCCTGCGTTGCCCCAGGTCGATACCAACCGTGACCTTCGCGCCGTCCTTGATCGCTTCGAAGCCATGCCGGCACTCGTCCCAACTGCCCTGCGGGAGCCAGTGGTCCTCCGACGTGCTCCAAGCGTTCAGGAAGAACCGCTCGAACTCCGCTGGCCTCATTGACGGCGAGTGAAACTGCTTCTGCAGGAAGTCCTCAGTGATCCACGATGCGGGATTGCACTTCGCCCACACCTTCGGGTCCGTCAAGTCGCAGTCGTAACGCCCATCAGACGTCATTGGTGGGCCGTAACACCAGTACAGGAACCCGGCTTCGAGGTTGCGACCGATCTGCAGGAACCCGTCGTTGCGTTCCTCACGGGCGTCCTCTGGCAGTTCGTAGAGCTTCTGGTGCATCAACCCCAAAGGGCTCTGCAGCCTGTCGTACCCGACGGTGCTGATGATGCACGTCAACGGTTCCGTCCTCGCGCCCTGCCCGGACACAAGTGCCTCGAGCAAGTCCGAAGACTTCGCGCCCCACAACTCGTCCTGACAAGCGAAGCTCGGGTTCGTGCCGTGCACCGTACGATGCTGCGCACTAACGACCCTCGCAATGCCCATGTTCGAATCGCACTCAAGGTGCGACCGCATTGGCTTCACCCAATCCGCCAAGCTCGGACTGGTCAACACACAGTCGCGCATCTGACGAAACACGGCGCTGGCCTGCTCGCGTGAGTTCGCCGCAAGGTAAATCTCCGGGCTCATCTCCGAGTCGCCGCACAGCTCGTACAGGCCCAAGCCCGAAGCGAGCGTTGACTTCCCGTTCTTGCGCGGCAACAGCAACAGCGCATTTGAGTACACGCGCCGGCCATCCTCATCAAGGCGGTAAAGCTCGTTGACGAACTCAACCTGCCAATCCTCAAGGACTAGCGGCTCACCCGCGAACGGACCCTTCGTATGACGGACGTAAGCCTCAAGCCACGCCGTGACACGCGGCCCATCACTCGCAAAGCCCACTTCACGGGACGCTCCGTCCTTAGCAGCACGCTTACGGCGAGCACCTGCAGCCTTGCGCGCCACACCTAACGCCTGCCGCCCTGAACGACCTTCAACGAACCACGCTCAGGCACACGCGAAGCGATCTCCGCCTCCATGCCCTTGCCCTTCTGGTTCGCCAAGCCAAGCCTCGAGCGACCAACGGGCCCGATGCCCAAATGGTCAAGCAACTGCCTGACCTCAGCCATGCACTCACGCTCAATCTTGTACGCCGCATGAGTCGTCGGGCCGCGCTGCCCATCCACGATCATGCCCTCGCGCCGGATGACCTCGCGCGCCTCACGCATCCGGCACATCGTCACGGCAGCGACCTCAATCAACGGCCAATCAGCCCGGTCGAGCACACCAGACTCGCTCATGTCCGCGACGAGCTGCTTCCAAATCGTCTTCGCGCGCTCAGGAAGCCCCGAAGGCATCTTCGGAACACCCCGACCACCCACAACCACGGTGTCCGTAGCGTGCCGGCTGCCAGCCTTGCGCTTGATCTCGTTCGGCTTCGGCTTCGCGCCCTTCATCTGAACCTCCCCATTCCGAGGGATAGAACCCCCGCCGTACTGGTCAAGTCACCTGGTCAACAACGGTCAACGCCCGGTCAACCACGGGGCAAGGGCAACTCACTTGCCAGATCCGTCCAACAAGTTCTTGTCC
>Ga0214923_10007747_pt1 | contig 11624 bp, 11 predicted proteins | sample LL1510_MetaG_FD_177993 | JGI IMG/M metagenome (GOLD analysis project Ga0214923, IMG submission 177993) | Freshwater microbial communities from Lake Lanier, Atlanta, Georgia, United States - LL-1510 | ecosystem: Environmental > Aquatic > Freshwater > Lake | place: USA: Georgia | collected... | reverse complement strand
ACCCGCCACAACGACTTGAGAGGGGGCGTTGAAGTTAGCTGGGACTACGAATGAGTTTTCGTTATTGGTGGTCGCTTTTTGACAGAGCTCTTTTACTTTGTCATCGGAAAGACCTAAAACCGCCGCCATTTTTCCTTTGCCTTGAGGAACTGCATTTTGCATGAGTTCCCCTCGAGTTCTAACGAGCCTCACTGCTTCAGTTAAAGTCATGGCACCCGAAGCGAGCAGAGCCGAATACTCTCCTAAGCTGTGGCCTCCGCCTGCAAAGGGCGAAAAATCGAGCGTCTTTTTTAAAACCTGAAACCAGGCATAGGAAGTGGTTAAAATACAGGGCTGTTGATTTTTTGTGAGTTGCAAAAGGTCATCGGGCCCTTCAGCGCAGAGTTTAAATACATTTTCTTTAATCGCGTCCGAAGCTTCTTCATAAATCTCTTGGGTCCAGGGAAATTGGTCGACAAGTGTTTTCGACATCCCGACATACTGAGATGCTTGGCCAGGGAAAACGATGGAAATTTTATGGTTTACAGCTGAAACAGTGTGGCTCCCCATGTGATGCCTCCTCCAAAAGTTGTCATGAGCACTTTGTCACCAGTTTTAATGGCTCCAGCTCTCCAAGCCTCGTCTAAACATATAGGAAGGGTGGCGGCCGAAGTGTTTCCATATTTATCTACGTTTAGCCAGGTTTTATTAGACGGTACATTTAAAGTTTTTGCACACATCTCAATGATTCGGATGTTAGCTTGGTGGAAAATGAAAAAATCTACATCTTCAATTTTCATTTGATTGTCTTCTAAGACTTTCATAGAAGCATCGCACATGTTTCTAACGGCGAGTTTGAAGATTTCAGAGCCTTGCATTTTTATTTTGTGCTCTGAAGGGCTGTAATCGGCTCTCCAGGGAGGGCAAGCGGCATAGCCATGAGGAATTTTTAGCAGATCCCCACGAGTCCCATCTGAGTAGGTTCTGGTCGACAAAATCGCGTGAGACTTGTCTTCAGTTCTCGTGAGAATAGCGGCCCCTGCAGCGTCACCGAAAAGTACACACGTCGAGCGATCCTGCCAGTTGATAAGTGTTGAAAGTGTTTCAGCGCCTACTACGAGAGCGGTTTTTATTGTTCCGCTCCGAATGTACTGATCGGCTATGGATAGCCCATAGAGAAAACCTGAACAGGCAGCTTGAAGATCGAAAGAGAAAGCATTTACTGCACCCAGATCCCTTTGGAGTGAATTTGCGGTTGTAGGCATAACACTCTCAGGAGTCACGGTGCCAACGATAATAAGTTCAATATCCTGAGCAGGGATTCCAGCTTTTTCTAGAGCGTTTAAAGAAGCTAACCTAGCGAGACTTAAGGTGGACTCTCCTTTTTCAGGATCAGCAATGTGTCTTTGAGCGATTCCGGTTCTGGTTCTAATCCACTCGTCGCTAGTTTCGACAAAGGCTTCAAATTCCTTGTTGGTCATGGCGTGGTCAGGCAATCCTTTGCCAGTCCCGATAATTCTCGAATAGTAATTCATTGGGTCTCTTCCTTCTTAGCCCCCGGACTTTTTTTCGCAAGCTGCTGGCTCATCTTTCTGAGGAACTCAGATTGGACCCCTTTTTTAGCGGTCAGAATTCCATTGCGGATTGCCAGCGCTTTAGAGCTTCCGTGGCTGATAAAAACTACACCGTCGATGCCTAAAAGTGGAGCAGAACCATAAGGTTTATAATCAAATTTCTGCTTAAAGGCCTTCAATATACCCTGGAGAAAAGCTAGCCCGATAAAGCCTACAATCTTATGCTTCATAATTTCATTTTTAAACCAGTTGAAGGCCGTTTCTGCTAGCCCTTCTGATACCTTGAGGGCCACATTTCCCACAAATCCATCACAGACTACGATATCAACAGTGCCTCGATAGATATCAAATCCTTCCACATAGCCTTTGTAATTGGGAATTTTCGCTGCCTTGAGTAGTTCGTGAGTTTCACGAGTTAAGTCATTTCCCTTGCTCTCTTCTGACCCATTAGAGAGCAAGCCAATCGTCGGTTTTTTCCGGTTTTCGACGAGTTCTGCGTAAATTCTTCCCATTTCAGCGAATTGGAAAAGGTGGCTAGCTTTGCAATCTACATTTGCCCCCGCATCTAGAAGAATGACAAAATCCTCGATGCTGGGAAGCTTAATAAGAATAGCTGGACGCTCAACTCCTTCTAAGCGGCCCAAGACCATAATGGAGACTGCCATGACAGCCCCACTGTTGCCTGCTGATATGAACGCATGGGCTTTGCCCTCTTTAACTTGATTAAGCCCCACATGAATGCTTGACCCTTTTTTCTTCCTCATTCCTTGGGAAGCTGTATCCTCCATCGTGATAACTTCATCGGCGTGAAGAACTTGGAGTCGTTCAGATTCTCTAGCCTTGTGTTGGGCGAGCTTTTTGAGGATTAAATTGCGGTCTCCGACCAATTGAAGCGTAATTTCAGGGTCGTCAGCGAGAGCTAAAAGAGCCCCTTCGATATTAACGTCGGGAGCATAGTCCCCCCCCATGGCGTCAATCACTATACAGACACCCGATTTTGATTGGGGGGATTTCAAGAATTAATCTTCGATATTGAGAACGCGTTTACCTTTATATCTGCTACAGCTTGGGCAAACACGGTGAGGTAGTGTCGGTTCTCCACAATCAGGGCAAGTAGTTACGCTTGTCTTTTTGAGAGCAAGATGACTTCTTCTTTTGGTTTTTCTTGTGTGTGATTTACGTTTCTTAGGTACGCCCACGATTTACTCCTGTTTAAATAATTTTACTTCTTGAAGCACCGAAAACGGGGTGACCGATTTTTTCTCTGCACACTGGCACATTTTAGTGTTCAAGTTGGTTCCACATTGCTGACAAATTCCCAAGCAATCGGGCTTACAAAGAGATTGGTAAGGGATGCTAAGGAAAAATTGTTCAGTAATAATGGGGTTTAGGTCAATTTCATGGCCCTCAAAAAAGTTAATATCCAACTCTTCGCTTTCTTCAGCGAGCTCTGGAGATCTTAGCTTTCCGGAAGGGACATTGGCTAAAGCGATTTCAAAAGGTGAGTTAACATTAAGGGGGAATTGTTCTGCACAACGCGCACAGGTCTGTTCTACGGAAAACTTAAGTTTTCCGCGCAAATAAAAATCGGGCTCAACTTTAGTTAGGTTAGCATCAACAACTAAAGGAGTCTTAAACTGATAGCCCTCTTTCGTAAGATCGGTAAGGAGATCTTTTAACCAATCTTCTTTTTGGCTATCAAAGTGGAATTGGTTCTCCCCTTCCACTAAACTTGTGACAGCAATTTTCATCCTATAACCCGCCTCAATAACAAACCGCGATAATGCAACAAGGTCACCTATTTAATCAAGTTGAAAAACTCAGTTCTTGTCGCTGGATTGCGAAAATCCCCTAATAAGGAGCTCGTTGTAGTGTAGGAGTTCTGCTTTTCCACCCCTCTCATCATCATGCAAAGATGGTTAGCTTCCATAACTACTCCAACTCCCAGGGGTTTTAAGTGGGTCATTAGGGCCTCTGCTATTTGGGATGTCAACCTCTCCTGGACCTGAAGGCGTCTTGCAAAGGCATCTACCAGCCTCGGAATTTTGGATAAACCGATGATTTTACCGTTAGGAATATAGGCCACGTGGCATTTTCCGAAGAAAGGAAGAAGGTGGTGCTCACATAGACTATAGAGCTCGATGTTTTTAACAATCACCATTTCAGAGTATTCGGCATCAAACAGAGCTTGATGGATGATTTCGGTAGGGTTTTTGTCATACCCTTGAGTTAAAAATTTGAAAGCTTTTAAGAAGCGAGTAGGGGTCTTAATCAAACCATCTCTGGAGGGGTCCTCACCAACCGCGGTAAGTAGATCCGAGATATTGTCTATAAGGTGTTGATTTAATTCCGGATTGTCTTGCTTTGTCATAAAAACCTTTAAAGTTTTGAATACTTAAATGTACTCGGGGCCGAAATACTCCACCCAATGGTAAAGGGAACTCGCGAGTTTTAGTTTCATGAGTCTCCAAGGTTCATGTTGAGAGGCTTTCTGAAGGTTATCCCAGAGGACCATGACTACATTCTCAGAGGTAGGGATGAGTCCCTGAAGGAATGGGATATCTTCATTTAAATTCTTGTGGTCTAGGGGGACAACAACCATCTCGGTAAGTAATTGTTTCGCTTTTGCAAAATCAATCACCATGCCTGTCCCGGGATCCATTTCCCCTTTGAAAGTAGCTTGAAGGGTGAAGTTGTGCCCGTGACCGTTAGGATTTGCACACTTGCCAAACAAAGCTACGTTTTGCTCAAGGGTAAGGTCGTTTCGGTAGAGTTTGTGAGCCGCACAAAATGCTACTTCTTGAGTGACATAGAGGTAGCGCTTCTCCTGAACAGTTTCATTGTAACGACTCATAGAGTCGTAACCTACCCGAACTGCTTAATCAGTGCAATGGGGCTTTTTGAGCCTGAAAGCCCTTAAAACGCGGGCTGAATTTTTGGATTAGGCTTGAGAGAATCGTTAGCTCCTTAACACCTGTTTGACAGTTTTACACTTTAGAACATTTTGTTTGTAGCCTTCTAGGGAACTAAAGTCCGAACGAAATAACCGTATTCGAGGGGGAGTCATAGCCTGATTCATCCGTGGCATATTGATTGCTCATAGAATCAGACGAGCGAAAGTCTCGTGTGTCGCTCACATTAACTAGAACACGAGTTAAATTTTGAAAGTAGTAGTTGAAGTAGAAGTTCAAATGGCTAAAGGAGACGCTGAAATGAAAAGCTCAAAAGTGGATGTGAAAGCTAAGTTATCTGTTTGGAGTGGAATTGCCCTCATGGCATTGGCCCTCTCTTCAGGAAAACCTGTGCTTGCTGCTGAGGATATAAAATTGTGGCATGTAGCAGCTAAGCCAGCTGATCAAACCCTGCTCCTTCATTTGGAAGATAAAGAAGAAGCCAAAACCGAGGTTATCGAACTCATTCTTGGAACTGACAAGAAGACGGCCGACCTTGAGAAGTTTGCGACAAAGTTTTCAAAAGAGCCGGTTCAATTTGTAGAAGCGGTTAAAGAAGCTTGGACCAAGATAGACAAAGAGGATAAGTCTGCTGACAAAGCCAAAGTCAAAGAATTTAAAGAAAAGTTAATCAATGATTTGAAAGCTATTAAAGAAGAAGCTTTCGGTGGAAAACACAGAAAAGAAGTCTTTTTGGAGTTAATCAAAGCGTTGTTTGATAAAAAACTTGATGAAAAAACTTTAATTAGTGACCTCTTCAAAGATCCTAGGGTTCTTTTAGCTCTTGAAATCACTAAAGATGAGCCCAAAAAAGAGGAAGCTAAGAAAGAGACTGAAAAAGACAAAGAAGTCGTTAAAGATCCAGCTCCTCCTAAAAAAGATGAACCCAAGAAAGAGGTTCCTAAACCTCCAGTAGGCGAAGTTGGAAATGATGCTCAAGACAGAGCGATGGCTCAACAAATTTGTGATTCTATCAAAGGTCGTGAGAATAGCTTTGCTCAGAAAGAAGCTGAACTTCAGAAGTTGATGGATGCCGCTAATCAGCTCCTTAACTCCAGAGCTTCAGAATCTTCAATCAATCCAGCCGCTCTTCAAAATAAGAAGAACGAGAAAGGGCTTGAAGAGATTCTACCTGGGTTGTTAGCGAACGCTTTAGGACAGCAAGACCAACAAGAAGAAGTCACTCCAGCGCCTAACAATACACAACCTTTCGTGCCTTCAAATCGCAGTGACAGAAATACGGATCCAAGCGCATTCAATCAGCCGTTACCGTTGCAAAACCAGCAAAATGCGCCGTTCTTCTTGCCTCCTAACACCAACCCTGGAGTTGCAACTCCAGTGAGATTGGATCTGCCTTCAAGTTCAGGGCAGCAAGAGTTGAGAGATGCTCAAGCTCTATCAACTCAAAATGAAGGACGAACTCCGATTTCAGCGCAATTAAGTCCTTATGCGACTCCGATGGATCTGATGGCAGCTCGAGTTAGAGTGAAAACTGATATCCAAAAGACTCAGATCGCTCTCACTAACGCTAAAGATAGAGCCGCTAAGCTTGATGAGCAACTTGAAGAGCTAAAAGAGGGTGGAAGAGCCGCTCTAGCTCCTGAAGTTAAGAAGCAACAAGCTCAATTGCAGAGTGATGTCGACACTGCGAAGAGAAACTATGATCAACAAAGACAAATGTTGATGATGGTCGCTCCTGAACAAAGAGATCAACTGCAAAGCATGCTGATGACTCTGCAACAAGACTTAAACTTCAAAGAGCAAAAGCTCAGTCAGTTTAACGCTAATGTGGATGTGGCCGTCGAAGATGGTAACAAACAGATTAAGAAGTTAGCTAAAGTTCGAGATATGTTGAATTCTGAAGTCAACAAACTGAACTCTCAGTTGGCTGGAATGAAAGAAGATGAGCAGGCTGTTGGACAACTCATCAATCAAAACCAGCAACTTCAAATGGCTCAATTACAGGGCCAAACTGGGGTTCAAAACGTGAACAACGGAAGCCGACTTCAAGGATTTAGCGGTAATGTCGGTGGTCCTAGAACCCTGGCCCCTTCTCGATTAGGTGGAGCCTTCAGTAATCAGAATGCAAACTCTGCAAATGGGAATGCAATTCGAGGCCCCTTAACCAAGTAAGGAAGAGACCTTTAAAGCTTAAAGCCAAGTCCCCCAAGGATGAAGCTTGAAGGGCTAAGAGGAACTACGAAGTAGAGTGGAAGTTGTAGTTGAGTTGGGTTTTCACGGTAGCTGAAGTTCCCGCGAAGTGTTGAGAGTAGTGAAGACCAAAGTTCCTCTTAAGGCCTTTTAAAAAAATATCTAAGAGCCTCTAGCAGAAATGCTAGGGGCTTTTGATTTTGTGGGTGTCAAAATTTTAGACAGTATTAGTTGTCTTTAAAACCCTTGCGGGTATTAGCTTTGACCCAATTCACAGCATTCGATATACTTAAAGCAGATGAGTGCCTCTTTACCGGGAGGTCTGTATGAAGAAAAAAAAGAAGCACCCTTCTACCTCGCGGGTTCCGATTGAAGATAGGGTCGGAACTAGTATGTATCTGAGACTGTGCCATCGATGCTTGTTTTTAAACGAAGGGTCAAAGCACATTGATAAGTGCCACAAATGTGAAAGTCGATTCACTGAAGCACCTGCTTTTGAAAAAAATTTCAACCCAGATGCTGAAGACCATGACGAAGAAAATCCAATTCGCGAAGCATTGACCGATTTCGACACTGAGAAAGAAATTGAGGAATCGGGCCAAGAAGAGGATTCTGATAAAGATGAGGAATCTGAGGAGGAAAAGCGAGACTATCAAATCCAGCCTATCAGTGGTCTCAGTGTTTTATGGTAGTTGAGCTAACCTTTAATCACTCCCAAGGGTCTCAATCTAGCCACGAATGAAGCAATATCCGCATGCTGAATGGCTTCTACTACCCGATTAATATCTTTATAGGCCTCTGGCATCTCCTCAACGACGGTATCTCTTCCGGAAGCTTTTAAAAAAATCCCACGGTCTTCCAATTCCCTGATGATAGATCGTCCTTTAGCTCGTTTCTTAGCCTGCGCTCGTGAAAGTTCTCGACCCGCTCCGTGACAAGCACTTCCTAGAGAAAGTTCCATCGAGCGTGGGTTACCCGCAAGTATGTAGCTAAATCTTCCCATGTCCCCGGGAACAATCACCGGTTGCCCGGTGGCTTGATATTTTTTCGGAATGGATGGATGCCCCGGTGGATAAGCTCGAGTCGCACCTTTCCTATGGATACAAACTTTTTGTGAGTTTCGAGCTCCGGGAAAGTGGAACTCTTCCCATTTAGCGATGTTATGACAAATATCGTAAAGAATATCTATCTTGATCTCTGGAAAAGATTTTTTCAAAACTTGTTGTACCCAGAAACTGATAATTTGTCGGTTATTGAAAGCGAAATTGGCTGCAGCGGCCATAGCGCCCAAATAATTTTTCCCATCAATAGATTGTAAAGGTAATGCTGCGAGCTCTCGATCAACTAATTCGATCCCGTACTTTGCAGCTGTGTTGAGTCCGACTTCGATGAATTCGCTACAAACTTGATAACCCAATCCCCTTGAGCCAGTGTGAACCATGATTAAAACTTGTTCGGGTTCTAACCCGAATATTTTTGCTTTTTCTTTATCAAAAATAGTATCAACACATTGAACTTCCAAAAAGTGATTTCCAGAGCCTAGAGTTCCTAATTGATTTTGTCCCCTTTCTTTGGCTCTCGGACTCACTTGATTGGGATCCGCAAAATGGAGGCATCCACGATCTTCGATAAACTCTAAATCACTATGGTCACCAAACCCCTGTTTGATCGCCCACTGGGCCCCTTCAGCTAGCAGAGAATCTAGTTGGTCTTGTGTTAGCGTTAAGTCTTTTCGCCTAGAACCTACACCACAGGGAACCACCTCGAAAAGTTCTCCTACTAACGCTTTCGTTAATTTTTCCTGATCCAGTCGTCGATAGTTTAAATTAGTCTTTAGTATGCGTACCCCACAATTGATATCGTAACCGACTCCTCCAGGTGAGACTACCCCGGTTTTTTCATGAAAAGCTGCAACTCCACCAATAGGAAAGCCATAACCTTGATGAATATCTGGCATCGTGAGTACTGGATCTAAAACACCTGGCAGGGTTGCTACATTCGCAGCTTGATCTAAACTTTTATCATCTTTGATCTGAAGTATGAGTTCTTTCGAGGCGACTATATTTACTCCCACTCTCATCTTTCCGATGGGCTCAAGCCTCCAAATACCAGGATTGATTTCGTTTAGGGTTCGGGTTCCGAGGTTAAGCGTTTCTGACCGCATGACAGGCAGTATAGGATAGCGTTAGAGATCGAGAAAGACCTTTGCATAGAAAACATGTTCCGGCTCGGATCTCATTCCAAGCTCAAGTTGGTGATAGGTCACTGCTTTAATTTCTGAAACATGACCATGTTTCACAGGTTGGTAGAGCTCGCCGAATAGAGAAGCGTTAATTTTTTTTCCATCGAAGAAATTAAAGACGATTTTCTTACTGAGAAATTTTTCCTTTTCAAAAAGAAAGAGGATTTCGTTAAGCCACTTGACTAGCAATTGTTCCTTATCGGCTGCCTCAATCGTAATAGTTTTTTTTTCCTTCTCAGCAATGAGATCGAGTTTCACCATTAGGTCGGTTAAGGCTGAAGCGGAGTCAATAAAGAGCCTCTGCAAGGAAGGCGCTTCAACGTAGAACCCACTGTCCGATTTGTGGTCTAGGGATTGATAAGACAGTTTTCGCTCGGGCATGAGTGTTATTATAGAGGCTTAATAAAATAGATGACAATAAAAAACCCCCGAGATCAAACTCAATGACGTCGGGGGTCGAGGTTAGTTTTCTTATGTGTCAGACTTCTCCGGGACGTTTCCCAGCCGCTACTAGCTTGCGCTTATCTAAGTTGTATTTCTCAACTTTATTGATAAGCCCAGCACGACTGATTCCGAGCTCTTTAGCTAAGCGAGACTTATTCCATCCGGTTCGTTTCAAGCCTTCACGGATCATTTCGCGTTCTAGCTCTTCTAGGGCATCTCGAAGCTTACCTTGGATTCGAACCCCTTGAACTTTGTTTCGTTCACCGAATTCGCGGATTCTCGCAGAAAGCATATCGACAGTGATCTTTCCTTCGGCACCAGCTAATACAGTGACTCGTTCCATTTCATTTTCCAGTTCCCTGATGTTACCAGGCCAGGGGTAATCGAATATTTTTTCGAGTGCCCGCTTGGTCAGTAGCTTAGGCTTAATTTGCTTTTCAGCTGCTGATTTGGCTAAGAAGTGCTCGCAAAGAATTAGAATATCTTCTTTGCGGTCTCTTAACGGAGGCACCGTAATGTTAATCACGTTGATTCGGTAATAGAGGTCTTCCCGGAAAGTGCCTTTCTCAACCATTTCTTTCAAGTCACGGTTGGTCGCTGCCAAGATTCGAACATCGACTTTTCGAGGTTCAGTGGCACCTACGGGTAGAAAGGTTCCTTCCTGAATAACTCTCAGGAGTTTAACTTGCATGGTTGGAGAGGTATCGCCAATCTCATCGAGGAAGAAGGTTCCTCCGTCGGCAGTTTCAAATAACCCTTTTTTATCTTTCACTGCTCCGGTGAATGAACCTTTCACGTGACCAAACAACTCTGAATCAAGAAGATTATCGTTGAATGCAGAGCAGTTTTGAGTAACGAATATTTTATCCTTTCTCGGAGAATTGTAGTGAATTGCTTTAGCAATGAGCTCTTTACCAGTTCCGTTTTCCCCTTGAATAAGAACAGTGCTCTCGCTGTTTTTAATCTTATCCAAAAGACCGTAGACATCTTGCATCGGTTTGGATTTACCGATCATGTTGTCATACTTATAACGGACTCCAAGTTCTTTGTTGAGTTCTTGGATCCGGTCATCTCTCATGCTGATTTCTTTGTGAAGAGTGCTGATCTCTTGAGAAACCAGGTCTGAGAGTTCGGAAAAGTAGGGTAGCTCCTCTTTTTCCATACATCTAACTTTTGAAACAGCATGGTCGATTTCCTGATGAGGTAAATTATAGTGAGCCATAGCCTTGGCCAGCTCTTTTTTCTGTCCCTCTACGACCCCTTCAGGAAAGTGCCCCAAGCATATTACTGCTCCCATAAATTCATTGTCGATGATGATAGGGAAGGCGGAACCCATAAAGTTCGGCAGAAACTCTTTAAGAGCCCCTTTTTCCTGGGTTTTGCGTAATTCTGTTGTGGTATTTCTGACAAAGTCGGAGAGCGCATCGTAGCCTTCATCGCGTTGTAGAATAAGGTTCATCACGTGGTTAGCGTGGTCACGTTTTTTGCCTTTCTCTATGATTTTAAGATTTCCGCGGTCATCAGCAAAGTAGACATCTATACTGAACCACTTAGCAATAACCTCTTTTAGTTTACGAATCACATGAATATGTTCAAATTCATCCCAATTAATCATAAGGCACCTCCAAGATAGTGAATTTTCATGACGGGAGAAGGCAGAGAAAAAAACGTTTGAGAGTGCCTCTTACATGTTTTTCTCTAATCTCTCTGTCAAAACTTTTTTAGTCACTGAACTAATAAGTGACGCCCAACTAATTACTACTGTAACGATTCTAACACATCGAGTCAATACTCGTGTGGCCAACTTTCAGTCGGAAATTGTGTAGAAAATTTCACAATTTTAAATTTAGTTTTTGAAACAGCTAGATACCGATTGCATTTTGACAATTATGTTGGCGATCACAATTCAGGCGTTGAAAAAAATGGGGACAGTCTGACTAGAAAGTAGATGATAGGTTTGACTACAACAACTCAGATAGATACTTGCTCGTGTGTAAAAGTTTTTTCTGTGCGACAGCTCGAGGAGTCCCAGAGGCAACAATATTTCCCCCACCGTCTCCCCCATCGGGACCTAGGTCAATGATATAGTCTGCCGCACAAATAAGTTGGAGGTTATGTTCAATTACGATAACCGAGTGCCCACTGGAAATTAGCCTTCTTAAGACCTGTATCAAGCGCACGATTTCATTGAAATGCAGTCCCGTAGTGGGTTCATCCAAGATAAATAGCGTTGACCCTCCTTTTCCCAAAGTTTGTGTCAACTCCCGCGCTATCTTTAGCCTT
>Ga0214923_10007746_pt1 | contig 11626 bp, 10 predicted proteins | sample LL1510_MetaG_FD_177993 | JGI IMG/M metagenome (GOLD analysis project Ga0214923, IMG submission 177993) | Freshwater microbial communities from Lake Lanier, Atlanta, Georgia, United States - LL-1510 | ecosystem: Environmental > Aquatic > Freshwater > Lake | place: USA: Georgia | collected... | reverse complement strand
TTAATGCAAAAGCAATTTGCTGCTCTGTGTAATGTGACTTTTTCATACGCAATCTTTCATGTTTAAATTATGAATAATTGCCCAATTTTTCTATTTTATATCAGTCCGTTTTTTAGGGGGGAGGTCACTTCTTTATTTAGAGTTAATGAATCATATATCCCATATATTGGGTATGTTTATGATAGAATGCATATAGGATTTAGTTATGATATAGTAAATCCATATCTTATTAATTATTCAAATATTAATAGGAGCCTTGAACTGTCTGTAGGATTTCAATTATCCGATAAATCAAGCATTCGTAAAGCAATTCCCTGGTATTGACATTGACTATCTATTTTTTTAAACCAATTACTTTTAACGCTACCCTCCCATACACACTCGGTAACGCTACCTGAATTCTTTTATATGTTGCAGTGGAAATATTTTCTTTATCAAAAGGAACATACCAAACATATTTTTTTCCTTCACCCGCCTGCCGGCCATATTTGTATTGATAAGTAAACCAGCCATCTTCCTGCAATTGCACTTCCGGTAAACTGGTATTGGGTATGGTGATGAAAAATGCATTGTCAGTTTTTTTAGATGTCTCCTGTTCCAGCTTCATTCCCCGTAATGCGATATAGGCTTCTTTGGCGGTTTCGTAGGATGGATCAATTAATGCCACTTCCTGTGCCAGATAATCACGATAACGATAGCCATTATTATCCTGATAATCGTACAACTCTTTTAATACCTGCTGAATTATCGGCCGCATAAACGGATAATGCGTACAACCTAATATCAAAGTATTCATGGGTAGCTTGGTTTTGTTCTGCCGCATTTTTTCGAGTAGGCTAACCAGGTGATACCGAACATAATTTTCAGGGTCGTTGAGTTGTATGTCCTGACAAGCTCCTTTATCATCATATTCACACAGTAATTTATTGCCGGTTTGATTGAACCGATAAATGGAAAGTAGCGTAGTATCTATTTTATATTGTGCATTTTTTACGGAGGGTCCTTTGTACTCTTTACGATACTTTGTAGCAGTATCTACGTAATAACTCCAGTCTCTATCTATACTTTCAGCTAGTCCTGCACCACCCTGACTAACGATAACAGGTGCTGGCATTGCTTTTTGCGCAGCCATTTCTAGTAATGTGCGAGGATATCCATTGGATGCAACTGTTCCAGCCGTAGCAAATACACCAATTGCCCCCCGCTGATGAGTAGCCTGGTATTGCAAAGCAGCTTTCACTCCTGCATCGATGACACCAATAGCTGCAACTGGATATTGCTCTTTTTGAAGGAAAGAGCGAATATCCGCTAAGGCGAATGCAGTAGCTGTGTTACAGGCAAGTACCAACATTTTTACCGGTTCTTTTGAAAGCAGTTGATTGCTGCTTTTATTTTTTATATCATAGCGTGTTCCCAATAAAAATTGCATATTCTTTAAAATATGTTCTTTTAACAAGGGAGTTTTATTTTCAGCCGCATAATTCCCATATGGCATATTCGCCTGATCGGCCAGGTATTGAAAATGTTCTTTATCAAAATCAGGCTTCCCATCTTTACCCGGTTCTCCGGTTACATTATTAAATTCATCAATGGTGAGTAGGGCTTCCAAAACAGTTAATCCTCCTGTACCTGAATCAAAAACACCAATAGGATAGGAGCGCTTTACTGTTTTTTGTTGAGCTATAGTTGAAGAACAAAAAAAGGCTGCTACTAGCAGAATTGCAGTTGTTAATTTTGGCTTCAATTTTCTAAAAATTACTCGCATGATTTTTGAATATTTTTTGGGGTTGCATTTCGAAACAATAGAAAAAGATATCGTATTGAAATATATCCGATAAGTGGGATGGTTAAAAGATTTAAGGTATTGAGTTGCCAAGCCCTTTCGAAATCTAAGTGCAGGCAGGCGGCTACTCCTCTGAGCCAACCACATCCATAACATGCCTTGCCGGTAATATTCCGAATGACACAAAAACTAAACTCCGTTTGATTCTGATGATAATTGATTTGAAAGATTAACAAGAGAAGCAACAGAAAGCCTGTTAATTGCACCCATTTATTTTCTATAAAGCGTATTGCCATTTCCATCTTTATAGCTCCCCACTATTATCATAATCAAGTCAATTGTGGTCCATATACCACACCCTCCTAAGGTTAATAACTGTGCAACACCTATAGTTGTTTTCTTTGTGTAAAAGCTATGCACTCCCAATATTCCCAGAAAAAAGCAAAGTAGTAATGTAGTAAGCCAGTCGAAGCGCCCTTCAGGTATAGGAGTATCCATTACTTGAAAACCACTCTGTCCTGGTGGAATATAGTGTTTAGTGGGAACACCACAACCTACACAAATTACTGCTTTATCGTCTATTTGTTTTCCGCAGTTGGAGCAATACATAATTAATATTTAAAGATTAACATTGTTGGTAGATTTCTTAACTAAGATACAAAAAAATAGACATAGCTTATTTGATAATCTCTACCCCATTTAATTGCAAATAATTGAAATTACCCTGCCAGGCAGCAGTACCACTGGTATTTTCGAAACTTTGTTCAACCCTTACCTGACTGGTATTTCCCCTGCAGCGAAAGCCAGTGCCTAATGCCTGACTACTAGTACAGTTTTTAAAAAGAATTTGACTGCCCCCGTTTACATCATAGCAGGCTCTATCAGTATTATCTCCCTGTTGGTTCGCTTTGCAATTATAAATTTTAATCTGTTGTACCTTTCCCTTTGATTGATCAATTGCAATTGCAGAAATTCCGGCATAAGTGCTGTTTACATCGCTGATTTCAATATTTTCAGTTACACTGTTATCTGAATATGATTGAACCAGTATCATCCCACCTCTTTCATGAGGGCTTGAGGGATTACCGGTTATGGTAACTTGTTTAACAAACACATTCCGCGTAATTGCATTTTTTGTTTCTGCAGATTTAATTATGATTGAAGTAAATCCGCATGAGATGGCCTCAACACTATCAACTAAGATGTTGGACGACCGAATGGCGATTCCATGATAACAATTTTTAACCAAAATTCGGTGCATGGATATATCTCCACCGGTTTGGCAAAGAATTCCATGGGTATAATCGGCAAATCCGCCCCCAATAATCGTGATATTTTTATATTGATGATGCAGGGGCATTGTATCAACCCCATCCCCTGCAATAATTGCAGCTACTGCTTTTAGTTGACTATTATCTACCCCAAGTTGTTGCAGCGTAATGTTTTTTTTATTATTGCAATTGATGCTACCAATGATGCGGGTTCCGTAGCGGAATGAAGCTGACGGTTGTAATTGCCCGCTTAAGGTAATATTATCATAAGGTATAATAATATTAGCTCTATAAATACCCGCTGGAATAATTACTGGCAGATGAAGGGAATCTGCTATTTGTATAGCTTTTTCAAAGGCAGGCGTGTCATCTTTTATTCCGTTGGCTACCGCCCCTGTCTCCATAACATTTACTCCCCTTTCCAATGGTGGTAAAACATATACTTCCTCTTCAAGATCTTTTTTACAACCCGAAGCTAGCAGAATGAATATAATAAATACTAGTTTTTGCACTCAGTAAATTTCATTAAGTTTTATTGTATATCAAAAGAAATCAAGAAAAAATGAGCTGCATTTCGGAAAGGCGGTTTTCAATATATAGCAGTTCATCATCCTGCAATTGCACCTCGGCTGCATACGCATTTTCTTTACACTGTGCTGCATTTCTGGCCCCTGAAAGGGCTATGGTTATACCAGGTAGGTGAAGCGTCCATGCTAAGGCGAGTTGTCCTAAAGTTATACTGTGTGCATCTGCAATCGGTTGGATTTTTTCCAAAAACTCTCCGGTTTCCTTTATATTATGTGGCGAAAAAAAACGGTTTCCATTTCGGGTATCCCCTTCCGCAAAAACATGGTTCGGTTTAATTTTTCCGGTTAGTAATCCGCGCTGCATCGGACTATATGCCATTACCCCCTTTTGGTGTGAAATACAATATGGGACTAATGTTTTTTCTATATCCCTATTTAGCATGCTGTAAGGATTTTGTGCTGTAGCCAGTTGAATTACTTTTTCAGCAGTTTCTATTTGTTCTACCGAATAATTACAAACTCCCACTTCACGCACTTTACCCTGTTGCTTAAGTTGTAAAAGTGCTTCCATACTTTCTTCAATAGGAGTGGTTGGATCGGGCCAATGTAACTGGTATACATCAATATAATCAGTTCCCAGTCTGCGCAAACTATTTTCACATTCCTCCAAAATACTTTCCTTTCCTGCATAGCGGTAAATATCAATTTCCTTTCCCGTATTATCCGAACTATGTAAATTAAACTGACCCTTTGTCAAATCCCATCTTAGTCCACATTTAGTAAAAATTTGTACTTGATCTCTTGGAATACTTTTCAAGGCCTCACCCACGATTTGCTCGCTGAGTCCTTGTCCATATATAGGGGCAGTATCAATTGAAGTAACTCCGAGCTCCCACCCGGCAATAATTGCTTTCAGGGCTTCTTTTTGATCGGCTCCTCCCCACATCCAGCCCCCAATTGCCCAGGCGCCAAATGTGATGCAGGATGCCTGTATTTGAGAGTTACCCAGTGTACGATACTTCATTTTATTTTTTTATCTGCAATGATAATTGTAAAGTGGAAATAAATTGAAATAAATATCAGATGTTTAGCCGATAATGATTTAATTTCCTTTTCTAATTGCTGCCATTTATGTCTGATACTTTACAAATTGCCGGTAAAGGCAAAGTACAACAAACTTTTGATGCCATTGTAATTGGTTCCGGAATTAGTGGCGGCTGGGCTGCCAAGGAATTATGTGATCAGGGCCTTACTACCCTGGTTTTGGAAAGGGGTAGGGATGTAGTTCACTTGAAAGATTACCCAACAGCTACCATGTCGCCCTGGGAATTTCCGCATCATGGCCGTATTCCTGCTGCCGAAAAAAATGCCAACCCCATACTTTCCCGTTGCTATGCATATAGCGAAGCAAGCGAACATTTTTTTGTTAAGGATAAAGATCACCCCTACGTTCAGGAAAAACCCTTCGATTGGATTCGTGGATATCAGGTAGGGGGTAAATCATTATTATGGGCACGACAAACACAACGTTGGAGCCGTTTCGAATTTGAAGCTCCAGCAAGAGATGGTTTTGCTGTTGACTGGCCCATTCGATATGCTGATCTGGCTCCCTGGTATTCGCATGTTGAAAAATTTGCGGGAATTAGTGGTAATAAAGATGGACTTGAAACGCTTCCCGATGGAGAGTTTCTGCCACCCTGGGAAATGAATTGCGCTGAGAAAGAAATTCGCGAGAAAATATTGAAACATTATCCCGACCGATCCGTAATACAAGGAAGATGCGCCCATCTTACGAAACCCAATGATATTCACATTCAACAGGGAAGAGGTACCTGTCAGGCCCGCAGTTTATGTGAAAGAGGATGTCCTTTTGGTGGGTATTTTAGCTCTAATTCATCAACACTTCCCTGGGCTCAAAAAACTGGAAAATTAAGTTTGCGACCTAACTCGGTAGTGCATTCTATTATTTATGATGAGCAAAAACAAAAAGCGGTGGGTGTTCGGGTAATCGATTCCGTTACACATACAGCTACAGAATATTTTGCAAAAATCATATTCGTAAATGCCAGTTGCCTCAACTCAAATTTGATATTACTCAACTCAACTTCCAACCGTTTCCCGAATGGATTGGGTAACGATAATGGATTATTGGGAAAATACATTGCCTTTCATAATTATCGGGGAAAAGTAACTGCTTCATATGATGGTCCGGATGATAAGTATTATTATGGAAGAAGACCCACCCAGGTGATGATGCCTAATTTCCGCAACGTGTATAAACAGGAAATGGATTTTCTCCGTGGATACATGGTACATTATAGTGCCGGAAGAGGCAGAGCATCAGCAGAAGGCGTGGGTGCTGCGTTTAAAGAAGCCATTACAGAAGCAGGCGAATGGTCGGTATTTATGATGATGCAAGGTGAAACCCTTCCCAAAGAATCGAATCATGTTCGGTTAAGTAAAGATCAACAGGATGCTTGGGGAATTCCCCTGCTGGTAACTTCAGTGGGCTATGATGCGAACGATGATAAAGTGGTAAACGACTTTTTAGAGCAAGGTAGTCAAATGCTGGAGAAAGCGGGATGTACCAATATTAAAAAGCAGGATACCGGTCAAGCGCCCGGACTTGATATTCATGAAATGGGTGGTATCAGGATGGGTAAGGATGCTGCTACTTCTTTATTGAATGGAAATAACCAGTTGCATCACTGTAAAAATGTATTTGTTACAGATGGTGCTTGTATGGTTTCAACCGGAACGCAAAATCCTTCTCTCACTTATATGGCACTTACTGCCCGGGCAGCTAATTTTGCTGCTGCGGAATTGAAGAAGGGGAACTTATAAGCAAATAAATGAATACTTCGGAAACAGCATGTCAATCAATTTTGGCATGCTGTTTTGTTTTCAAACAAATTGATTAATTTACTCTTCTAACGAAACAATACATTATGCCCAACGATTCTACCAATTTAAATACGCGTGCAAAAACGCAGCAATCTTTTGATGCCATTGTAATTGGCTCTGGAATTAGTGGAGGCTGGGCAGCAAAAGAGCTTACTGAAAAGGGATTAAAAGTGATGATGTTGGAGCGGGGAAAGCCAATGGAACATATCAAAGATTACAAAACCGCTGCACTTAACCCATGGGAATTTCCGCATCATGGAAAAACAACACTTGATCAACAAAAAAAATATCCCGTCATACACCGTGGTTGGGCAGCAGCTGAGGCTGTAATGGATTCCTGGACGAACGAAGAGGATTGCCCTTACACCGAGGTGAAGCCATTTACCTGGTGGCGCAGTTATCAAATGGGTGGTAGATCTTTATTGTGGGGCAGACAAAGTTATCGTTGGAGTGATTTGGATTTTGAAGCGAATGCAAAAGAAGGCATTGCAATCGACTGGCCGGTTCGATACAAGGATATTGCTTCCTGGTACGACTATGTTGAAAAATTTGCCGGCATCAGTGGATCTAAAGAGGGTATCCCGCATTTGCCGGATGGACAATTTCTTCCTCCAATGGATTTGAATTGTGTTGAAAAAGATGTTGCCGCCCGCATTAAAAAGGAATATGGTGGAACCCGGCATCTGATAATCGGTAGGACAGCTAATTTAACCGCACCCATTGAAGGAAGAACCCAATGTCAGTTCAGGAATCGCTGTTGGGAGGGGTGTCCGTTCGGCGGATATTTCAGCACCCAATCCAGTACCCTGCCTGCTGCATTGAAAACAGGTAACCTAACCGTTCGGCCCTTCTCGATTGTAACAAAAATAATTTATGATAAAAATACCCGAAAAGCAAAAGGTGTGGAGGTATTGGATGCAGAAACCAATCAGACCTACGAATATTATGCACGCATTGTTTTTCTAAATGCATCTGCTTTAAATTCTGCATGGGTATTAATGAACTCTGCTACTGATGTTTGGCCGGATGGATTGGGTAGCAGTAGTGGCGAATTGGGACATAATGTAATGGACCACCATTATAATTTAGGAGCTTCCGGAACAGTGGATGGATTTGAAGAGAGTTATTATTTTGGTAGAAGAGCTAATGGGTTTTATATTCCCCGATTTGCGAATATTGGAAATGATAAACGCGATTTCTTGCGAGGATATGGATATCAGGGAAGTGCAAGCAGGGATGGATGGAGCCGCGAGATTGCTGAATTACAAATTGGTGCCAATTTTAAGGAAGCACTCACCGAACCGGGTACCTGGAAAATAGGAGCAACCGGATTTGGTGAAATTTTGCCGTATCATGAAAATCATATTCGATTAGATGCAAATAGAAAAGATAAATGGGGATTGCCTGTGCTGGCGATGGATTGTGAATTGAAGGAGAATGAGTTGAAAATGCGAAAAGCAATTGTAGCAGATTTAAAAGAGATGCTGGAAAAAGCCGGTGTAAAAAATGTTACCACCCGAGATACCGGTCATGCTATGGGGCATGGTATTCACGAAATGGGAACAGCTCGTATGGGGATTGATGCCAAAACTTCCGTACTGAATAAAAACAATCAGGTGTGGGATGCACTGAATGTATTTGTTACGGATGGCGCTTGTATGACTTCCTCCGCTTGTCAGAATCCTTCTTTAACTTATATGGCACTCACTGCACGTGCTGCAGATTATGCGGTGACTGAGTTAAAAAAAGGAAATTTATAAATAGTTTATCAGGCACCAATAGAATCGTACACCACTACTTTTTTCCAGAGATGCTTGCAGGTATCCACGAAATGAAGATGAATGGGATGGGTTTGATAAATATCCTGATCCGCTGCCGATGCAAAAACAGCTAACCAGGAAAATGCATAACTCGTATCAATTACATCCCGATTCGTAGCTGCCGGAACCCCAATATGAAACGTTAGGATGTTGGGAACTGCCGATAAATCTTGTAAGCCTTTTAATAAAGCTGCATGATCTTCTTTACTATCGGGATTGGCGAGCCAAAAATACACGTGATGTATAAATTGTTGTTGTAACAACATAGAAAATTGGTTAATGATATTAACTATTTTTGTCTTTTTTGTCCACAGGATGAATCCTGTGGCTTTCCTATGAAATAATTTGCTCGGTAATTTTTCCGGTATGCTTATTTTTCAGGATTAATTTTTTCGCACCATAGTGTGTCATTTCCTCTTTTACGAGGTAATGGTCGTTATCGTAATTCACTAAATGACTTTCCTTGGTTAAACCTGTTTTTCCTCTCCAGATATCCAATTGTACAGGCTCCCAGATTTTTGACTTGGCTGAACGATAGGCTGCATCCAATATAGCGTTTACAACATAGCCGTCATAAAAAGTTTCTTTTGGGGCCACCCCTTTTTCCATGGCATTAAACATATCCATGAACATGTGGTTATAACCCAATTCATTTAGTTCATCTCCAACCGGAAAAAGCCATCCGGAATTACTTTCTGCTTTCTCTGCCACATAATCTGCTCCCTTTCCGGTGGTGAACATGTCAAACCCAGTGCGTAAAAAACTATTGATCCAAATGGTTCCTTCTGTACCCATAACTTCATCTCGCAAATCAAGTCCTCCGCGGAATGTCCAGCTTACTTCAAATTGACCGATAGCACCATTTTCATATTTCACCAATCCAATCGCATGGTCTTCCGCATCAATAGGTTTAACTTGGGTGTCTGCCCAGCACATCACTTCTACCGGCTTAATATCCTTACCGATATAGCTTCGGGTAATTTCAACACAATGGCATCCTAAATCTAAAATACATCCACCCCCGGCTTGTTCTAAATCCCAAAACCAATCACTATGCGGACCAGGATGGGTTTCTCTTGATTTTGCCCAGAGAATTCTGCCCAGTGCCCCATTTTGTACGCTTTCATGAGCTTTGATAAATTTGGGAGTATATACAAGATCTTCCAGGTATCCGTTAAATATGCCAGCTTCTTCTACTGCCAGCAACATTCTTTTAGCCTCTGCCGCATTTCTACCCAGGGGCTTGGTTGTCATAACTGCTTTTTTATGTTTGCAACAAAGTAATACTGCTGCTTCATGCAAATTATTGGGAAGGGCTATGCAAACAATATCAACTTCCGGATGCGCAATAGATTCTTCCATTGTTGTTGTCCAGTGAATGCATCCGTAATCTTCCGCAAACTTTTTAGCGCTTTCTTCCCTACGCGAGTAAACACTCACTACTTTGTCTTTACTACGGTATCCTTGTAATGAATCAGCATAAAACCGGCCAATAAAACCGGAGCCGAGCATGGCAATTTTTTTCATATCTTTTTATACATTTGGGGTGTTAGCGGTTTCAGTTGTTTTTGATTCTTTAAAAAACAAGATAAAATAAATCAGAACACCTAAAGCGATATAGGCGGGTACCATCCAGATATTTGTCCATTGATGTCCGGCCCCTGCAGTATACTTATCTACAATCCACCCCGAAAATCCGGTGCCAATAAACATGCCTACACCATAGGTTGCAAAGGTAAACAAGCCTTGAGCTGCATTTTTAATTTTTTCACCTGCTTTCTTTTCAGTGTACATATAGCCGGTAACGAAGAAAAAGTCGTAACAGATACCATGTAAAATAATACCCGCATATAGCATCCAGGTTCCAGCACCGGTATCTCCGTAAGCGAAGCAAACATACCGTAAAATCCAGGCAGTCATCCCCAGTAATAGCATATTTTTTACACCAATTCGATTGAAAAGAAAAGGAATGGCTAAAATAAATACAGCTTCCGATACTTGACCGAGAGTCATTTTACCCGCTGCATCGCTGAAATTCAGTTCATTTAAAAATTTATTGGCAAATCCATAATAGAATGATAAGGGAATGCAAACCAAAATGGCTGCAATAAAAAATATCAGGTAAGAGCGGTTGCGGAATAACACTAGGGCATCTGTTCCCAATGCATCGTTAGTTTTTCCTTTGGGAGGAGTATTGGGTAGCACAAAACTCAATAAGCCTAACGCTGCTGAAAATAACGCTGCCATATTAAAAGTCATGGAGGTTTTTTCAATATTTAGTTTACTAATCAATAAACCGGCTACAATCCATCCTAACGTTCCAAATACCCGAATCCATGGGAACTGTTTGCCGGGATCATCCATTTGCGAGAAAGCTATACTATTGCTTAATGCAATCGTTGGCATATATAAGAGAGAGTAAATCAGAATAACCCAATAAAAGGTTCCGGATTGATTGATGTAGGTTGCTGAGAATAATAATGCTGCTCCCAGTAAATGCAATACGCCCATAATTTTCTGGGCAGCAAAATATCGGTCTGCAACAAGTCCCACAAAAAAAGGAGAAATCATGGTTGCAATTGCCAATGCACCATAAGCAGCTCCAATTTCTAAACCGGATGCATGTAATTGTTCTCCCATATACGTTCCCATGGTTACATACCAGGCTCCCCAGATGAAATACTCTAAAAACATCATCAGACTTAATAGAATAGTGCTATTTAATTTCATAGTGGGAAGAATTTGTCTTTAAAAATTTTGTAAGTTTAAGCAATCAAAGTCAATTGAAATGAATCCAATATAGTGAATTTATTAACAACCTTTTATTCTAACCTACTATCTTTACGCTAATCTGCACACGATATGAAAAAAATATTCTTTTTATTGTTTCTTTCTCTTGCAATACAGCCTGCAATTCATGCAGGAATTGCCAAAAAATCGAAAAAAATTTTGGTTTTTACCCGAACCAAAGGCTTTTATCATAAATCTATTCCAGCCGGGGTTAAGGCATTGATGACAATGGGTACTGAAAAAGGATTTTTGGTAGACACTACTTCCGATGCAAGTCGGTTTGAATATAAATGGTTGAAACAGTTTGATGCCATTGTATTTTTAAGTACTACCGGAAACATGCTCGATGATGTTCAACAGGAGGCTTTTAAAAAGTACATCAATAAAGGAGGTGGATTTGTTGGCATACATGCCGCTGCAGATGCAGAGTACGACTGGCTCTGGTATAATCAGTTGGTTGGCGGATATTTTCTTAGTCACCCTCAGCAGCAGCAGGCAACCTTAGTTGTGCAGGATGCTAACAATATTGCT
>Ga0214923_10007743_pt1 | contig 11629 bp, 10 predicted proteins | sample LL1510_MetaG_FD_177993 | JGI IMG/M metagenome (GOLD analysis project Ga0214923, IMG submission 177993) | Freshwater microbial communities from Lake Lanier, Atlanta, Georgia, United States - LL-1510 | ecosystem: Environmental > Aquatic > Freshwater > Lake | place: USA: Georgia | collected... | reverse complement strand
ACTTTCGCGAGGACCCTCAAAATGTCTAGTTATTGCTAAGTTGCCTCTTACACGCCACGCGAGACGCGTGGATTTCTTGTTTTCGACTCCCCAAGAATACGCATTTTCAGTTTTGTATTTTACCGGAAGTAAGGCATTTAACACCGTAATGCGCGGACATGCTCTTACGAAGGGATATTCTCTTAATGAGCATGGACTAAGTAAGGTGGTAAATAAAACACAAGAGGAAAAAGTTACACAGGGGTTTAATAGTGAAAAAGACATCTTTGATTTCTTAGAACTCGTTTATAAGGAACCGTTTGAACGCATCGACGGAAGATCCGTGGTTCTTACTAGAACGACGTCCCCCAAAAAATCGATTACACAAAAAATACGCACAGTCACTAAAAATCCCACCATTAAAATTATGGAGGAAGTTAAGGCCATTGAGAAAAGTGGTTTTAGTGAACTGGATAAGTTGTCTCAGACCGACCTAGAGGCGTTGGTTCAAAAGGCTAATGACGCTTACTATAATCAGAGTCCTATCATGACCGACAATGAATACGATATTGTGAAAGAGCTTCTGGAGAGAAAATTTCCGAAGAGCGAAGTGCTGGGCGAAATCGGCGCGCCAGTAAAGAAAGATAAAGTTACTCTACCGTATGAGATGGCGTCCATGGACAAAATCAAGCCCGATACTGGCGCGCTCACACAATGGACCAGCAAATACAAAGGACCATACGTTTTATCCTGTAAATTGGATGGAGTAAGTGGACTCTATAGTACCGAGGGCAACCTACCTAAGTTATATACTCGCGGAAACGGCATCGTGGGCCAAGATGTCTCACATTTGATTAAAGTGCTCAATCTACCTAAGCATAAGGGCTATGTAGTGCGCGGCGAATTCATTATTCCCAAGAAAGTCTTCGAGGATAAATACAAGGACAAGTTCGCGAATCCGCGTAATTTGGTGGCGGGTATTGTGAATTCGAAAACGATTGACGAAAAGACGCGCGATCTCCACTTCGTTACTTACGAGCTCATTAAGCCCTCGACAAAACCAAGCGACCAAATGAACCAACTTTCGTCGCTCAAACACGAAACGGTGCGTAACGAAACCGTCGACAAACTCACAAACGAGTATTTAAGTGCGACGCTTCTTGACTGGCGTAAGGATTATGAATATGAAATTGACGGAATCATTGTAGCGGACGATTTGGTTTATCCTCGAAGTTCGGGTAATCCGCAACACGCTTTTGCGTTCAAGATGGTTATTTCTGATCAAGTGGCCGAAGCAAAAGTGGTAGACGTCATTTGGTCGCCCAGTAAGGACGGCTATCTGAAACCTCGCGTACGAATTGAACCGCTAAGACTTGGCGGAATTACGATTGAGTACGCCACCGGATTCAATGCAAAGTTTATTGAAGAGAATAAAATTGGTTTCGGCGCCATGATTGAAATCGTACGTAGCGGAGACGTTATACCGTTTATCAAATCGATCATTGTTCCGGCCGAACGCGCACAAATGCCCGATCTGGCTTATAAGTGGACGGATTCGCATGTAGATATTATTTTGGAAAACGCCGCAGACGACGCCACTGTTCGCGAAAAAACTATTACTGCGTTCTTTGTGGGTCTCGAGGTAGAGGGTCTTTCGACGGGTAACGTAAAACGTCTTATTGGCGCGGGATTTGATACCATTCAAAAGATTGTTCATATGAAAAAAGAGGATTTTAAGAAGGCCGAGGGTTTCAAGGACAAATTGACCGAAAAAGTTTATACGAGTCTCCATCAGAAATTAGATAGCGCGTCTTTAGTGGATATCATGGCTGCTTCGGGTCTTATGGGCAGAGGAATGGGACATAGAAAGATTGAGCCGATTATTGAGGCATTTCCCACTATATTGACCTCGAAAGAGAGTGCGGCGGAGAAAATTAAAATGTTGAAGTCCATTAAGGGGATCGGAAAAGAAAACGCTGAGACATTTGTTTCGAATATTGATAAATTTAACGCGTTTTATCGAGAACTATTTCCAGGGAAAAGTCAACCGAAAAACGTATTGCGGACCGCTGAGCCAGATATTACGGATAAGTCATCTCCTCTATATGGTAAAAAGGTTGTGATGACGAAGACGCGCGATAAAGAAGTGATCGAATATTTGAAAAAGGTCGGCGCGACGCTTGAAGATAATATGAAAAAAGACGTGTTCTTGCTTATTGTGAAATCCCACGAAGATGAATCGAATAAAACGAAGTTCGCCAAAGAAAATGGCGTTCCGATAATGACTCCGGAAGAATTTAAGGCCAAATATCATTGAAAAAATATATCGACATACTATAAATGAAAAAAAGTTTCAGAAACCTTGTTTTAATTTCTGCCCTTTTATTATTACTTTTTTTTATTGCGTTTTATTACAGTCGTTCCAGAGAAGGATTTGATAAGGTAAATTACATGGACGGCGTCGATGCCGTTTATTGGATAAACTTAGATCGTTCGCCCGAACGTAAATCGGCTATGGAATCTATGTTTTCTGAAGAAATATTCAAGGATATTCCTCATCATCGTATTTCGGCGACTGACGGTAAAGTTCCTGATAAAATGTATCAAAAAACGGGCGACTTCAAGAAACAAGACGGCGTCACTGACTACGAATACGCGTGTCTTATTTCACATTTAGACACTATTAAAGAATTTAGTGAATCCAAATACAACGTTGCGCTTATATTAGAAGACGACGCCACCTTAGAGTTTAAAAAATATTGGAAATCTTCTATGCGCGATGTTATTAAAAAAGCGCCCGAAGATTGGGAAATCATTATGTTATGGTATAACGTAGAGAAAAAGGGGTTTAATGAGGTTGAATTCAAAAAATATAGACCAGGTGAAGATTTTTACACCCTCGCGTATTTAATCAATAAAAAGGGCGCTAAGAAATTCATAAAAGCGCACGTAGAAGACGACAAATACATATTTAATGATAGTGCGCAACATAAAGCCGATTGGTATTTATATACTAATTTGGTAACCTATTCATATAAATTTCCATATTTTATTTACAAAACGGATAATGATTCTCTTATTCACGACGATAATTTAAAATTTCATATCGCGAATAAGAACAACGCTATCGAAGAATACGAAAAGCTCGCTACCTAAATTCCATCTAAATGTTTCCTAATTTATTCTTTCCTCCAAAATCTTCTTTTCTGTCATTTTGTTATTATCTATTTTTTTCATAAAAGGGATATCAATTTTTATGAAAAATTATGATTTGTATAATATATATGAAATTCGGTCATACAAAAACATTATTGTTAGGTCTAGCGTTTATATTAATTTTATTAACATGCGTATTTTATTATGCACGAGAAGGACTTGAAACAATGAATTATATGGAGGGCGTTGATGTTATATATTATATTAATTTAGAAAGATCAAACGAACGACGAACGGAAATAGAAACTATTCTTTCGGATAGCGCATTTAGAAATATTCCAAAACATAGAATTAATGCGACAGACGGAAAAAGTCCAACCGAAATGTATGAAAAACTGGGAGAATATACTAAACAGCCAAATACTTCTGATTATGAATACGCGTGCCTTATTTCTCATTTAGATGCTATAAAAGAATTTAATAATTCGGAATACAAAATTGCCCTAATATTGGAAGACGACGCCTCTTTAGAATTTAAAAAATATTGGCGAAAATCAATTAACGAAGTTATAAAAAACGCGCCGCGAGATTGGGAAGTTATTACACTTTATCATAATTGTCCTTATGATAAAAACTTTAATGATAATGAATATGAAACACATGCATATAAAAAATACGGTTACGCGTTAGCTTACGTAATAAACAAAAACGGCGCCAATAAATTTATTTCCTCGCACATTAAAAACAATAAATATGATCTAATAAATACGCCTGAACATATAGCGGATGTCTACTTATACGAACATATTAAAACGTATGTCTATAAATACCCATTTTTTGTAATGAGATCGAATAATGATTCGGAAATACATAATCACCACCTTCCTAATCAAAATGTAGAAAAAAACCAATGTGTCCGGGCGTATAATAATATTTATCCAAGTGTTAATTAATTTGTAATGTATTATTATACACAATAATACATGACCGATATAAATGTCTTGATAATTTCTTGTTTTTTTGGTAAATCAAAGGTTAATATTAACGAAGCCCCGCAAAAAAACTGCGTGTTTTTTTCGAATAATGAAAACTTAAGACCTATTGCCGAAAACAAAGGATGGAAATTCATCAAAGTTAATTTACCATTAGAAGACGATTATATAGAATGCTCTTTGCAATCGAAATATGTAAAATTCCTTAAATTTTTAAACGACTTCCCTCAATTTAAAGAATTTAGTAAAATTTTATATTATGACCAGAAAATACATTTAAAAAACGAACACGTAATCAACTTGTTAATCGAATTAGATAAAAATAAAAACTGTAATATAGTTATTCGTAATCACGATCAAAATTGGGGAGTTTATGAAGAGGCTGGGTTTGCGTCTCAACAAGAAAGATATAAAAAACACATGAAGGAAACATTAGAATTTGTGGATAGCAGATTGAATAAGGACGGATTTACCAAAGAATCCAAAGTGCAGCTCACGGGTGTTATATTGTATAACAATTATAACGATATATTACCTTTAACGAACGAAGTCTATAATACATGTATGTCTTTAAAACAGCCGGAATGCCAAATCATATGGACAGTATTATCACAAAAATACATAGACAAAATAAAAATCGTTGATTATTATTATGTTAATCCGGAACGTAAGGATAATGAAGATATAAATGATGCTTTTACGGGGTCGATTAATAAATCCGCGTCTCCGTTTTTTGGTTACGTAAATATAGAGGGTATATTTAGTATTTTTTTTATTTTTGTTTTGATTTCTTTATGTGTTATTATGGCGTTCTATATAAAAAAAACTAATCCCGTCTCTTTTATGAAAAAATTGCGTAAATAAAAATTTATTTATTATTCGCTAATTGGCGAAAAAGTTAATTGATTCTCCATTAACGTAAAACCACCAACTGTTATTGTAGAATCCATGCTATCAAATTGTTGAAGCACCAAATGAGGAAAAATCACAGTACCAATTAATTCGTCCGAACGACATAATTCTTCCAAACGAACATCTATAGGAACAGTGATAAATTTTGTATGTTCTATTATCTTATCTATCTTTTTATTATTGATTAATATAGCATGCGCGCCATAAAGCGAACCGCCTTTATCAATGCGGTAAACATGATCTTTTATATGTTCGCCGTGGTTCTTATAATTGGTTCCTAAATACATTATGTCGAAATCATGGTCTTTCAATATCTCGATCGCGCTATTCGCCTTGTTTAAAAACTCGTCGTCTACTATATTAAAATCGTCTTCAAAATAGACTGAATATCCGGGCCGATTGCGTTCTTTTATTAAATTATATATTTTACAATGGCTCATATAACAACCGATCTCACCTTTTCTTTGTCTGGATTCGGGCTCACCATTCCCTTTATAATCAGCGGAAAGTATTTTTTGATCGATCAAATCCGTTTGATTTAAATCAACTCCCACAACCGCATCCACAACATTAATTATTAATTTACTATCATCTGATTTTCCTGTATTAATTTTATCTAATTGTTTTTGAATATTTATTAAGCGGTTCTCTTTTTTCATAGAAATGACGTAAAACTCTATTTGTTTTTGTTCGTTTTCGTAATTTTCTAAGTCGTTTGAATAATGAATCCATACAGAGATAACGATCAAAAGAATTAGTCCGAATATAAAATGTTTTTTCATTTATATTAACTGTATATTTTTTCGGAAGGTACTGATTAGTAAAATATATGTTTAGAATATAAATGTCTGATAAACCCGTCCGAGTTTATATCGAAATAGAGAGAGACAGTAATCTAAAATACGAATTAAATAAAGAGACAGGTAATTTAGAACTCGACCGCGTTTTACCTTATCCTTATTATTATCCTTGTGCTTATGGTTTTATAGAGAATACGCTGGCTATGGATGATGACGAACTAGACGCGATAATATTAACAGACAAAAAGTTGTCGAATGATGCATGGTACGATGTTTATATTATTGGTGTTTTGGTAATGTCGGACGAAAAAGGACTGGACGAGAAGATATTATGCGTTTTGACCGAAGATTATGACTTAATCAACGATATAGATTTGATACCCGACGAAACAAAAGATAACATCCATTGGTTTTTTTCAAATTATAAAAAAAAGACTCCTGGAAAATGGTCTTTGGTGGATGGATTTCAAAACAAAGAACAAGCAATTTGTATTTATGAAAAGTCGCGTCTATAGATTCGATTCAACAATATATATTGAATCGAAGTTTACACCCTTGAACATTTACACCGATAAATGAATCTAACAGGTCCAATTTTTATCCGGTTTTTCAATAAAATCTGGCGTATTATTGTAATCTGTTGTTATTTCTTCGCCTTTCAATATGTCTTTATTACTTATTACGAACCATTCGTCACCTATTTTTTCAATTCTTGAATTGTGTTTTTTTGAAGTAGACGGACAATGATTTATTTTACCGCCTAAATTAGGCTCTACATTTTTATCCGAATATATACCCAAAAATAATTTTTCGTTGGGTTTATGATTTTTAATAGCAAAAACGCCGACGCCCTCAACTTGGCTTTTTCTGATTTCAAACGATTCTTGGTAATTTATGTATAAATATAAAGTAGTTAGTATAACAACAATAAAACCCAATATGATTAATTTCCTCATCTATAAGATGTTATAATAATATAATTTATTTTTTCAAGGGTGTAATAATTTTCGTCACTCTATGCGTAAACGGGAATATCATCTATATCAATAACATTTACATCGGAATTTAATTTTGACTTCAAACAATATTTACTGAAATACTTGAATTTGAGCTGATTTTCGGGTGTGTGTTTATGAACGGTTCTCGAAATCATCTTATATAATTTAAAATTTGGGTATCTATCCTCACCACTTTTTTTATATAAAACATTTTTTCCATTATCATCTTCGCACCAACGTTTAATCGTTTTTTGAAATTCATCTAAATTGTCTTCTTCGTCATCGTTTACTACAAAATCATATATTGATGTCCCTAAACGCGCCAAATCAAAACTAAAATTTGGCTCTAATCTGGGCTTTTTCTCATTAAAAAATGGTTCGCAATTGTACTGGGTTGCCGCGTCTCCTCCGGGCGCAAAACTATCACTGCAAAATATTCGCCCTTGGAATTTATATATTGCCCTACCGAAATCAATGATTTTAAATATTTTTCCGTAAGTGGGCACTTTATACACCAAGTTCTCGAATTTGTAATATAGAAACTCTTTGTCTGTATTCACGTACATAATGTTGTTCGTATGTAAATCGTTATGCGTGAAACGAAAGCACTTCTGGAAAAGCAATAACGTCATGATAATTTGCATCATTATGGCCGATCCATTTTCATCGTTTACCTTATTTTTCATAAAGAGTTCGTCCAATGTACCTTCGCATTTTTCCAAACAAATCATTTGAATTGGGAAATTATTGATAAATGCTGAAATACGTTCGTCGTTCTGTGAATGGTCGTCATTTGTACTAGATTCGGTTTCCCAAGAACTCTCATTGTCTTCGTTTTCTTCATCATCATCTTCGCTACTATAATTCAATTCACTGTTATTAGAAGATTCAGATGAACTTGTTAAGGACGCACACTCTGATTCTTTGTCCTTTTTCACGTTATCGTAAACTAATTCAGTAACATCTTCAACGGGTTCATCAAGTATTGTGATATCGTCAAGAGCAACCGAATCAATGTTTAGAACATCAGATGAAATATTTAACTTTAATTTATGTCCTCGAGAACCATAATTTTTATAATCTTGATTTGTATCATGATTTACAAAAAAATGTTTACCCAAATTGTTTTTAAAAAAAGAAGACTCACTCACGTATTCTAAATCGTCTGCAATATCCATTTTATATTTGTCTTGGACTCCCAAAAACGATCCATAATAATCTAGACAATTCACTACGTTGTGATGATTAAGCAATTGACTGTTCAAATAACAGAAAAAATTATCCACATAAGACCTGTTATTGTAACAAGTCAATTTAGAAAGCGCCTGATTTTCGAGACTGGGTAATGTTCTCGTTTTTTCGTCAGATAAATCGAATTTTCCGATCATAAAGCGGAGGGGATCAAGCAAAGGAGAATATTTAATAAAGATGGGGCGAGACAACTCCTGTTTCGACTCAATATCTACAACTGTATCCAAATTCTTGATGTGGTATTTATGATTAAATGCGACACGACCGTAGTTTTTTTCGTTCAACACAAAAAACTCGGAATAAATCGGATTGTAATTTTGCAACTGCGCAATACGGAAAGGATTATAATCGTATCGCATATCTTCTTCGCTCTGGTGATAGGATTCTTCTAAAGTCTTTAAAGACAGAGGCGCGGTTTTCGAATAGTGGATCTTAAAGGATTCGCTCATCGTTTTGAAAACTTCTGTATGGTATTTTTGAATATTTTTCTAAAGACACTTTGAACCTAATGAATAAAACATAGATGTATTGGGTTAAAATCACAATTTTTAATATCAAGATTTATATATTATTTTAATGACTTTAGAATTGAAAAAATTTGATATGCGAACTATTACATTCAAACCTGACGAAAATAAAGGACCTGTTATTGTGATGATTGGACGTCGTGATACTGGTAAATCTTATTTAGTGCGAGATTTGTTGTTTTATCATCAAGATATTCCTATTGGAACAGTTATTTCGGGAACAGAAGCAGGAAACGGGTTTTATGCTGCGCATGTTCCTAAATTATTTATTCATGAAGAATATAATACGGTTTTAATCGAGAACATTTTACGGCGTCAGAAGGCTGTACTTAAGCAAGTCAATAAAGAGATAGAGACTTATAATAGAACGACGATCGATCCACGCGCCTTTGTTATTTTAGACGATTGTTTGTATGATCAATCATGGACGCGCGATAAGATGATGAGACTTTTGTTCATGAACGGGCGTCATTGGAAGATCATGCTTATCATCACAATGCAATATCCTTTAGGCATTCCTCCCAACCTGAGAACCAACATAGATTATGTTTTTATTTTGCGAGAACCTTACCTTACAAATCGAAAACGTATCTGGGAGAATTATGCGTCTATGTTTCCCACTCTTGAGAGCTTCTGCGCAGTCATGGATCAAACGACCGAGAATTATGAATGTTTGGTCATAAATAATAACGCGAAGTCAAACAAGCTCAATGACCAAATTTTCTGGTACAAGGCGCAAAACCACCCGGATTTCAGGTTGGGCTCCAAAGAATTCTGGGAAATATCAAAGGGAATGGGGTCTGATGATGAAGACGAAGCCTATGACCCGAGTAAAGGTAAGAAGAGGTCGGGTCCTGCTATCAATGTGAAGAAGACGAAGTGGTAAAGCGCTCCTCATTTCGGAGAAGCGAAATTTTTAAACAAATAAATATGCATTATTAAACCCGCTTTTTGATTACGAAAGTGGTTTTAATAAAAAACACTACTCGAAAGTTCGAGTAAAAATCTTGCTTTGGAATCACCCAAAGCAAGTTTTGTATAATTTGAAGTCAACGGTAAAAACAAAAACGAAATCATAGCTTATGATTACAATCTCACCATTGACCGTCTAACCAAACACATAAAAGACATTATTCATTCGAAAACGTATAGCATCGATAATTTTAATCGTCTTTTGAAGCAAAACGAGGATTTGCTAACCGAGCAAAGAGAGCTAAAAAACTTGGTTGAAACTCAAAAGGAAACTATAGTAAAATTAACGATTGAAGCTAATGAGCTAAGAGAAATCGTAAATAAACAAAAGGCTGTTGCTACAATCGATGAACAATCTGTTTATCACAATGCGCTAATACCCGAGGACGAAAACAACAAAAAGTTCGCAGAATTTATAGAGAAAATATGTGTGGTACGACCCGATGTGGAAGAAGCTTCCACAAACATGGAAGGACAATTTCGTATTTGGTGCGGAACCAAGCCAAAGAAAGAAACGTTTCACGCATTAAAAAACTATCTAGATACGCGTTTCAAACCATCACGGTTATCAAATCAAATTAAGGATCAATTAGTTCATGGATACATTGGAGTTAAATTGAAAGAGTTGATCTACGAAAAAAAGCACATCAACAATAACGCAGAAACCTTTTTGTTCCAAGTATGCGCGTTTTCACCAAGTGGGAAAATATTAAATTCCACTCTTCTTTTTGAATATCAGCGCTGGAAGAAATCCGTTAACGTGCCGTCTTCCGATAATGATATGAAAGAGCTAAAAGATTATTTGAACGACTGCGCCTATGTAGTAAAGGCGACTGTTTGGACAGACAAAGGTTCAAATGATGGTTATTACGGCATATCATTAAAAAGCGACAAACCGAGACACAAAACGACTTCAGCGACCGGAAAAACAGTGGAAAAGCGAACGGTGAGCGGCGACTTATTAATAGCAAAATGGGAAACTATAGCAAAAGCTGCTGACGCAGAAAAAATGGGCGCGTCAAAAATGAGCAGAAGCATTAAAGCAAAAACTGTTTTTAACAACGATTATTACTACTGTGTCGCAAAAAATTGATATAAAATTTATATTTATGTTTATAAATATAAATACAGATGCCTAGAAGAAAGCGTTGTAGTGGCGGGTTGCCCGATTGCAAAAACTTTATCGGCGATTACAAAGACGTAGAGGGAGTAGGTTGTTGTAAGCAGTGCGACGATTATATCGACGAAAACCCTTACGATCCTTACTGGGAACAAATGGAGCAGGCATTTGGCGATTCGCCCGAATATGAAGAAGCCGAAAAGAGCGGTCTGTTAGAGCACATTAACGGTTACGAAAAAGCATTTGAAAAATTCCAAGAGACTTACGAACCGTGGCCAGAGATGCGAAGACGAATGGCGAAAAAAAACAAATAAAATCACAAAAACCGATAATATGCTAATTTTTTCTACTGTAAATATAGAAATGCAAAAAGAAGTATTTATTAATGAACATTTAGATGGTTATAGAAACGACGAAAAAATAAAAAATGCTCTAATCGGGCGCATATTATTAAATCACGACGAATTCGTTAAATGGTATAGCCCTCCCAAAATTAAAATGAGTGAAAGAATTGCGACAAAAGGCATAAACCGCCAACCCAGTTTAGAAAAGGTCGAAACGGTTTCAAACGCAATACTAGAACTCATGGCGGAAAGTGTTTGTGAAAAAAAAATAGGAAGGGAATACGGCATAAACGCCATTCGTAGATTACAGAACAGCCAATTCGATATTTTAGTTCTCGTAGAATCGAATTATCAATCTATTAAAGCGGCAGAAGGTCGCACCAAAACTAAGACCGCCGCCAATAAAAAATTAAACAGTGTCCTTGGTTTCATCATCGTAGAAAAAGGCGAATGTAAACGTTTACCGAACGCCTATTCCGTAAATTTAATATGCGTGCGTTCCGAAATAAAATCGAAAGAGAAGCCAAAAGGCGCTTTACTATTGGGTGCATATTTATATTGCATAAAAAAGATCGGTC
>Ga0214923_10007742_pt1 | contig 11630 bp, 23 predicted proteins | sample LL1510_MetaG_FD_177993 | JGI IMG/M metagenome (GOLD analysis project Ga0214923, IMG submission 177993) | Freshwater microbial communities from Lake Lanier, Atlanta, Georgia, United States - LL-1510 | ecosystem: Environmental > Aquatic > Freshwater > Lake | place: USA: Georgia | collected... | reverse complement strand
GCACCATTATCAAGTTGGAACGAATTATACACTGAAAAAGAGTTACAGTTAAAGTTTAGAGACTACGCATTAAACGAGTGGAACGAAGTGCCGGAATTGGAGAAGTTTACACTGGATTTTATTGCTGATATGTGGAATATAAGATTTGAAAAAATAGGAGTTGAAAATGAATAAACTAGTAAAATTGTATCTTTTGGCAATGTTGGCAATATTTGTCTGGGTGGCTGGTGGTATTTTGGCTATACCGAGAGACATTGTGCTATTTGATGACGATTTGAGGGTAGCACCGGTGAGCATTGGCACAATTACAGAACCGAACGATATACAACACGCCTCTGGATACAAGTTGGTTGAAAACACTTATAGTCCACAACAACAATAAATTAAGAAAGGAGTAAAAATGGACAAGAACTTAATAGGCGATTTAAGACGGTATAGCTTGATACAAGATGTTTACCCTGTGTGCCGGTGTAAAAAGCGTTCACAGGTCATCTATGACGGTGACAGAAAGTGTTTGATTTGCTTGCACTGTCTATGTCTGGTGAAAAGGTCAAGTGATATTACAATTAAGAACTTAATAAAGCAAGCAGTAGTTGACAAGTAATTTCGCTATTGCTATTATATAAACATAAACTAAACAGGAGAACAATTATGGATTTACAGGATTATGCTGATAAAAGCATTTTGGTTGTAGAGGTCAATGCTTATGTCAATGGTGAATTGGCATTTAGGGGTGAATACTCCGATACAACAGGGTTGACAGAAGATAGTTACAAGATAGACAGAGCTGTTCAAGCTACACTTGAGGAGCAATATAGTAATTTGCCCGAGCCACAGGAGACTGAATATGATAATTAGTAAAAATACTAGTTGTCAGGTAATAGATATTTGGCAACCACGCTGGAAAGATAGAGTTGTTTTGATAGCTACATATAAAGTAGGAACTCATAATTTGATTAGGTTTAGCAAGGCAAAGTCAATGGAAGGTGATTGGTACTTGAGTGGAGAGACCATTAAACAGTGTCCAAAAGACTACAATGGAAAAATTGAGTGCTATGCTGTGCCAATTAGTAAATTAGAACCACTAGAAAGGAGTGAAGTATGAAAACGAATACAGACCCTATGGAAAATCTAACGCAGACTGATTGGAACTTAATGGAATTACACCGAATAGTAGGACATTTTGAGGGTACTATGCCCATAAATGACATTGAAGAGTACGAAGATTTGGTCAAGAGACTACAAGAAGTCTTGCAAAGAGTGAAAGGCGTTAAATATGGTAGAAAAAAGACTACACACGAAGATTTAGACAAAGTTGTACAACAATATCTAGACGATAATTACTTCTATGACTACAATGCTTTTGAGTTTGATGAAGTGTCAGAAGATGATATGACCGATATGATGATTGAATATGTCAGAGACAGTGTAGCTTGGGAAAAGATATACGAAGATGTCAGTGAAGAAATGTTTGAGGCTAGAGAAGAATACCATAAATATGGAAGATATGAGGATTTTTAGATGAACAAACTACCAGATGAGTTAGTAAAAGAGGCAGAAGAGCATATTGACTACTGGACTGATACCACAGCCGGCAAAATGATACAGTTTTGTTTGGAAAATGGTGATGAGAAAGCTTTGAGAGAGGCTATCAGTGCTAGTAAAGAGATGATGTTTGAGATGGAGTTTAGGGGGGTTTAATGGCTAATAATCTATTTGAAACAGGCATTAGACCCGATATAGACAATCATTTGATAGAATTGTCAAAACAATTAAGAGATTATGGTGATTATTGGTCGGCAAGTTCGGCTGGATACTGTATGCGTAAAATTATATTTGAACGCTTAAGAGTGCCGGTAACTCAAGATGACCCCAGAAAGCAACGAGTATTTACTGTTGGACACATTTTCCATAGCTGGATACAAGAGATTACTAAAGCTACTGGGAAAAGTTTGGAACAAGAGCTGGAATTGATTGACGACAGGTTAATGGTCAAGGGTCATTGTGATGACATCATTGAGACTGATGGTGGCTTGATACTATACGACTATAAAACGCAAAGTAGTAGAGCTTTCAATTACAAACGACCAAATATGAGCCACTATCATAGAATGCAACTTGGAACTTATATGTTTATGTTAAATGCTAACACAGACTATAAAGTACAAAATGCCAGAATACTGAAAATATCTAAAGACGATTTGCGTATGACAGAAGAAGAACTGCAATATGACCAAGAATTAGATAAAGATGTTACAGAGTTTTGGGAAAAATTAAACGATTACTGGAACAACAAGGTTATGCCCCCCTGTACTTGTGGAGATTATGAGGGTGGATTTATGGCTAAAGAAAGGTTCAATCCATTTTATTACAATGGACAACCTTGTAGCTTGGACTGGTATAATAAATGTAAGGAGAAAAAGAATGGACAATAAGAAATACACAAAGCTATCTGAACTGGTAAACAGTCAATTTACTGTTACAGACGCTTTTGGATACACTTGGAAAAAGTGGGATGACACCTCAAAGCGTATGCTAACTAGCGAACGCTATGAAGAGGGATTTAGAAAAGTTTACTCTGTTAAAACTGATAAGGGTTCACTAGATTTGGGCTCTGGTCAATTAAGTGCATTACTTGAGACTGTATATGTCAGAGGTAAAGCCGACATCATAAATAGGTCTTTCGCAGTTAAGTCAAACGGCAAAACTGGTTTAGATATAAGATATTACTTTTCAGCAGTGAAAAAGGAGGACAAAGTCTATACTCCTGCTGAAGATGAACAAGAGATAAGTTTAGAAGATATACCGTTTTAGAAAGTGAAATGCCACGCAATAAAGAGATTTTTTGTGTGGAGTGGAGTTAAGGAGGTCTATGAAAGACAACTCAGGATACAAAAGTGCTGCGACAAGACGAAAAGCACAGATGATAGAACAATTAGGAGGCGAAGAAGCTTATAAGAATTACTTTAGAGAACTAGCTAGAATGTCTGCCCAGAGTCCTACTAGACAAAAAGGCGTACACAAAGGTGGTTTCTCATATATGAGTAAAGATAAATTAAAAGAGGTAAGTAGTATTGGCGGCACTCGAGCCAAAGAAGCCCGAATGCGTCAAAACGAATCTAATAATGAAGCATAGAAGTGAGCAAGCAGTTAATTGGAAACTAAACTATGAAGAAGTCCCCGCTAAAATCTACAAAATCATTGGTAGCAAAAAAGTCATTAAAATCTAAAACACCATTAAAAAGTGGTGGTGGAAGAAAACAGACTAAGCCTACAATCAGCAAATTGAAAAAAGATGCAGATAAATGGTATTCAAAGGCTTGTAGATACCGATTTGCAAGCCTTGTAGACGGGGAATGGGTGGCGGAGTGCATAACCTGCCAAAACGGGCTTAAAAAGCCTCTAAAAGAGCTACAATGCGGTCATTTTATGAGTCGGCAGTATAACATACTCCGGTATGATAGCGAGAATACTGCACCTCAGTGCTACGGCTGTAATGTTAGGCAACAAGGTAAACAATTTGAGTTTGGTATACAGATTGATTTACTTTACGGTGAAGGGACTGCAAAAAAGCTGCACAAGATAAGTAAAAAGCCACACCAGTTCACAGTGGAAGAACTAAGACAGGTAATTGAGGACTCGAGGGAAGAAATACAATTTTACGAAAGGGAACTAAGTGGCGAAAATCAATGATGAACCAATAATAAATAGTTTGGAAAAGAAGCCAGACACGGATTTTATTTCCACCGGTATTCCAGAATTAGATGTGATTATGCAGGGATTTGCGAGAGGCTGCATAACTGAAATCTGGGGCTCTGAAGGAGTTGGTAAATCATATTTGGCTGCTAAGATGATGGCAGCAATGTCTAAAGGCCAAAAAGTCCTATATATAGACGCTGAGTTTGCTTTAAACAAAGAACGAGTAAAGGAACTGGGTGCTGACCCAAAGAATATAGCCTATGTTGCTGACGCTAGACTTGAAAAGGTCTGTGAGCTAGTTATTAAAGAATGTGGAAACTGGGATGTGATAATAATTGATAGCTTGGCTTTTCTAACACCATTAACAGTAGATACAAATGAAATTGGCGAAAATAATATTGGACTGTTCTCAAGACTTATTAAACACTGGGTAACAAAGTTAAGACCACGCTTGGCTCAATCCAAGACTGCTTTAGTAGTCATTAACCAGTATAGAAAGCCTGTCGGAATGTTTGCCAAAGAGGAACCACCGGGAGGAACTAGCTGGGCTCACGCCTGTGATGTGAGAGTTAAGCTGACTTCTAACTCTGCTGACAAAATTACAAAGCAAAATATAGTAATCGGAAAGAAGATTAATGCTAATATATTAAAGAACAAGCTTGGCAAACCGTTTCAGCAGACTACATACAAACTGCTGTTCTAAACAAAAACTAAAAAGAAAGGTGGATAAATATGATAGTTGTCTATTCCCGCAAATCCTGTGCTCCGTGCCAAACCCTAAAACTATTTCTAACAAAGCGAAAATTAGATTTTGTGGAACTAGATGTGGATAACTCAACTCATCTAAATAGATTAATTGAAACTACAGGTAAGACTACAGTGCCTACTACTATAGTTAATGGAAATACTGTTATTGGTTTGAACATTGGAATGATAAATAAATTGATAACTGACAGTCTATAGTCTAAATAAAGGGTTTATGCTATAATTAAAAAGCCTTATCCATTGCACTTTTGACTCTACTCTCCTGTTTAGGCTCTCGCGGTGGATGAGGCCAACCCTTGACATCAGACACTTAAACTTATTATTATAAAATCAGGTTACTTAACAAAGGTAACTTAGGGTTGAAACCCGAATACAAATATTCATAGCTCAGGTGTAGAAATTTACCGCTACACTGGAAACATCAATGGTAAGTTATGAACAGACCAAATCCAGGCTCTGATTGCTGAAACCCAGCCACACCTCCCGTCAACCTGGTCTCTGGCTTGTTCATAAATATAAGAGCTATAAATCAACAAAGTCCCAGTCTGTGGTACATCCAGAGATAAGGGGAGGTCTATTGCCTAAGCAAATATTTATCCACAGTTTTCCAATAAATTATAAATAAAATCATAAATTAAGCTTTACAGTATTTAGTACTTATGCTAGTATGTAGTTATCAACTAAACAGGAGGAACCTATGAGTTCATCAAAAGTATGGCCACTAGATAAGTGGTACAAAAAAGTAATCTATGTAGTAGGTTGGCTATATGTAGTCTATGTGGCTATTGTCATTTTCGCTTATATAGTCGCAGCTCTAGTATCAGACATTAACGGAACTATATAAGATGGATACTATACTACACTACGCAGCACTAGGCTTTGTGATAATGATTTGCACTTGGCTAGTAATGATGTTCTTTAGTTTTGGCTTAGCTCTAATCGGAGCTTTGTTTCAAGGAGCAATAGTCATCATCAACCAACTAATACTTAAAATTAAGAATAGGGGCTGGGAATAATGTCTGTAGAGTTTAAAGCACTATTACTAGTTTTAGCAATACTAGTTGGTATTTATGTTCTAGTGATGTTAGCTTTAATAGCCGTAGACATTAAAGTGGCTAATGACGAATTAAAAAGGTTTGACAACTTACATAAGAAAAAACGATAAGGAGGGTTTATGTCAAATAGTAAAGCGGGTGGTCTTAAGGCTGCCAAAACTAATAAAACTAAATACGGACAAGATTTCTATAAGCGTATAGGAGCTAAGGGTGGGGCTGCCGGAAATACTGGTGGTTTCTATAAGAACCCAGCACTTGCTAGAGAAGCTGGTCGTAAAGGTGGGCTTAAATCTAAGAGAGGACCTGTTACGCCTAAACTAGAGACTGTGGAGGTTTGAAATGAGTAAAAACTCCGCCTCTTACAAACTTTTAAAATACACTTTCCTACTTCTAACCTTAACAATACTAATTTCATTTATCTGGGCTGAACTTGCTTACTTCCTGCAGTACTTTGTGCTTTTACTACTTGGACTTGTAATGATAAGTTGGCTATATGAAAAATGGTAATGAAGAACCGTTTTTCTTTCTAACACAAGAAGAACTCGAGTTCATATTAAATGTGCTTTTAAAAAACTATTTAAGAGACAACGGAAACATAAATATAATAGCAGTTTATCTAACCTCTAAACTTGCTCACGAATTAGAAACTGACTGGGTTAAACCAAAAGCTAAAGTGCTTAATAAACCCAAAGATAAAATGATAGACTGTAAATGGTGTAAAGTAACTCACTTGCGAGGACACCATATAAAGGACTTTTAAAATTTGTTGGTGCTAGTTGGCTTTTAATAAAGTCAATGTAAATGTTAAATGGTCTCCTTTCCATTTTCTTGTTTTTTTGGACCCTCCTGGAGCAGCAGCCAACATATACCCCAAATATAAGGAAAACTATGAGCCACATAGAACTATTACCAAAATGGAATGTTCACCATATTTGGTGGGAGCGTAGAGATTATACTAGCAAGCTAGACAAAGCTTTTAGAAATGCTACTGAAAACAAAATAGCTGTGCCTATGCGAAACCACAAACATTTGCACGCTATGTTATTACCACCGCCCAAACCTTCCAGACAACAAATGTTTGATTTATTGGACATATTAGAAGACACTACAGTTGATGAACAGATGAATAGATTGTGGGCATTAGATAAAACTGCAGAATATTTTGGTCAGTTAGCTGTACAGGATGAAGTAGATTTTCACCGGCACGACTATATGAAAAACCATTTTATATCTCAAATAGGTTACCTCACTATGCACGAAGTAACCCTTTCTCAATAGGTTTATTTTTCTTTGTGCAGTATTTCTTTTAATGTAAGCAAATAAGTAACTTGGTCTATAGCTTCATCAATAGCACAATTGAGCAATTCTAAGGCCGTGTAGTCCTTGTTTAATGTAGTCTTGTGTTCTATCACACCTTTGATGTATTTATCGCTTAAAAGACGCTCTGTGTTGCTCAAAATAGATTTCAAATGTTTGACTTGGTCTTCATTCATTTGATTTGATATACCTTTCCCCTGTAAGTGGTTTCATAATTATTAAATGTATCAATGTAGCCTTGTTCATATGTAAATGGAGCGTTGCCTTCGCCATAACTGACCACACCAAAACCCTGTTGCCAATTTTCGTAGTTTTTAACAGCACTACCATCCAATTTTGTGGAACCTTTGGCACTTGGTACCGAACCATCAATCTTGCACAGACACCCGGTTGAATAAGCAGCATTAGTTTTTCCACCATTATAAACATTGCTAGTAACCATATGTTGTTCTATGCGGTGTATATGTCCGAGTATAGTTGATACATTTTCTTCTTTGGCTATCTTGGCGGCTGTTGAGCCTGAACTATTTACTCGGTGTCCGTGAATAACCTGCAATCTTTCGTTAAGCCAGAAGTTTCCAGCAGGATAGCCTTCCACATATTTGACATTTCGCTTTTCTAGGTTCAATAAGTGAGGAATGGAGAGAATAGGGAAGTTGGAAACATCACCTTCTTGCCTAAGCGAGAAATTAGCAAGCATATTAGATTTGTTTTGTTTTTCGATGCGTCTCTCGTGATTACCTTCTAAGATAATAATCTCAGCCTTTTTACCAACTAGAGAGCGAATAGTATCTAATAAATTGCAAGCATATTGCAAAGCCATATTGGTAGTGTGAGCATAATCTTCGGTTTGTTCGTATCTTCCAAAGGCTGGCAGGTCTAGTAGGTCTCCGAGTAATATAACTTGGTTTGGCCTAACATCTTTTAACACTGACAATGCTGCTGATATAGCTTGTTCATCGTGAAAAGAGTGCACTTCATTATTAGCAAGTTTTCTGTAACCAATCTGTGTGTCGGGAAGGATAAAGGCTGTGTGTTGGCCCTTAGGATATTTTTTAGTCTCTTGGACTGTTGGTACTGGTTGGTAGTCTATTTGAGTTATAGCTGGCCATTTAGGCTCGAAGTCTTTAGCTTCTGCGATTAGCTGAATACCTGCTAATTTATGTATTTCTGCTTCACCCTCTTGATTTTTGGTAAGCCCATCCCAGCTAGAAAGTCTAAAGCCTTTGACCATTCTTGGGTTGATGTTTGTATCATCTATAACTTGGTCTAGTTTCTTGTGTAATAGTTGTCTTGTCTCTTCGTCAATTACTTGACTTACAACAGTTTCACCTAATGGTTGTTCAAGACGCTGTCGAATATCGTCTGGTGATTCTCCTTCATAATATTCTTTTGGTCGTCTTGGTGGCATAATTTTATTTTCTCTTAGGTATCTTCTATATAATTTTCGTTTTGATTTTAAAGATTCCCATTTGTGATTTGGAAATACTTCTCGTAACACATCTTTTGGAAGGTTCAAAAGGTACCATAATTGGTCACCTATCCACTGTCTATTGTGCATTATTTGGCCCCACTTTTCTAGTTAAAATTTACAATTTAATCGTCATCCTCGAAAAAATTTCCATCTTCAAAAAACTCAAAGCCGTCAGTCCCCCGAACTTCATTATTCATTTGGGCTTCAAAGAATTGAGCATAATCTTCAATGTCATCTTCATCAGGATATGGTTTTAATATTCTTGAAAAAGCTAATTGGGCTAAACGCCTATAAACTTCTTCGCTGTGATAAATTTTTATTTCAGTGCCATCCTCCTCTACGTGCACTATATTATTCATATGTGAGTAATCATACTCATCATCCGCATAGCAGTTTTCAAATCCTATAAGTAAAGTGTTTCTATAGTTAAAAGAAAATTCACCCTCACCAGGAATATTTACATCTACTCTTGGGCTTGGGTGATTTCTATACTCTTCCATATTGGCTCTCTACATATAGCCTTAAAATACCACTTGTGCTTGTAAAAAGCAATAGCGACTTATTCTTGTGTAAAAGTTTTTTCCACAGTCTTGATAATAGCGACTACAGCAGATATGGTAGCAGCAGTTAATGCTGGCTTACTTATATCTCCACGCAATTCAAGACCTACGGCAAAAGCCGAGATACCGGCAATTAGAGAGTTTTTTACAATACTTATTAGTTGTGTTTTTGTTATTTTAGAAGGTTTCATTTTTTCTCCTAGCATTTACAAGTTTTGCAGTGTTTTTTCTTTACTGGCATAGTTAACTCCTTATTTTATTATTGCTTCTGTTCCTTTAACCCAAATAACACCACGACCAAACATTTGAGTCTGTATGACAACTGCATAGTCGCCTACCCAAGCTTCAATCTTATAGGTTAAACCGCCAAATTGAGCTGGTGCAAGCACAGCTATTTGGTCAGATGTATTAGGGCGAAGTCCAGAACCAACTCGGTATAATCTCCAGCTTTGTACATTACCAGGTAGGGTCACAGTAGCACGAGCAGGTGCAGGGGCTGGTGGTGGTACGGGAGCCGACTTGGGTCGCAATATACCAGCTACACGCGATACTGGAATTGCCCGATAAACACCAATAGCATTCCTACCATTACCATCGCCACCGCCCAATGCGTTCTGCTCCAAAATCCAAATGCCACTTCCATCTTGTCTATCACAAATACCTATATGTCCATATGGATTACCAGCATTGCCATTAAATACGACTATATCACCTTGTTGAGCACTGGTACCTTGTATTGGTGAAAACTTGGTTAGAAGGGCTGGAGATGGTCTATTCCAATAATCTATAGCATTACCCCAAACTCCACTAGCTAAACCATACTCCTCTTTAACAAATTGAAGTATTAAATCTACGCATTGAAACGCGTAAACTCTATCATAATCTACTTTTCGACCTGTCCAGTTGGCCTTAAATGTTTGATAGCTCATAACACCTCCTTATTTGATTATGTGTGTGATTATATATATTGATATACCGGTTAATAGACTGCCAAAAAATGCTGACATACTATGAGAATAAAACCAGCGTTTTTTAAATTCGTTAAACTCACCTCTAGTAACATAAGAACCAGCTTGGTTATCTATCTTTTCTTCAATGCGAGCGACAGATTCTATTAAACTGCCTACTTGTGTCTGTAGAACTGCAATTTCAGCTGATTCTGTTTTTGTTGCCATTACTTCTTCTTTTTAGTTTTTCCTGCTTTTGCTAAACTAATAGCAATTATTTGTGCTCGGCTACGAGGCTTACCATTGGCTCCTCTAGCTTTTCCAGTCTTCTTGTTGTCTTTATACAACTCAGATATGTTTGCTGATATTGTTTTTTTGCTTGAACCTTTTTTTAGTGGTGCCATAATATTTTCCTTCCTTAATTTATAAAGTTCCTGGTTTCCAATAAATAATGGAAGTTGCGTCAGTTGCTGGTTGAATCAAGTTAGAAGTTCCTCCGCCAGTATTTTTCATATTGAAATAATAAATTGTTGCAGATGAATTTGATATTGACTTACTTCTACTTGCTGAACCACCGACTGAATTCATATTTACTCCAGAAAGATTTGAATTTACTTGTGAAAGCAATTCTTTGTCGTTTAATGTTGTACTAGAAGTATCAAGTCCATAAAGAAAAGTGCCTACAGGATTAACAATATTTGATTGTGCATTTGCATCAAAAGCAACAATACCATCACCTATCGGAGTGGAAAGTTGAAAAGAACCTACATTGCTTATTGCTCCAGCTGCCGTGTTAGAAGTAACCGAAGCAATCATAAAACTAGAAACCCTCCATTTTCCTTCCTGAATAGGCATGCCATAAGGAGCTTTTTGAATAGAGTAGCTTAATGCACTAACTCCACCAGTTGTAGGTATGGTACATCCTTCAGGTACCTGTACTACCATTGTGGTGTTTGTAGAGTAGGAAATCTTAGTAATGATGCCGTAGTCTAGCGTAGAACTTATTGTTCCATCTGCTTGTCCACCAAATGGCGAATCTGCATTTGTAGCTACTGCACTTCCGTTAGCTGTAAGGTTGTTGGCGTTTGTAGTGTTAAGGTCGTTAATAGAGTTATTGAAAGAGTAAGCAGAAATGAGAGATGTTTCTGAGCCAGACAATCCCTGAGAAATATATCCCTGCATTATAGCTTGAGTAACTTTAGCGTTGAAAATAGCTACTTGAGCGATTTTGCCATTAAAGGGTGCAGTGCCAGAATTGGTGGAACCAATTTCAAGGTTGCCAGCCTGGATTAAAGATGTTGGGTTAGTTCCAGCTCTTCCAACTTGAACTGGTATATCAACACCATCAATCATCGCATAAGAAGTTGTAGTTGTTGCTGTAAATGATGACATATCTAACTGAGCTGTAACATGAACCCATTTGTTTAATGGTAATGATTGATATGATTGCAAATATGATTTATTGGCACCGCCACCATTGAAACCTACTAATTCAATTTGTCCAGTAGATTGTATATTTAATTGCCAACCAGATGTTCCATTAAATCTAGAAACTACAGTTTGATTACCAGCTGCATAACTATTTAATTTAACCCAAGCACTAACAACAAAGTCATCTGTAAAGGTCATGCCTGCTGGAGAAGATTTAGAGTAATACTGAGTAGTTCCATTAAGAGAAGTACATTGAGTAGGGGCGGCTACAGTTCTGGTAGTTCTAACACGCATTCCTGCTGATATATAGCTAGTTAAATCAGTAGAGTTAATTGTGCAGGTGTATGAGCGGTTACCATTATAGGTGACTGTATTGGGAACA
>Ga0214923_10007740_pt1 | contig 11632 bp, 7 predicted proteins | sample LL1510_MetaG_FD_177993 | JGI IMG/M metagenome (GOLD analysis project Ga0214923, IMG submission 177993) | Freshwater microbial communities from Lake Lanier, Atlanta, Georgia, United States - LL-1510 | ecosystem: Environmental > Aquatic > Freshwater > Lake | place: USA: Georgia | collected 2015-10-15 | reverse complement strand
ACACACAAGAGGGAGCCCCGTTAAAGTAGTTGATTTATTAAAATGATTTAAGTTTAATCTTTTTATAGTGGATAATTTTACATTTTTGACATTTTTACATCTAAATAGATGGTTATTATCAAAATTTAGATTATTTTTTAAAAATAATCTCAATTTTGATTACTTAATCTAATTTTTAAATACTTTATTATTTTCTTTAAATTTTTAGTAGTAAAATGATTTTAATATTAAAAAATTCATCTATTTTATGATTATTTAATTATTTTTATTATATTTATAATCTTATTAGTAGTAAAATGGTTATAATATAAAAATTTTCATCTTTTTATGATTATTTTATTATTTTAATTATATTTATAATCTTATTAGTAGTAAAATTGTTATAATATAAAAATTTTCATCTAAATTATGATTATTTTATTATATATATTATTTATATAATCTTATTAGATGTAAATGATTATAATATAATAATTTTCATCTTAATTATGATTATTTTATTATTTTTATTATACTAATAATCTTATTAGATGTGAAATGATTATAATATAATAATTTTCATCTTATATAAGATTATTTGATTATTTATATTTATTTTAGTAATCTTATAGATGCTATAAAATAGATTTATTTTTTTTAATCTTTTTAAACAACTAATAATATTAAATAATTATAAATTATTTATTAAGATGATGAGACTAAATATATAAAATTTAATTATATTCAATCTATCAATCTTAAAAATATTATGAGACTAAAAAATATATTATTTAATTATTTCAATCTATCAATCTTAATATTATAATTAGTTAAAAAATTAATAATTTTATTCTTTTTATTTTAATTTCTCGGAAAATTTAATGATATAATATAAATAATGATTGTGAGTGAGTGAAGCGATAGCGAAACGGTATGAACATTGATCTATGATCAACGTGAATGGAGCCATGAATAAATATAAATAAATTAAATATATATATTATATAATAAAAAATATATAGTGATATAAAAAAATAATATATTATATTATATTAATAATACATAATACATATATTAATAATGGAGGTAATTAATAAAATATATAATTGTAATAGTTGTAAAAAAGAAATAGATAATAATAGAAAATTATGTAAAAATTGTTATAATAAAAAGTATAAAGATTATTATGATAAAGTATTGAAATTTAAACTAAAAGAGAAAAGAAAAGAAAATAAAATAATTAAAAAATTTGAATATACTAATAATAATAGAACTATTCTAATAGTTTCAAAAGATAAAATTAAAAAATGTAAAGAATGTAATATTATAAAAGACATAAATGATTTTTATATTAGTTTAAAATATAAAGATAATTATTATTTACAACCAAGATGTAAAAAATGTTATCATGATCTAAATAAATTATCAAATGAATTTAAAATTTTTGATGATATTTCAACTAAATTAAATATAGAATGTGCTTGATTATTATTCATTAGTTTAATTTATTATTATAATTAATAAATTAATTACTAAATTTATTTTTAAAATTGTAATTATTAATTATTTATATATAAAAAAAAATATAAAAAAAAATATATAAAGATATATTATATAATAAAAAAATATATAACATATAAAATGAATAAAAAAGAAAAATCAAATTTACAAAAATTAAAAGAGGAATTAATAAAAATATTAAATATTAATGGTAAAAATATAGATGGAAGACAACTACCAGGATTATATAAATTAGGATATACAGGAAGAAGTGAAGAAAAAATTAAAAATAAAATAGATGAATTAAATGAAAAATTTAAAAAAGAAGATGCGCAAAATAATTATCAGTTGAAAACTGATAATTATTTGAGCCTCGAGCCGAAAGCAAAGCTTTCTCTCGAAGAATTCAATAAAATAACAGAACCAATTATTAATCCAATTATAGAACCAAAAATAAAAAAAAAAACTAAAAAAAAGATTGTTTTAAAAACTAAAAAAGCTAGTTTTAAAATAGTTGATAAAATTAAAAAAGTAAATATAAAAGTGCCAAAAATGAATAAAATACCAAAATTCAATATAGATAAAGAATTAGATGAATTTAATAAAATATATGCAAAGAAAAAAGAAGAACAAAATGAAGAAAATATTAAATTTAGTGATGTTTATGTATCAGTTAATTTAACTATATTTTATAAATTAAAAGATAGACGTAATAATAATACATATCCTAAAAAATATGACCTAAAAATAAAAATAAATATACCTTCAAAATATTCTAATGATAAAAAATATATTGAAGATTATTTAAATTCTTCTTATGATTTAAAAGCTAATATAAGAGAACCATTTGAAAATTATACAGAAGACAATGAAATTCAAATTCATAAAATTAGTTTTATAAATGGTGATGAATTAGAACAAGATAAAGATGAATATAATTTAGAAAATCTTGATTTAATGATGGAAAATGCTACATATCCAAATATGTATCCTAATGATACAGTGCCATATGAACATGAAGAACATCAATGTGTATATGGTGCTTTAAAACATAGATATGGATGGAATAAAGAAGATTTATTCAAAATATTTAGAGATTTTTATTATGGAAATAATAGTAATACTAAAAAAAATAATTTAGATATAGATATTGAAGAAGATGAAGATGAAAAAGAAAAAGATATTAAAGAAGATTTTAATATTAATTCAGGTGTATCAACTAGAATGTTATTACATCTAGCTAAATTGAAAGATTTTTCATTATATGCTTTTGATTTAAATTACAATCTATTTGAAAAGAATATTTCAAGAAATTACAATTATCCAGTGCTTGTTTATATAATGGCTAATCATCACTTATATTTAATAACAGATAAAAAGATAATTGCTAGATTATCTAATAGATACAAAAAAATAACTAATCATTTTACAAATTTATTTAGAGGAGATAAGATTGACAAAAAAGATACATTTAATCTACCTATAGTTGAAGATATGGGAACACTTGAGATAAAAAATTATAAATCAGTAAATATTATGTATAGTGATCATGATTTAACAGAATTACATTTCAGGATTTTCTTAGATAATAACGATTTATTAATGAACGTAAGAACATCAGGTAAAAAAATTATATATATGTATTATGAAAAATATGATTTACATTTACATGCTGATGTTAATTATCAACCTTTATTAAATTTAGATTATAAAAAAGTGATGAAAATTTGTGATAATTTAAAAATACCATTCAAAAATCAATCAATAACTTCTATAATGACTGATTATGAAAATATGTTTTTTGGTATTAAAAGAATAAATATTTCTAAATCTAAGAAAGATGAAATCTTATTTTTTCAGAATAACAAATGTAATATCTGTAAAAATGAGTTATCAACAAAACATTTTGATCATATAAAACCATTATCAAATGGAGGATCTAATGAAATAGAAAATATTCAAGCTTTATGTGTATCATGTCATTTAGATAAAACAAAAAACGAAAGAGAAACCGGTGCCTATGTAAGTTTAAATAATAGTGAATCAACTTATAATAAAATAACAAATGAAATTTTTACTTCAAATTTAACAAAGTTTTGGGCTTTCATTGAAAGTAAAGATGTAAATATATCTAAAAATTACAAAACAAAAGTTTCAATAGATATTAATAAATGTAGAAGACATATTTTATTATATGGAAAACATGATTATCCAGTTTATACCGTTTTAGATAAACCAGAATACTATAATCAAATAGATGATATTAAAACAGGATTTTATTTTGTTGAATCTAGAAATTATATGCCATTAAGAGGAAATGGATGGTATAGCCATAACATGATTAAATACTGTTTAGAAAATAATATAATAAACAAAAATAATATATTATTTAAATTAATACCATCTATTACTTTAAAACATAATTATTTTAAAAATTTTATTAATGATGTAGTAGAAAAATTAGATTGTATTCATAAACAAGGACCTAATTTTTTCATTGGTGCTTTTAATAAAATTAATACCGAAATAACTAAAATGACTTTTACAACAGATAAAAAAGAAGCTTTGAATCAATTTTTTGATGGAAATAAAAATAATTTTATTGAATTTTATGAAGATATGTTATACAAAATTTATAAATCAAATAACATTGAATTTAATGAAAATAGAATACCATTATATTTACAAATATTAGAAGAAGAAACTATAGAACTTCATAAAATGGAATCTTTAATAATAAAAAATGGTGGTATTGTTAGTTATTATAATACTGATAATTGTGTTGCTTATTTTCAAGATAATAATAATTTAGTAAATGAAATTGTAAATAATAACTATTGGGATGATGATAAAAAAATATTAAAATACAAGTTTGAAGATATTGAATATAAACAAGAATTTAATAGAAAATCTAAATACATAAGAGATGATATTTATAAATTAATTGAACAACCTATAAATTTAACAACAGATGAAAACATAGATAAAGATTTTACAGAATTAATAGATTTAGTAGTATCATCAAAGAAATCATATTCAATATTAGGTAGAGCTGGTTGTGGTAAATCTCATTTAGTTAAATTAATAATGGACAGATTAAAAGCAGAAAATAATATATATGATTTTGATACTATAATATCACTAGCACCAACAAATAAAGCAGCATTAGTTATTGATGGACAAACTATTCATAAATTTGTAGCATCATATTTTGATAATAAGAAAACATTAACAACAAAAATAAAAACATTACAATATATAGTAATAGATGAGATTTCAATGATGACAGAAGTATTTTATAATATATTCTTAACTATAAAAAAGATGTTTGGTGTTAATTTTATATTAGTGGGTGATTTTGAGCAACTAGAACCAGTATGTGATAGGGTTGGTTTGGTTGATTATGAAAATTCACCAGCTTTCTTAGAGTTATGTGATTATAATAAAATTGTTTTAGATAAATGTAGAAGAGCTGATGATGAATTATATAATTTATGTAAAAATGTTGATTCTGTTAATATAGATGATTTTAATAAAAATATGACTATGAGAAATCTTTGTTATACTAATTCAAAAAGAATAGCAATTAATGAAATTTGTATTAATAAATACATTGAAAATAAATTGAAAAAGAAAGAGATTACAGAAGATGATATATTATACATAGAAAAATTAATATATGATGATAACTCACAAGATTTGAAATTAACAATTGGTATGCCTGTAATATCTAGAGTTAATAAGATTAGTATAGATCTAGTTAATAATCAAACTTTTAAAATCATATCTATTAAAAATGATATCATCACTTTACAAGATGAATACGATGATTCAATATTAATAGATGTTAATAAAAAAGATTTTTCAAAGTTATTTTATATAGGATTCTGTATCACAATTCATAAATCACAGGGACAAACTTATAATAGACCATACACAATACATCAATGGGGTATATTAAATAAAAAATTAAAATACGTTGCTTTATCACGTGGGACTAATAAAAATATAATTAATATATTCAAATGAAAAATTAAATATAACTAAATTATAATTATATATTATGTATATACTTATAATTTTTAAAATAAGATATATAAAAAAATAATATAAATATATATTATATATAAAAAAATATATAGTAATGATTAACGAAATGGAATTATTAAAATACAAGATTGAAAGAATCTACAAAAAAAATAAAAAAATAATAAAATTAGATAATAACGAAAGACAATTAATAGATAAATGTAAAACAATAAGTGAATTAAAAAATTATAGAAGAAATTTAAAGGAATATATTAAATATAAAAAATTTGTAAGTGAATTAGATGATATTAAACCTATTATAGAAATTTATAATAAACCTGAATTAGATTATATTAAACCTGAGGTCCCCGAAGCTAAGGCAGGAGCCAAAGCTCCTCCCTTACCTATTAAAGAAAATAATAATAAACTTGAATTAGATAATATTAAACCTATTATAGAAAATAATAATAAACTTGAATTAGATAATATTAAACCTATTATAGAAAATAATAATAAACTTGAATTAGATAATATTAAACCTATTATAGAAAATAATAATAATGTATTAGATATTAAAACTAATATAGAATCTGATTTTAAACCAGTAATTAATATAGATGATAAAATAAAATTATTTAATCAAAATAGATTGATTGAAGATTTAAATATTAAATTGATAAATTATAAAAAAATAATTAAACAATTAACGACAGAAAATAAAAAATTAAATGATATTTTTAACAATAATAATACTAGTGATACTAATTCAAATACAACAGAAGAAGAAGAAGATAAAAAAATATATAAATATAAAGAAGTTCCTAAACTATCTAATAATAAGAAAATAAAAATTTTATTAAATAATGGGTATGATATTAATTATATCAATACATTATCAAATCACCAGATGAAACAACTTATAAATCAATCACAAAGTAAGAAATTCAAACGAATATTTAATTGATTGATTAATTGATTAATTTTTATTATTTATTTATCATATAATATTAATATATAATAAATGAATAATTATGAAATATTAAAAAAATTCTATTATGATCCTAAATTTGGATTATCTAATAAAGAAATTTTTAAACAGAAGATACAAAAACTATACCCTAATATAACTAATAAAGAAATAAATGATTTCTATTATAACTTAGAGGTTAATCAATTAGTCAAGAAACCAATAATTAAAAAAAGTAATTTCTATAAGATAGTAGATGTTCCATTAACTTTTCAGACAGATATAATGATATTTAACAAATCACAAAAAATAAAGAATAGAGGTATTTACATGTATTTAACTTTAATAGATGTATTATCAAGAAAAGCTTTTATGTATCCAATAAAAACAAGAAAAACAGAAGATATAATAGAAGCTTATAATAAATTTTTAGTTGAAATGAAGACACTAAATAAACAACCAGTTAAATTAATAAGTGATGATGAATTTAATAATAAAGCATTTTTAGATTTAAATAAAAAATTAAATATATTAGTAGATTATCAAACCGCAAAAGATGACCATATAACATCAGGGAATAGATTAGGTATAATAGATAGATTTACAAAAACATTTAAAAATAAAGTAATTAAATATCAATTATCAACTGGTAATATTAATTTTATTTATATTTATAAAGATTTATTAGATAATTATAATAATACACAACATTCAGGTATTAATAATAATACACCTAATGAAGCTTTTAATAACCCAGATATACAAATTGAATACAGAAAAGAAGCATTAGAACATAATCATAATATATACAATAATATAAATTTAAAAATTGGTGATACTATTAGAGCTATTAAAACTAATAAGACAATATTTGATAAAGAAGGAATTAACTTTAGTAAAAAAATATATACTATAGATGATATTAAAGGACTTAAATATATTATTAAAGATGAAGATGGTAATATTAAAAAGAAATTATATAAAGCTCATGAATTGCAAATAGTTGATAAAAATAAAATAGATAAATTAGAAAAACCAAATATAAATAAAGAAATAAAAAAATTAAAGAAGGATGAAAAAATAAAAACAAATTTAAAACAAGATGATATTAAAGAAGAAAATATATTATTAAAACCAAGAGAAAGAAAAATAATTAATTATAAATTAATTAAAAAAAAATAAAATTAAATCAATTAAAATAAAAATAAATAAAAAATATATAGTATTAATATATAAATAAAATGGTAAATTATCAATTAAGTAAAATATATATGTTAATACCGATTAATAATGAAGACAATGAACAATTTGTTTATATAGGATCAACAACTAAGAAGTATTTATCAACAAGGTTATCTCAACATGTATCATGTTATAAATTATATAAACAAGCTAAATTTAAATTTTGTAGTAGTTATATTTTATTTGATAAATACTCCATTGAAAAAATTAATATTATATTATTAGAAATATATCCATGTAATAGTAAAGATGAATTGAGAAGTAAAGAAGCGGAATATATAAAAAAAACTGTTAATTGTGTTAATAAAAATCAACCGGGTAGAAATGTAAAACAATGGTATCTAGATAATAGAGATAAACAAATTGAATATCAAAAAAAATACAATTATGATAATAAAGATATTATAACAGATTATAATAAAAAATATTATGTAGAGAATAAAGATAAAATACAAGAAAATAATAAAAAATATTATGTAGAGAATAAAGATAAAATACAAGAAAATAATAAAAAATGGTATCATGAAAATAAAGATAATAGACTTCAACAAATGAAAGAATATTCTAAACAATATAATCAAGAAAGAAAAAAAAATAATATTATAGTAGATATATCACAAAATGAAATAACTGATATAGAAAATATTAAAAATGAAATAGAATTATTAGAAAATGAAAATAAAAATTTAGAAAAAGATTGTTTATTTTATCATGATTTGTATTCAAAATTATTACAAAAATATGATTTAGATGAATATATCAATGAAAATAACAATGTTAATAAGAATAATGATAATGAAAATAAAGAAGAAATAAATGATTTAGAAAAAAAATTATATGATTTAAAGATTGATAATCAAGTATTACATTGTAGTTTATATGATTTTAACAAAAGATTTTTCAAAACGTTATATAAATTTGAGGGAGATAATTATAATTTTCTTATGAATATAAATGAAAAAAATGATGATTTAAATGATGAGGAAACTAAAAAATTACATAAAATATTTAATAATACTTAATTATGATAATTTTAGAATTTCTATTCTAATATTATTAATTTCTATTCTAATATTATATATAATATTATTAGAATGAGAAAAATAATACCTGAAATAATTAAAAAAAATGTATTAATTTTAAAAAATAAGAACTATTCAATTGATTCAATTTTAAAAAAATTACAAATTAGTAAAGCAACTTATTATAGAATTTTGAAAAACAATAAAAAAGATAATGATTTACAAGATAATGAACTACAAAATGAAATACTAGATAATAAATTACAAAATGATTTACAAGATAATGAACTAGAAAATAAATTACAAGATAATAATTTACAAAATGATTTAAAAGATAATGAACTACAAAATGAATTACGAGATAATAAATTACAAAATAATTTACAAGATAATGATGATTTACAAAATGTTATAGAAAAAAAAAATAAAACTTTTAATTATAACAATCTTATTAAATTAGAAATTATCAAATTATTAAAAAATTTAAATAAAAAATTAGAAAATTAAAAATTATTATCTAATATAATAATAATAATAATATGGTAAAGTTATCAAAAGATCAAAAAAATAAATTATTAGAAATGTTTAAAAACGGTATTAAAACTGATGTTATAATTTCTAAATTTAATATTCCTTTATCAACATACTATTATATAACTAAAAATTTAAGATATAATGAATTAGATAATAAATTAGAAAATGATAATGAAATAGATGATAAATTATTATTACAAAATTATAAAATATTATTAAAAAGATATAAAATTGAAGATGAATTACATGATAATAATTTTAATAATACAAAATTAAAAGAAATTAAAGAAATATTTATAATTGAGTTATTATATAACAAATTTATAGAAATAGATGATGATTATATTGAAAATTTATTAGAAAATAAAAATTTAATATACAAAATAGATAAAGAAATTGTAAAATTAAATGATAAAACTGTTATTAAAATTCTAATTATATTATTAGAATATATATCTGAAAATATAATCTAATATTATAGTTACTTAAAATATCTATAAATAGATTATTAACTATCTTGTTATTGTGGGTTTCACCCAGGGGCCGAAGGCCCAAATACCGAAGGTATCCAAATCATTTAATTAATGAATAAAAGAATTTATAATAAGATGAAATATGATTGATTAAAAATATATGTTTATAATAATTTAATTACAATCATATAAATTTAATATTTATTATATTATCTAATAAGATGGTATAATGATTGATTAAAAATTTATATTTATAATAATTTAATTACAATCATATAAATTTAATATTTATTATATTATCTAATAAGATGGTATAATGATTGATTAAAAATATATATTTAAAATAATTTAATTATAATCATAAAAATTAATATTTGTTATATTATCTAATAAGATATTAATAAGATGTTATTAAGATTGAGGTAATAGACAGGTAATTACTGGCCTATTATATCAAAAAATTGATAAATTATGTTAGGTATATGGGTGGTTTATGATGTTATATGATGTAATATATAAAAGTATAATTTATTTAGATACAATATTTTTTATATCGCTATTATAAGGTTAAATTATTGTTTTAATCTATAAGATTATATTATTATATATTAGTCATCTAAATGTCAAAAATATTATATTATGATGTTTTATGATGTAATATATAAATGCATAATTTATTTAGATTTAATAATTTTTATATCGCTATTATATCGTAAAATTAAATTATTAAACTTTTATTTAATTAAATTAAACAACATTAATCTAAATGCTCTATTTATATCAGTTATTGGGTTGATTATGATGTATTACAATATAATATATTTTATTTACTCTATTTTAAGATTATAATTTTATCAAATTTATTTTTATTATTCTAATTCAAATTTATTAGATTATAATAGATTTAGATTGAATTAGATTGAATTAGATTATAAATATTGTTAAGAAATATTAAAAGTGTCTAAAATTAGATTAAAAAAAATAATATTTATATATATATTAAAATTAGAATTTCTTAACAATATTTATAATCTAATTCAATCTAATTAAATCTAAATTAAAAATAATAATATTTTAATATATATAAAAATTAGAAATTTTTAAATTAAGCACAAATATAATCTTATTTAAATTATTTTAAATAATTATATTACATGTAAAATTATATTAGAAGATGAGTTCAAAATATTAAAAATTTTCATTTAATATAGATTATTTTATTATTATAATTTATTATTAGTTAATATTTTTTATTTCATTCAAATTTATTTTTGTGAATAGAGTGGAGTGGAAAAAATGAAAAATAATAAATTGATATATCTTTTTTTAGTGTAATTTTATTAAATTTAATATAATTATTTTTATTATCTTATTATTTTTAAAAAATTTTATTTTCATCAATATATCATTTTTTTTTTTAATTCATTTTTTTAAATAAATTATATTATTTTTTTTAAAACATATTTTCATAATATTAAATCTTTTATACGAGGATAAATTTATAATTTTTCATTTTTTTATTATCATTTTATTAGAGTAATTTTATTTAAAATATAAATTGATATGTGTTGAATATATTGAAGTAAAGTAAATTATATTAATAATGTGATTAATATATGATGATAGTAATATAAAAAAAAATAAAGTTTAATCAATATTAATATCATAAATATTATTTTATGTAAAATAAAAAAAATGAATTCATTGAATATAAAATAAATTTTTAAAAATAATAAGATTATTAAAGTATTGATATTTATACAATTAAATTAAAATAATTATATTACAATCATAAAATTAATAATCATTAAGTTAAATTAATCAATTTATAAATGATAAAATGAAAAGAAATGAGGTGAGACAAAAATAAATTTGAATGAAATAAA
>Ga0214923_10007737_pt1 | contig 11635 bp, 10 predicted proteins | sample LL1510_MetaG_FD_177993 | JGI IMG/M metagenome (GOLD analysis project Ga0214923, IMG submission 177993) | Freshwater microbial communities from Lake Lanier, Atlanta, Georgia, United States - LL-1510 | ecosystem: Environmental > Aquatic > Freshwater > Lake | place: USA: Georgia | collected... | reverse complement strand
GACTTGATACAGATCTAATATCTGCAAATATTAGGTTTGATGAACACGTATTATATAATTGTTTTAAAGCTTCAGCATCAAACATAGGATGTTTTAATATTCTTATTTATTTCTTGAGTGTAATTCATGAGCAATATATTTTCGAAGAAGATATTGGATTTAGAATGTGTCTCATAGCTGTTTGTGAAAATAAACATTTAAAATTAGAAGTAATTGAAAGAATGCATGAACTCAAACCAAATAGAATTAATTTATATGCAATGTTAGAAATTGCAGTAAATGAAAACAATTTATTATTGTATCAATTTATGGAAAATTTATATACATCGTCTATACATAATCCTAAATATATTGAAAGGATATTAAGTAATATACTAAATTCAAAAAACCCAAAGTATGATTTGTTGAATTATTTAATTAATGAAATTGGTATTGTTGAAAACTTATCTAAAACTTGGTTAGAATTATATATATACTCAATTATCTATAATGCAACAGATATATTTTCAAAATTACCAGAACCAGTTATGATGAATGCGTTAGTCAATTGTTCAAAAATAGTACCAAATACTATTAAAAAAATTTTGCATGGTATTCATATTTTTTCAGATTTACTCGAAAAAAACATATTAATCGTATAACTTTTTCAAATATATTTTTTTAAATACATATTGAAAAATATGAAGTAAATTCAATTTTACAGAAGACGATTATCATTTGCTTTTTTCTACGTAATGTTATGTTTGGTAATTTACCAAACACGTTTGAAAATACATTTGAGAATGAGTCTGAGAATAATTTTAAACTATCATCTACCTGTCCCAGATACAGTTTATGAATAAGTGGATTGATTATTTTTATTATGTAGTAATCAATAACGTGTTTTATATGTTTGCTGTGATATAAAAAATCATATATACCATTTTTTTCTTGAACAAAAACGGGTAATATATTTTTTTCATCATTCGTTCCGTATAATTTAACTATTTTACAAATAATAAACGGAATTATTTGTAAGCTAACGATATATTCATTATGATCATTATCATAAATATATTTGATATCACTATTTTTTAATAGCTCATTTTGAAACATTAAAAAGTATTTTCCACTATGTACATTGGTTTTCATGTCAATGCGTAATGTAATTAATCCTATTATCTTTACAATAATAAAATCGAATATTTTGTTTTTTGTTTCTATTGTAAGACATTGTGGCATGAGAATTATACCAAAAATAGTTTCTGTACTATTTTTTTTATCTAAAAATCTGTTTGCAATATTATAGAAATTTTTCTTTTCATGTTCATTACCAAAGATTTGAATTAAAAATATAATATGTGCCAATTGTGCAGATATTATATCCTGAAAAATTTCCCTTGCATCAGACAGAGCAATAAACATATTTTTTATTTTCAAATATGCCGGATTTCTATTTAATTTGTTCAATAGCTCTTCAGTTATCAGAATAGCGTTAATCATTTTGTTTTTAATTATGTATAATTATGTATCGGCAATACACAATTGTACACAATTACAGAAAAAATAATATTCAATTCTTTTAAATGATTTTTAATCTTAAAAATGTAAAGTAGGGAAATTTTCTATTGAAAAAATAATATAAAAAATAATATAAAAAATAATGGACTATTTTATTGAAATTGCATACAATGAAGCTAAAAAAAGTAATGTTAAAAATCAATATGGTTCAGTATTGATATATAGAAATAAAGTGATATCTAAGGGATATAATTATTTGTGTGTTAAGAGAAAGAAATCGTCTATTTTATGTCCTTAACAAACACACTATTCATGCAGAAAAAAAGTGTTTATTGAACATCAAATATAAAGTAAATCTACGAATTTGTAAAATGTTAACTGTAAAAATTGTAAATGGTATTCCTATTATATGGAATAGCTGTAAAATGTGTTCAAACCTTTTACGAAAATATAATGTCAAAATTGAATATTTAAAATTATAAAATGTGTGTCAGTCCATACTGAACACATTAAAAAAAAGAAAATAATGGAACGTAAAGTAAACACTAGTGTCTTGTTTGCCAATCTAATCACGCAGCTGATTACCGAAGAAAAAAAATTGACTATGAAACGCATTCTTGTTTTATCAAAACTGATGTATGATAGTGGCTCATCATTAATCGTTTTGAAATTATTTCAAAAATGGTTATCAAATAATTCATCTGAATTATCTGAACCAGCAGATAATTTATCTGATTTAGATGAAGAATATGTTCTACTTTTATTAGATGAACTAGTGTGTTTAGAAGGAAAATCTGCTGTAGATTTTCCTTCTGATGATATACAAATTTTTGTTAAGATTTATATCAATCTTGCAAAATATCATCCAGTCTTATATTTTCCAAAACTTAACAATTCTAGTTTTGCGAATCGGATGGTTCGATATTCTTTGACAATTCCTATGTTCGAATCTGTGTTTGAGGGCGTTTTTCGAAGTTTCGGACATTATCTCTGTCCGACAGAACTATTGGATCTTAGAGAAGAGTGTAATGGTGCTCTATCTTCTTCTAGTAGTAAAACTGGATTTATTGAGTGTAATAAAGATCCATTCAATAAATTTGTTAGAGAATTTCTGAAAGAGAAAATTGCATATTTGATACAATCGATAATCAGATTTCTTGATGGAAAATATTTTCATAAAATTAAGGCCGAAAGTTTAAAGGCATTAATCGAGAACATTGATTTTGATCTTTTTAGAGGATTTCAAAATTTTGACATGATAGATCAAATAGCAAAATTGCTCGGATTTCTTTCAGCGATGTATCCTGAACATAAAGGGATGTTTGAAAGAAGAGCAATGGATTTTAAAACCGAATTGCCTGATTTTTCAAACCTTCCGCGTTCTACTGTCTCTATCCATGACCTAATGGATATATATCATTCTACAGAAAATGATGATATGAAAATCGGGGAACAAATCATGGAAAAATCAAAAGGATTTGACATTCTTGTATGGATGCAAGTATACCAATTTTAACAAAATTGAATACTTTTTTTTTTATTATTGGTGTTGATTGAAATATCATACACCAAAAAAAAATGAGCAATACCATAGCCTCTGCACTTGAGTACCTCACTTTAGGAAGTTTTCCTAAAAAATTACTTATGACTTTTGATTTCGAAAGAATCAGAGAAGCTTTAGAGCTGGGAGCAAATCGTGAAGATTTATATGCTCCTGACGGCAAAACGCTGCATATAAGAAAGTCGACCTTCCGAGATGGTGAGTCTCTAGAGAAATTTCTTTCTAGAAATGTTTTACAAATACTGCATATCATTGCAGAAATGTATGTACTCAAATGTATGTGTATTCGTGAATTATTTGAAATAATTTACGACAACACTGAAACAAAAAGTAATGTACCAAATTTTGCATATCTTCTTTTGAAACAACGTCAGGATGATTTGTCTGATGAATTTTTTCAAAAATTGCAAGAGATGTCATTGGAAGATGATTATAAGAATTTTCTTGAGTATAAGAGTTTCCTCGATAATCAAGAAAACAAATCAAATGAAGAAACAATTGAAACAATTGTTTCATTTGATTCAATTGTTTCATTTGATTCAATTGAAACAGACAAAATGAATTCAATGATTGAGAAAATACTCAATGATGAAAAAAAGGAATACATTTCTCCTCATGAGTTCAACATGTTAACAGATTTCTTAATTGAAAACTGGGACTATGAACATGAAACTATATTGAGAAAAATTATAAATATGTCAAGTAATTTACAATTGTGTACATTAATCAAATTGTATATATTTATTACTGAATTAAATATATGCCAGTTTGATGAAGATTGTATTACACTTGTCAATGCCATTGATCAATTTTCTATAGCAAATGGGTTTTGTTATAGAACAGCATTAAACTGTTGAATTCAATAAGTTTAGCATTTTTTTTACTATCCCATGTGAAAATATTTACAAGTATAGTTTCTATGTTTTCAAACATAGTATAAACGATGCCATCAATTGAAGACCTTGTAAGATCCTCAATAACAATCTTATCATATTCTGATAGATTGTGATATTCTTCCATAGACGAAATTCCTAAACAATTGCAAAGGAATTTAGAAATATGCCTTTTCGTATTATCAATAGCGTATTCCAAATATAAAATTTGAAAAACGTTCAATCCATTATAATTGATTATTGACAAATATCTCATGTTTGCCGGAAGGATATCAAGAGCTGGGACTTTGAACTCTTCTGATTCAGTAGAAGAAAATACTGAATCTTTGCAAATTGGACCATTTGCATATTTATCCATGAGATAAACAACAAAATATACAAGATTTCCATTATGTAAGACATAATTTTTGTGGTCTCTTTGATCATGTTTCTCAAATTCAAGAAAACTGCGTCGTTCTTCATTATTTCGACCACTTCTGTGATATCTTCCACTAGGACGTCGACCAAGCAACGAAAGATAATGGTTTGTGTATACAAAGGATCTCAAATTATGAATATCAACTTTCACAATTCTTGACTGTTGCTGAACTCTTGATGTTGTCATTTGTAAAGTATTACGAAAATACTCTAGAAATTTATCAATTAAAGTGGTATCCGATGGAAATACGAACGCAGGTAATAAAGGACTGATGTCCTTACTATCGGGTCTTCCTTTTAAATGTTTTATCATTTTTGATACTTTACCTTCGAGAAATATATCCATTTTCTGATTCACATCAAACATAGCATTAAATGATCTGATATTTATGGGATCATTTAATGGTGGCAATGCAAGAGCAACAAGATTAGAAGGATATAATTTTGGTGCATGTGTCTCACGTTTGCATTCGAAATTATATTTTAGATTTGAAATATAATGGTGAGGATTTAGAACCAAATCACCTAATATATCAAATACAAAATTAGATAATTTATATGGTTTAGTTGTTTTAAACCCTTTATTATTTCCTTTATTTGGAATTTCTCTAATTCCATCCACAAAGTGTTGAACTTTTTCCGTGAATGATTGTCCCGGAAATAACATCTCAAGAACACAATGATTGAACAATGCAGCTTTTTCTTCTTTAGATTCTTTAGAATCTTTAGAATCTTTAGATTCTTTAGAACTAGTGAGAAATTCTTCAACATCCGCAAGAGAAAAATCAACAGATTGTTCAAGAATATATCTACAATGTTTACTTAAAACCCTTTGTAAATCAGAGGGGTTTGGAGAATATTCAAGTGCAAGTTTTGGCTCGTTCGAAATCATCTCAGATAAGAACTTTGTGATGAAATTTATACTAGCATCTATAATATTCCTTTTTTCAATCTCTGCTTTATCAGAGTGATAATAGTGTACAATGACACTCATAAGATTTGAAATGCTCTGTGGATTGACAATTTGTCTAGACCCAATTGGTGAATTTGCATCACTATAATAATAATAATCTGGTTCAATAGGAGATTTGAAATTATTCATAAGGTCTATAGTAAAACATAAATGTTCCATTATAGACTTGTCAATTCTGTATTTAAGCAAATACAAATATAGATCGGATATCCCCAATCTTGAATATAGATATTTTAGAATATCTACGATTTCTTTTTGAAGAGAATCGTATAATAAGAAATCTTTCTTTTCCATTAATATTAATGGAATGCAGCCTCTTGACATTGTCTTCGCTTCTTTTCCTTCCGGTGTCATAAATGAAAAGTAGTTTAATATCTGAACATAATCAGTAGATAGATGAAAAAACTCCTTATTAATTTCGAGAAAGTATTGAAGAGTATCTTTTTCAATACCATTAGGAAATCGTGCTTTTAAAAATGTTATTAAAACTGATATCCCAGGACGCTGACATGAAAGAAAAACTTCATATGTGCTTTGTGAATCAAATTTACTTGCAGGCAAGAAATCAGAACACGTAAGATAGTATGTTGGTAATTTGTTCAATATATTTGATATATATATGAACAACTCTGAATGAGAAAGATCTAATTTTTCTGGAAGCCTATCAAAAGGAATTTTACCAGGAAAATCAACAGATATCAGAGGATTTGAAATACACAAGATCACTCCAACTAATATTAGCAAATCAATATCAGCTCCAGCAGTTGGAACAATTTTAACATGATTTGTTTTGCATTTTGTTGCAACCGAATATAAATCCAATAATGAGTTTTTAATTTGTTCTTTAGAAGATACATTATTGAAACCATCGGTATGCACACGAATTTCATATTGCGATTCTTTCAATAAATCTGAAAGAATATCTATCATTAGAGATATCTTTGTACAACCTCTTATCCAAGTCTCTGGAAAACTTGTTTTTAAATCAACAAAATCTGAACATGGCGATGTTATATCACTCCATGCATGGATTTTGCTTTTTGGTTGTAAACCAAATAATCTCCCAATGATATTATAATCAATGAGTCCCATTGATCCAGAAATGTCTAAGATCAAGGCTTCTTTTTTTTCTTCTTCTTTTTCTTTTTCCATGTTTTTTTTTATGATGGTAGTTTCATAAACTAACCATATTAAGAAAAAAATATATTCAATTATAAAAATTGAATCACTATATTATAATATTAGTTGATAAGAATTATCAACTAAAAACAAAAATGATTACAAATTACGATGAAAATCAAAATGATGAAAATCAAAATGATGAAAATCAAAATGATGAAAATCAAAATGATGAAAATGTTGGTCTGTGTTTTGAACTACATGACATCTCACCTGAAAAGATTAGAGATAATCTTTTAAAACGAACCGCGGTAGAATTTAATGGTAATGTTATTACAAATCCACCTGCATCATTATTAAAAACCAAAAATCTTTTTATACAATATTTTGATCCATCAATGGGTAAAACATATGTAAGTGTTCCAGGTGATGAATCAAAAATTTCAAAGCAAACTCTTAGATTAGATGCTGTATTATCACCTAATAATTTAGATACAAAAGAGTTTCTAAATTATACATTTGGAACATTATTTGCTGCAATGTTATTAGGTAATGGATTAAAGATATTTAAATATACATTATCGATGGAACTTAGTAGCAAAGAATCAAGATTAACAATCTATACTTATTTAAATAAGTCAGATATTAAGGGTGAAACAAAGAGTAATTTAGAAAAATTACTTAAAGTCATAGCTATAAATGTTAAGAAAGATTTTCATGCTGAAGTGCTTCCATTAAGTTCTTCAGAAAAAATTGATTATAGAGCATCGAGAGAAGGTCTACCAAAATTTGGTAGACATGATGATGCATTAAGTGAATTATTAATTAAGGCTATAGCATATCTATTTAATTTGGAATAAACTTGTTTTATTTCAACAATTTTATATGTTTTTTTTTTACTATAATTATATTGTAAAATTGAATATAATATTTAATAAATTAGGTGTGCGCAGACACACTTTAAAAAACTCAAAAAAAGAAATGCCGCCTAAACAAAGAAATAAACCAAGAACTTCAAAAGAGCTAAAAAATATAGAAAAACGAGAAGATCCAAACACTCGTTTTAAAATTGGGTTTACAATCAATCCACCCAGCAATAATACTTTAAAAAGTCTTATTAGTGTATTTTTTGAAAGTAAAATAAAAGATCCAATAATTCTCTCTAATGAGGAATTCGGGACCTTATTTAATTTAGTAAACGAAACTTCTGATATGTGCAAAGATTCAAAAGAGAAAACCGGCGCCGAAAAAATCAGATTTGAAAATATTAAACGACGTTTAACCGATAATGCTGATTTGATAAAAAAGAGAAATATTGTAAATACTTTCACGTACGATGTGAAAGTATTTAGCTATCTTTTAACTCTTCTCGAAGATGGAGGAGTTAAGAAAGTTGGTTCTCCAGAGGAAACTAAAAAATATTCATATGGAGTTTTATTTTTCCTTCTTCAATTGAAAACAGTTTTGCCTCTAATTAGAGGCAAAAATTATTCTTATACTTCTCAAATAATAAATGTTTCTACTTTGTTAATTGAATTTGTTGACAAAATTTACAATATTTATCTGACATCAATTGGAGGAGTTTATGCAACTTCTGACATTTTAAAGTATGCAATGCTCATAAATGTTTCACCGCATTTGAAATATTTACCTGAAAATATTTCATTGAACAAGCTCCAAAGAAATGTTCTTGAAACATTGGATTTAAAAAGCAATGAACAAGACATTGCTGTATCAGCAGGTACTGGGTCAGGAAAAACTGTTGCCATGTTGTTTGTATTGTTAGAGATGTTAAATTACATCTTGAGAACTCAATCAACAAATAAAATAGTTTTTACTACTTCATCAAATACTTCGATTCTTCCATTATTGGAATTGTTTGATGGGGTAATTCCATTTGCTATAGTTGAAAAACAACCAAATGGTTGTTTTACACTCAAAGGAAATAGCCTGTATGTTGGAGGTTATAACACAACAACAAAAGTTGGAAAACCTTTTGTTATATATTGCCCATCAAGTATTCTTTATGAATACTTAGGAACTCTGGATGTAAAATATTATCTTGTTGCAGATGAAGCAGGTGAATCTATACCCGAATTTCGAAAACCTTTTGATTGCACACATTTGATAAGGTTTGGAATAGGTTCTTTCGAAGGGTCTCTTGTTATTTCACAGCAAAACACACAACCATTTATTGCTTTGTTTGACGCTGATGGTAAAAGAATATTACCAGTTCCGAGTTCTACATTAACATATGAAGAGCTCAAGCAATGCGAACATGCATATAGAGGTATGGATCCAGGCATTATTCAACCTCTGATAATTAGAGCAAGAATTCAACCTTCAGTCAAATTAGCTGGAATGTTAAGTTCTTTAACTGAAAATCCGTTGCTTTATGTAGATGGAAACTTTGCTAAAAATCTTTACAAAGAATTTTTGGAACATTTTCGGACAGTTGCTCCGCCTGAATTAAAACTTAATCCATTTCGAAACGATGAAACTAAAGTTATGCTACACGTTTCGAATGATCCTCTGAGAGAGCTGAAGGAACAAGAAATTTCATTCAGCACTGAATTTAATGGTACTGAATATAAATCGTATGAACATATACAACGTATATTTAGAAATGATAAAATTCAACGGGAAGAAGAAATTGAAAATGCACTTGCTAATGTAAAAAGCAATGCGAAGCGAGATGAATTGATACAAGCTTTTCAATCAAAATATGTATCAAAAAGTTTCAAAAGAACACCATTTTCAGAAATTTCGTATCTTTTAGATGTTTTTGATGGAATTGAATTTCTTCTTTATTTGTATTTGAAAAATATTGCAGTCTTTTATGAAGGAATGCCAATTTCTTATTTTGATTATATATATTCAAAATTAGAATCAGGAACCATTAAAAGACTCTATGTTACTCCTCAATATACCTCTGGATACAATTATCGAGATCTCTCATTGATTGTTAACACTGTACATTTGAGTAAAAATCAAGTATTGCAATGTATTGGTCGTATTGGACGCACTGGTTTAAGTACTAGTGGTGAAATCGTAGACCGAGAAGGATCAATCATTAGAACTCTATTATAATTGTATTACAATTGTAATATAATTGTATTTTAATATTATTTTTTTAATATTGTATTAAAAAATACAAATTTATTAAAAATACAGTATTAAAAAATAGCATAATTGAATTCTTTTTTTATTTTTATGTGTATCATAGCATACACATAAAAAAACGATGGACGACGAAAAAAGATCCCCTGTTTCTTTGCTACCAATCAATGGTTTTTTGAAATCCTTATGTTGGGATTCAAGACAATTTGTTAATTTTTATTTGACATTGACAACTTTAACAAAAAAAATCACATCAGAAGATTTGTATAATTTTTTAGAGGACCTTGTTAGTAATCACAAACATCTTGCACGAAATATTCTCAATGAGTTTATTGCTACAGGTCATTATTACATTATAGTTCCTCTACTTACTAAAGAATGTTTTTCAGATTATAAGCCAGTAATATATTCATTTGGTCTAGATGATATGTTTGTTCCGTATTTTCTAGACTTATTACAAGAAAAAAAAGTTCATTTCGAAAAACTTACAGGTGATACAATTTCTAATGAAACTGTTATTGAATATATACCATATTTTAATCATCTTCTCGGTTTGAAACAAGAACGGCTTTGTTTATTCTTGTTGATTAATTCACGCGATATTGAAGTTCCAGCTCGAAATGAAGTTTTTATAAAAGCAAGAAAATTGATTATTTCATTTGTAGAAAAAAATCAAGAAACTGAGCTCGTTTTTGATGGGAATGAAAATACAATCTCAAATCATTTCTGGATGAAATTTGTAGATCGAAGATGTTCTGTATCAAAAATACAAAAAGAACTAAAAACTTTCTTATCTGATTGTAAATCTCAATCAAATGATAAAGTAGTTAGGTCTACAATTTTAGGATTATTAAGAATGTATTTTACTATTCCTTTATCTATCATTGTGTGGTTTTTTCAGATATATCATGAAATAATGAAAAATATCAGAGAACAAATTTTCTCATATATTGACGAAGAAATACGATATGATGAAAAACTTCTATTATTTAGAAATTTACTCGAATTTTTATATGAACATTTTTCACGTGTTTGAATAATCTTTTTTAATTAAATTTTTTTTAATTAAAAAACATTTTTTAATTAAAAAAAACTTGGATAGATATTTTTATTGACAAAACTCTTCTATCATTTGGTTAAATTCTGCATGATTGCTAGAGAAGAGCTCAAGAAGTTTTAACTTCTCATCGTTTGAAATTTCTTTATCAATTAAAATTTCTAACAAGCGAATCAAGAAATTAAAATTGTTTTTATAATTCAATATATATGATTTTAAAAACTTTTTAAAATCCAGGCTTAAACCACAACAACTATCTAATATATTTATTATTATTTCATGCTTTGAAAATAGTATTCTGCCATTCAAAATATTATCATATATTGATACACCTTGTTCAGGTTCTCCAATAAATGAAACAATTTCATTCTCAAATGGATTAAGTTTCATTTTTTTATATATTGGGGTTCCTTTTATATAAAATGGATACAACTCAGAATATGCATCAATATATAATTGCACAAAGAATTCTTTACAAAATTCAACAATTGTAATTTCCATAAGAGAAGACATATATAAAACCATTTGATATGATGCAGTGTAAAATATAAAAGCATCATTATTAAGTCCAAATTCATCCTTTAGAATAATTCGAAGGATTAAATTCGAATAATTCTTGATAAATTTCATATCTTCATCATTTATTTTTCTAATGAGAAAATCATTCAAAGTTAATTTCTCGTGTTCATTGAGTGAATTGATTCCATCGATTTGGGAACATTTTGATAAAATACCATTGAGATAACGGTTTGAATTTGTCTTAGATTCCTCCATTTTTTTTAGGTGTCGTATTTTGTACGACCCAATATTATAATATTATAATTCAATTTTCTATATTTTTTTATAAAAAAATAACTATACACATAATACAATTACATAATACAATTACATAATACAATTACATAATACAATTACATAATACAATTACATAATACAATTACATAATACAATTACATAATACAATTACATAATACAATTACATAATACAATTACAT
>Ga0214923_10007736_pt1 | contig 11636 bp, 12 predicted proteins | sample LL1510_MetaG_FD_177993 | JGI IMG/M metagenome (GOLD analysis project Ga0214923, IMG submission 177993) | Freshwater microbial communities from Lake Lanier, Atlanta, Georgia, United States - LL-1510 | ecosystem: Environmental > Aquatic > Freshwater > Lake | place: USA: Georgia | collected... | reverse complement strand
AGTATGATTTGTTTTCAACCACTCACGAAGTAAATAGCGAGTCTCTTTTGATGGCTCATATGAAACAGAACCAGCAGTAAATCCCATAGGTTGCCAATAATCTAAATTATCATACTGAGAAAGACCATTTGCTTTAGTCTTACCATACAATGATGTTGTTGTTACAGCAACAAGTTTATCACCATACAATCGTTGCCATTCTTCTTGCACTTGGTCTGTCAAGCACAAAAGGGCAAGTAGTTTACCACCAACATAATTAAAACCTAGTGGCTGTAGAGGTACAATCGTAGAGCCGATTGCTGTATGATTAATCATACGACCTTGTGTCTTTAACTCACGCGACCATCCGATAAATTTATCTCTAGGTGTTAAGTCTAGAAAGTCAGAAGAGATACAAATAACACCAAGATACTTTTTGGTAACTTTGTCACGAACAATAAAGTTAAGATTGCGACCAATGTTTGAATTGTTCTTCATCGTAGAAGAAAATGTACGAATACAGTTCCACAATTCAGGTGATGTTTTTTCGTGGCTCTTATCTGTCAAAACTAATTCAGGTTGAAGATCCATGTATTCATCTACATTTTCTGGATTCCAAAAGTTATCTTTAACTTCTGCAATCGCTCGGCGTTGTTCTTCATCTTTAAGAACACGCTTTTCACCATCCCACAAATCATTCACGATGACTGAAGGATACTTTTCTTGTACTTCACACCATTTCTGATAGAGTGTGTATTCTTTTACATCCATTTTTGAGACATAGGATAAATCAGCAATAGTCTTTTCTCGCAAATCATTTTCATCTACTTGCAAAAAAGATTCTGAAGGATTCTTAAGTTGCCAATCTGCCCACTGTTTGTCAATATCAGGTTTCATTATTTAATAATCTCATTCAATCTATTAGAAAAGTGTTCGTAGTACCAATCTTCATTCTTTAAGTTACTTAGGTAATGTGCTTGAACATCTTTAAATTTATTTTCAACCTCAGATACTTTATCATAAAATTCTTCTACGCTATTGACTCTCTGCCATGAATCTGCAACCAACGTATTGTCTTCATCATAATTCTTCCAAACTAATGGCATTATTCCACACGCAATTGCTTCATGGTAACGACTTGTTGTTGCTTTACTATCTAACCAATTAAAACAAAGTGTTGATTTACCTTCTTCTAAAGTTGGAATCAGATTGTTCATCGTATCAATTTTTCTATCAGGCTTAATTGAGTTGTATCTGCCTATAAAATAGGTGCTGATTTTGTTTTCTTTTTTCAACTGTTTGAAAACTAAATGTCTTTCATCACCACTATCTTGCTTGTCAATTAATTTACGTTTATCACAACCCCAATAAATCAAATCATATTTCTTAGTAGAAGGTTCTTCAAACAAGTTTTTGTTTCTTGCCTTGATGAAATGATACTTCATGCCATGAAGACCACCAGGTACATCCATCTCATCAAATGTTGAGAATTTTCCTATTGTATAGTCTTTAAACGTTCTAGTGCGGTAAAGATTTTCGTTGTCTGCTCTATCACTACGCATAATCACTAGGTGTTTATTTGCTAGATGCATACCAATTTGCCCAATGAATTCATCCGAGCGTTCTTTATGCCTTGTATCAACATACCCATCAATGTGTTGAAAGAATTCATTCTCACTAGGTATTATAATCACATCAGCATCAACGATATCATCTATTTTTTTACGGTTTGCTGAATTCCATCCAAAGTTACAAACACCGTAAGTGTGCTGTGGATTTCTTTCCATGTATTTCTTATACAGGTGATAGAAAGAATCCATGATATGCTCAAGTGGTTCTTTATAATTCGTACCACTTCTAAGCCTAGCAATCGTTAATTTCATTTACTTCTTTCGTACCTTTTAATCATTTTATGTTGCTTCTTCTTTGCCATTTTCAATGCAACAGGACCAACATAGTCAACAAACTTAACACCATTCAAATGGTCAAGTTCATGTGCAAAACAACGTGCAGATAAACCTTCAAGTCTGGTTTGTACTTGTTTACCTTCTTCTGTCCAAAACTCTACATCAATCCATTTTGGTCTTTCTATTTTAAGATAAATTGCTGGATAAGAGAGGCAACCTTCTGATTCTTTTTCCATCTCAAGTGAAGATTGAATGATCTTAGGGTTGATACATGCAAACTGAAAATCTTCTGAACCGATAACAAATACTCTTTCATAAATGTTACATTGATTGGCAGACAAACCCAGTCCTGCATACAGTTTCATCGTCATCTTTAGTTTCTTTACCAATGCAGTCATATTTTTATTAGGTAAAGGCAAAGTATGTTCAGGTATTTTAACACTCAACATAGGAAGATTATCGCTGTATACCGTTAAAGGTTCAATGATCTCTTCTTTGAATTCATTTGATTCTGTATTGATTGTTATAATTTCGCTCATTTGTTTAGCACCCAATTCTCAGCACAATCTTCTGCTGATTGTTCATCGTCAAAATTGTTTTCTTTTTCAGTCTCAAGGTATGAATCATACATCCATACCCTGTAACTGCCTTTACCTCTGGTAAATACTTTTGCAATTCTATTACCATCTTCAAAAATATGTAATTCTGTTTCTATACTCATTTCACTATCCTTGAAAAGTTCTTTACTTTTTCAAAACGAATAACATTACTAAACTTGTCTTGCAGAATATCACCTTTATGCGAGATAACATATAGGTTTACATCTTCTAACATATGTAGGATTTTAATCAATTCTTCTGTGCCATTTGTATCAAGGCTTGAATCAAACACTTCATCAAGTATCAACAGATTCGTATTGGAAGAATTCTTCAATCTTGCCACTGCACGCCATGTCAACATCAATGCCATGTCAATACGTTGTTTCTCACCTTCTGAAAAGTTATTGTAAGAAAAATCATCACGATGCCTAGACTTGATTGTTTCTTTAAATGATTCATCTAGGTTAAAGTTTACAAAGAAGTCTAGTGACGCTAAATACTTATTGACTAGTTTGTTGATGATTGGTAAATACTGGCGAATAATTTTAGTCTTGATACCTGTGTCTTTCAACAACAACGAGGCAGCCTCATAGTATGTTTTATCTTCTATTAGTGATTTTAACTCTTCTTGTAGTAACAACAGATGATTTTGTAATTCTTTCAATTGGTTCTGTTCTTTGTCTGTTACTACCTTGGATTGTTTAAGTTCTGCAATCTGAGCCTTTAACTTTTCAATATACTTGTTTGTTTCGGTGACTGAAGTGTTACTTGTTGCTACCTTAATCTGCAACTGCTGAATCAATTTTTGTTTCTCTGTAATTTGATTCAATTTTTCTTGTTCTGCCAATAACTTAGATTCTAATTGTTGTAAACCTAGTTCACACTCAGAAGTCTTTGTGTGGAGCGAAGCAAGTTCTTCCTCTTTAAACCCCAAGGCAATAGCTTGCCTACAGGTTGGACAATTATCATTTTGTTGAAAGAAACTGATATCCTTTCTATACTTGGATAGATTGCTTTCAATCTGTGATTCAATTTTCGTAATCTTCTTGAGTTTGTTCTCAGTTTCAAGTTTATCAGCGACTTCTGTTTGTAAAGACCCAATCTCCACAAGGAAGTTGGCGACATTGGCATGAAGGTCTTGTATTGCAGCTTGATTATTCTGTATGTCTTTTTCATGTTGTTTAATCTTTTCATCATTATCTTGTTTCAATGCTTGAATATGCTTTTCTTGCATATCATATTTCTGCTGAGCCAAATCAATATCATATTTCTTACTAACAACTAAATCTTTATTATTAGAAAGTTTTTCTTTAAGAATGTTGTTCATCACCGAAAAGATTTGAATGTCAAGCAAGTCTTCAATGATTGCACGGCGATCAGCGGCAGATAACTGCATAAAAGGTGTGAATGATGCAGAACCTAGAATCACAATCTGTGTGAATGATTTAAAATTAAGTTTCAGAATAAACTTCTCAAGGTATTCTTGATAGTCTCTTGATGCTGCATCTTGATTTAGCAGTTCACCGTTCTGATAAATTTCAAACACATTTGGTTTGATACCGCGAACAATCTTATATGATTTGTTGCTTGTATCAAATTCAATTTCTACCACACAATCTTTACCATTGATAGAATTAAGTAGAGTGGGTTTGTTGATGCCACGAAATGCTTTACCGAATAAACCAAAACATAATGCATCTAGCATCGTTGATTTGCCAGATCCATTTTCTCCAACAATCAGAGTATGTGCATTGTTGTTTAGTTTGATTTCAGTAAAGTAATTACCCGTTGAAAGAAGATTCTTCCAACGCACATTGCGAAATATAATCATTCAGTAGTTTCTGTATTTAATGCCTCAACATATAATTCATGCATAAGTGTTTTGATTTTAGTATTATCTACGTTGAGTGTCAAGTTATCAATATACTTAGAAAGAATTGTCATTGTATCTTCAGCTTGGTCAACAATATCTTTATCATCAATGATGCTGTTCGTATCAGTGAAGTCTTCAACAACAGATATATCAGCAGCACCTGATTTGTAAAGATTGTCCAACATATTGTCAAACAGATAAGGGTTTTGTTTGTTTATAACAATCACCTTAACATATGTTTCTTTGTATGCATCAAAATTAAAGTTCTTCCAATATTCAAAGTCCTGTTCACCATCATCATAACGAATCTTATGGAACATACGATACGGGTTCTGAATAAATTCTAATTCACGGGTATTCAAATCAAAGATATGAAACCCACGAGGATCATTGTAATCAATCCATGTCATCTCACCAGGCGTACCCACATAAAAGATTTGACCATCATCTGATTTGTGATGAAAATGCCCACTGAGTACCATATCATACTTTGAAAATATCTTTCTGTCAAGTCCTACAGGAGATGCTTCACCTGGCATAGTTTCAAAGCCTTGAATTTCAAAGTGTCCAAAACATATCTGTGACTTACTTTGTTTCATCTTTTCCAAAATCTGTTCTTCGTTATCTGCACACAACCAAGGCACAATATCAACATCAATACCATCAAAATTCAATACATTGAAATCGTCATAGATGGTAATGTTCTCATACTCATTCAACAATAACTGTGATGAGTTTACCTCAAGCGTGTTACGATAGGCAATATCGTGATTACCTAGAAGTGTGTAAAAACGAATGTTGTTATCTCTGAGTTTATCAAAGAAGTACTTACGACACAGATAGAGGGAATTGAAATTGATAAACTTGCGTCTATCAAACAAATCGCCAAGTTGAAACACCGTAGTAATCTTGTTATCAATTATATACGGGAAGAATACGTTGTCGTAGAATTTTTTGTAATACCTATGGAATTCTAGCGAGTCGCCTCGCATACCATGATGGGTATCACCTAGAATAGCTATTTTCATAATCAACAATTATATAGAAGTTAAAACTGTTTGTCAAGCAGATTCAGGTAATTCTTCAATAAACTTTTCCAAGCCTTTTGATTTGCCTTCTTTCTTCTTCTTTTTGTTTTCTTCAAAGTTCTGAATGAATTCGGAGATGTTATCGTATAACTGAAATTGTTTCATTGTACCATCCACATCTTCAAACATTTCATACTCATCAAGAATACCAAATTGTTCGGTAGCTTTGTATTTGACATACAATTGTTTTTTCTCCTTCATAATACGGCGAAGGAATGCATAGTAGATAATCTGAGTGAAATAGGCAAATGGATTGCTTGATTTCGTTTCATCAAAATTTCTAAAGTACATAAGACAATTTTCAATACCATCAGCAATCATTTCATCTCTAAATGAATAGGAAATGAAATTGGGTTTGCGTGACAGGTGGTCTGCAATCTTTAGAAAGCATTCGCCAATATAGTTAGGAATCTGCGGATCGGGCTTCTTATTCTCTGCCGCGATTGCACATTCTTTTTTATACTTAACTAACGCAGCCAAAAAATCGGCGTTGTTAACATAATGTTTTGTTTTCTTTTCACTCATATTTGCCTCTGTTAGCACTTGACAACTGTTATTCTCTTGGTGTTCCGTTTCAATGTAATCTACTAGACTTCTTCCTAGTAATGATCTCATTGATTTCTTCTTTGGTCAGATTTGACGGGTCATCATCGTCTTCGTCTTCAAAATCTTCTTCATTAATATCTTCTTCACCCATATTCAACTTATCTAAAAGATTATCTTCTTTGAGTAGTTGTTTTATTTCTGAATCATTAATTATATTACCATAATATTCAATCACATCTTCTTTAGGTTCATATACTGTAAGAATGTCTGAGGTGTAGATTGTAGCAGAGTTATCTTTAATCAATTCAACAGGCAACCAAGGCAACAACATCATAACAGTACCTCTGGTTGTTCTTTTAAAAATGAGATGCATCGGGTTGTCTAATGTTACCATCTCATTCTCTTCATTCTCTAAGTAACCTGCAATGATATCTTCACCACTCTGTAGTCTTACTATTTTAACTGATTGGATATTATTCATTTTTTAACTCTATGTTGTAAAACTTGTAGTTGAATTTTTCATCATCGTATATTCTAACACGTTCAATGAAATGTTTCAATGTATAATTGGCAAATTTGCCTATACGAAAATCATCAGCAATATCAAATAAGACTGCTTGTTCTTTGTTGTCTCCTATTCTGAGTCCTCTTCCGATTGATTGTAAGTTCCTAATACGAGATTTAGATGGAGAAGCGAAAATAATATTGTGTAGGTTCCTAATGTTAATGCCTGTAGAGAAAGTACCGTAAGAAGCGACAATGATCGCTCTGGTTTCGTTTTCGGTAATTGCGCGAATGGATTCTCTGTCAGCAACTTCAGTACCTCCGTAAACAAAAAATGTTTTACGATCTTTGGCTTCAGACTGTATCATTGGATACAAATCTTTACCATGCTTCTCTACAAACTGAAATAATATAAGAGTGTTACCTTCAAGTGATAGTGCTAAGTTCTTGATGAATTTGTTTCTCGCCTGATTCGTTACAATATAATCAAGTTCTGTATTATAATCCCAATCACGCGCTAACTTGCATACTGAATCTGGATGCTTCAAAATTAAACACTTAATTTTAAAATCTGCTAACTGCTTCTTCTCAATCAGTTCAGAAGTAGTGGTAGCTTTATATACTGGTCCAAACAATCCTTCTAATACTAATCTATGAGTCTGTGTACCGTCTAAAGTTCCTGTAGTTCCTATCCTGTATTTAGAGTTTATGCAACCAGACAAAATGGTAGTTAGTGATTTTGCTTTAAATTGATGTGCTTCGTCACCTAGAACAAAATCAAACTGTTCAAAGTATTCTGATGGATTCTTGTAGATAGATTGCCAAGTAGTGATAGTTAGGAATCTATTTGTATGTTTCTCTTTGCCTGAGTATTGACGGTGACAGTATTCATCAGAGTCATAGCCATATGATTTGAAGTCTGTAAACATCTGTTCAACAAGAGATGTTGTAGGTACAATCAATAAACCTTTTTTGTGTTCTTGTTGTAAGTATCTTAGAATCAGATACAGTATTAAAGATTTGCCACTTGCAGTTGGAGACAAGAGTAAAATACGCTTGTTGCGTATTGCATGAACAAAAGAAAGTAATTGATAATCTCTTACTTGATGTGGTAAAGATAGTGTATCAACAAACTTCTTTGCTTCATTCAAAGAAAGATTTTCTGTTACTGATACAGAAGGGTCAATATCTAATTTATATTCACGTTCTTCACAAAACTTTTGAATATAAGGAACAAGCCCATGATAGATGGTAAAAGACCGCAAATCTGCTAGTCTTATTTTTCCATCCCATACCCTAGATTTATAAGCAGGTGTGAATTGATAACCTGGTACATAAAAAGTAAAGTAGTCGCTCATCTCCTGAGCAACACTTTTTTCACATTCAAATCTTATGAATGCTTCATTCTTTTTATATAAAGTTAAATCAGACACCTTGAATAAATCTTTCCCATGCTATAAAGTCGCGCAACTGAAACGTGCGTGAATTCAATTCTTTTAAAATGCTTTGACATACATCAACAACTTCATCATGCATAATTTTATTTACAAGATGTTTGTTGATATCATCATCGCTTTCCATATATGTATTGATATCGGATTTCAACGTAAAAGGGAATGGCTCCCATCCATGTTCTTTTAGTTGGTCGTTATCTAATTTGCCTGTATAGTATTCCCACTTTAATTTCTTCATTTTGTTATACTTGAATTCACATTGCTTAGACAACAGCCGATGCCTTGAAAGAATATTCAAGTACTTGCTATGCAGTTTGGGAATATTGATTAATTCTTTGCCAGGTTCCGTTCTGTCAATATTGGAATCTGTTCCCCACATCTCTAATAATTTATCAAGTTCATTCATATATTGCCTCCTTTTCAGGAGTATACAGCATCAGTTATGCTGTGTCAAGTGTTTTTAAAATAATTTATCTACTTCATAGTAACTGTACCTGAATGTACCATCTGCTGTAAGTGGCGTATCAGGACTATCTGCTGCATTCAATACAAAACTGCTAAGTGAGATTGGGAATAAATCGTAGAAATTAAAACGATAATACGGTGTGTTTGATGATGATAGAATGGTAATTGAACCATCTGAATACTGTGGCTTAATACCTGCTCTTGCACTAGCAACGCTATTTAACTGCCCTAATCTTTGATACTCTTCAAACTCTTTAGGGAATGTCATTGCACGAATCCAATCATGTACTTCAAACCATGCTAACATTTCTTCATCAATAAAGAATGTGATGTTCAATACATCATAGATTGCTTTCTCACCTGGTGCATATATTTCAACAAAAGGTGTAGTGATAGGAACTTCTGATGTTGAGATGCCTGGAATACCAACCGACTGACAAAAGTATTGCATATTTGGCATTCTAGAGAATGTCAAAAGGAATTTATTAGGATGCAATATGTTTACGTTGGAAGGATTTCTACTAAATGCCGTCATTCTTTATCCCTTAGATATTTTCTAAAATCCAGAATCTCTTCTTTTTCAATCATTATGATTATTTTGGAAGTTAAATCAATCTCATGCTTAATGAAAGACATTTTTAATTTCAATTCATTAAGTTGAGAAGTGTAAAACTCAAGCTCCGATTGCTTGCGTTTTTTAATGTCAATGAGGTCTTGTAATAATACTATACTCATGGCAGTATTTATATAAAAAAAAGGGAGAGGTTTTATCCTCTCCCTTTTTAAGTCAGTCGCCTATTATTATAGTTCTAGGTTTCTGATTACTATCGGTATTACATGATGTTTATGATCTTGAATGCGCGATAGTAGTTGTTTGACAAAATGTTTAGTGCGCCAGCGCCTTGAGTTGTACCTTCAGCAAATGGATTGGCAACTAGACCGTAACGAGTCTTGAAGCCGATCTTTGGCTGGAAGTTGTTTGTGTCAACTGCACGAACCATTTGTAGAGGAACGTATGGGCAGTAGAACAAACCAGCGTCATAAGCGTTTGTACCTTTGTAACCAACAACAGCAAACTCTGATGAAGATGAAGTTTGTGCATATGGATCAATGTACACTTTGATGCGACCGAACATTGTACCAGCAAATGTGTTGCCTGTATCGTCAACTGTTAGGTTAACTTGGCTGTTCAATGCTGATTGATAGTCTAGAAGACCAGCCATTGCGAATGCTGAAGCGACATCCGATGAGCAGATCATAATGTTACCTTTACCGCGACGAGTTGTCTTGGCAATAGTATTTGCTTCGCGTTCAATCTGGAATGCAAGACCTTTGATCTTTTCAACCATCCAACGACCGTTTGAATCTGTGTCTAGGTCAAAACCACCAACTGTTGTTGTACCAACAGAGCAACCAGTCTTAGCTGTACCGTAGATTGTACGAACGACTTCGCGGTTGATCTCAGCAAGAATTTCTGCTGATAGGATGTTTGCTAGTTCTGTTTCAGCGTCAAGACCATGGACTGCTTTCAAGTCTTGTGCAAGTTCAATTGAGTACTCTGCTTTCAAAGCGCGTGTCTTTGCTGTAACAGTAACTTTCTCAATTGAGAATGCCATTTCAGCAGGTGTTAGGTTTTCTGCTGTAGCAGTTGTCATTGCTGTGCAAGCTGCTGCGTTACCAACGAATGTGTTGGTTGTGTTTGCTGAAAGACCAACTGTTAGTGCTTGTTGAGCACCTGAGATACCACCAAAGCCAGTGTTAGCTTCGTTGTAGAAGGCTTCAACTGCGCCTGCTGTAACGTTAGCAGTAGTGTAGGTCGAACGCATTGCGAAAATCAAACCTGTAGGACCTGTCATTGGCTGAACGCCGCAAACGTCATAAGCGATTAGATTTGGCAATGAACGGCGAACCAAGCTGATTAAGATTGGATCAAAACCGGCAACTGGACCACCAGCAGCGGCTGAGCCACCGAAACCGCCTGTACCTGATGCGTTTGCTGGTGTTGCTTCAGCAAGCATCTGACCTGACTTAATCATTTCAACTGCTTGGTTTTCAAGAATAACTGCTGTAACTGCTTTACGATATGGGTCCTTGATAGGGGCTAGATCAGGGTGATCCAACACACCTTCCCATTTCTTCTGTAGATTTTCTGAAAGATACATTACTTTCTCCTTGTGTGAATCTAATTAAATTTTTGTTTTTGAAATTGCCTGAGAAACAGCAGCAACAAATGGATCGTTGATTTCAACTTTCTTGTCATTTGTTTCTTCTAGTTGCTCATGGAGTTGTGTCTCATCGGCTTTCTTTGTGCCTGATGGGAAATAGTTCTCACGAATAGTTTCAAGTTTTGTTTTATATTCGTCCTCTGTGGAGAATTCAACACCCTCTGCGAGTGATTTGATTTTTTCAACTTGAGTTGCTGTGAGACCTTCGCACACCTCACGGGTTACTTCATTCTTGCGTGACTCAACGAGTGCTTTGGCGAAAGAAATGCCGCGCTCAATTTCTTCGTTAAGTTTGCTTTCAAGTGTTTCAACTTGAGTTGCAAGTTCGTCAACAAGGTCAACTTTGTCTTCTGGAACATCAATGTAATGTTCTGCAAATAGACCACGTAGACCATTGATGAAATCTTCAGTGATTTCGGCACGTAGACCGGACTCAACTGCGATTTCGTTATCTGTTAGCCATTGTTCAACAACATAATTGAGATAATCGTCAACCTTTGTTGTTAGATCGGCGCGCATTTCTTCAACGGCTTCACCTAACATATCGGCATACTTTGACTCAATTTCTTCTTGAATCTGTGTAATACGATCATTCACGCGAGCTTCAAAAATGGTTGAAACTTTAGATTTGAATTCTTCTGAGATTGTTGAATCGTCAGCAAAAAGGGCATCAACATCTTCCTTCATTTTTGCTTTCCAATTTTTCTTCTCTTCTAGTTGCTCTTCGGTTTCAGAGATAACTTCTTCATCTGAAACTTCTTCTTCACCCATAGTCTTCTTACCACCACCAAGTTTCAATTGGGTGTCTGAAGAAGCCGATGAAGGCTTAGTAGTTGGAGCCTCAGCTTTTTTAGCGTTCTGAGTTTTCATTTGATAATCCTTGTAGGGATCTTCACCAACTTTATCTTCATGTTCAGCTGGTTTGTTAATAGGACCACCAAGTTCAACGTATGATGAACCTTCAGGTTTTTGCATTGGCATGGCCGGCGCAAAAAC
>Ga0214923_10007733_pt1 | contig 11638 bp, 7 predicted proteins | sample LL1510_MetaG_FD_177993 | JGI IMG/M metagenome (GOLD analysis project Ga0214923, IMG submission 177993) | Freshwater microbial communities from Lake Lanier, Atlanta, Georgia, United States - LL-1510 | ecosystem: Environmental > Aquatic > Freshwater > Lake | place: USA: Georgia | collected 2015-10-15 | reverse complement strand
CCAACGTTATCTATGGCCCGAACCGCCAAATAACCTGTTTGTCCAAAGTCTTCAAAGGTTAGTACCGCACGAACCTGATCACCATTGTTTGAAATCGCTGCACGAGCAGGCTTGGCAGCCGCCCAATCGGTTTCGCTCAGAATTGGTCGATCGCTTATTCGCACCTGATAAGCACTTGCGTTACCATTAGTTTCATCATCACCGACTGCGGTCCACTCTGCACTCACACTCATTGTTCCAGAGTCAACAATTCTAAGATCTGCCACGGGAGCTGGCGGGATACTGTCTGTTTCAAGAGAATTTAAGGCATTTATTCGCCCACCCGATAGGACGCGAGTCGACCAGTAGTCAGAACGATCCACTCCGTTTATTATTCGTGCACGAACCTGCTCGTGAGTTGCATCTGGAATCGCACTTTTGATGAGAGCTGCAAGCCCAGCTACATGAGGGGTTGCCATCGATGTCCCGCTCATGTTTTGGTATGTGTTGCCCGGCACAGAAGACCAAACATCAACACCTGGCGCAGCGACATGCACTGTACGAACACCACTATTTGAAAAATAGGCCATTTGGTCTTTGTTGTCAGATGCGGCAACCGAGATCACGTTTGGCACTTCGTAACTAGCGGGATAAGACGGTCGGTTATCGTTGTTGTTACTATCATTGCCCGCAGCTGCAATAAATAATATCCCCTTCGAATGGGCTGCTGTGATCGCGTCAAACATCGTGGGGCTATAACCTCCACCACCCCAGCTGTTGCTGGTGAGGTTAACTCCAATTGTATTCCCGTATTCGATAGCTTTCACAGCGTCTTCCAAAGTGCCGCTTCCAGAACCGGATAAGAACTTGATTCCAACAAGCGAGACGTCCCAGTTCACGCCGACTACTCCAACGCCATCGTTGCCTCTCGCGCCAATGACGCCTGCGCAGTGCGTTCCATGCGCATGGTCATCCATTGGGTCGTTGTCGTTATTGACAAAATCCCAACCTCGGAAGTCATCAACATACCCATTGCCGTCGTCATCGACACCATTTGTAGCTTTGTCGCGCCCCTCAGAGTCGAGTCCGGATTCACCTGGATTAGTCCAGTAATTTGGCGCAATATCCGTATGGGAGTGATCAATCCCTGTATCAATGACCCCAACCAGCACATCTTTGGACCCTACCGAAACATCCCACGCGCGAAGTGCATCAATATCGGCGCCAGCTACTCCACCCGAAGACCCTGTATTGTGCATCCCGTATTGTTTACCAAATTCAGCATCATTAGGAGTACGGTTGATCTTCATAATCGTATTGGCTTCGACGTATTCAACGTCGCGTCGTGCATTTAATATTTTGGCACGCTGCAACAAATCAGCATCCGAAGAAATGCCCCTAAACTTCACTACAACCGCACCTTGGGACTTAAACTGATACTTAACTGCGCCACCGATAGATTTTACGACCTGCGCTGTCGATGACTGGCGATTGGCCTTAAATTTGACGATGAGTTCCCCTGGAACATGGTCATGGTCGAGATTGAAGCTTCCTGCAAATACGGAACTGCTGAACACGAGACTTCCAAACAAAGACAACTTGTGCCACCGACTCATAGACCCCTCCCTGGGTTCGTTTTAAAAAATCGGAAAACTAAATCTAAAAAAATACTGTGCATAGATTACCTACTACGTTAGCACGGAATTGGCCAGCCGACCTAAACCACTGAACTCAATACTGAATTTGCCTATTACAATTAACTGGAAAAGAACCTCTTAAATGCCTGTTTTAATTGATTTATTTATATATTTTAAGTGTTCCTAAAGCCCCCTCAATGCGGCTCCGATAAGTGAGTAGGAGCAAGGGGGGAACATGCCACTGCTCGGGACACAATTTAGAGTGCGAAGCTGCCTCGGTTTAGCCGTTACGGTGGCCGCTTTTTTAATTGGTTGTTCAATGGACACTGGCTTTGATGTTGCAGGAAACAGAGCTGCCAGTAGCCGTAACGGTAACAAAAAGTATGAAGTTTTTGACTTCGTTAAAGAATGTGGTCTTGCCAAAGATAAAATGGACGATGATAATGCCGTTGTTCTTCAACAATCGTTTACAAGCCTTCCGATTAAAATTGAGGGTGTCGACAAAAAAACCAACGTGGCTTTCAGCGTTACAACTGTGGCTAAGCTTAATATCTCATCCACAAAAAGCCGAGCGACCCAAACCGTAAACGTTTCTGTATTAGATACGCAAGCCAAGGCACCATCAAATGGCGGACTCATGGGGGCCATCGTTGGGCTTTTTGCACCTGGTGTCGTTAAAAGTAAAGCCGATGCTTCAGCGCAGGAAAACTCAGGAACAACCACCTCTGATGCATTACCACAGAAAGATTGGCTGCACCTGGTTGACGGTGGTAACGCACAATTTAAGGGCCTATTGTGTGCTGGGCAAGGCGGCAAGACAGCTACGATCCAGCAAGGGAAAGATACGGTAGTTGTGGAGTTCTCGCCTGCATTGATCAATAGCGTGAGCCCACTTGCTCCGGTGGAACGGCTGCGCCAAGAGATGGGAGAAACTCGCACATTTAACATAACCGCTAATGTCCAGGGTGGCGGCGCCGAGTACGCAAAAGGAGCGGTTCAAGGCCGCACGATTGTTCGCGAGATCGAACCCACCTTCAACTGTCAGGGAACTACTAGGACAGCAGATATCGCTTATGAATTCACAAACGAATTCCCCGGTGGAGCGTATAAGGTTGGTCTCCCTAAGAAACAGGTCATGTACATCGATAGCAAAAACAAGAAATTTGTTGCTATAATCAACCAAGACGACAAAGTTGATGAACAGGTAGGCGGCACTCTTCCGCCAGTATGCTTACTAAGTGATTGATGAGAATTTTAGAACTCAATTTAGCCAGAATTCAGAGAAGATCGCTTAGTTTAGTGGTTTTGTTTTTTTTCGCCATTTCGTCATGCGCCATAAAACAGAAAAAGGACGGCAAAAAAGAAAAATCGAATTGGAATCCCGGCGCTGGAAGCGAGACCGCTTTTGACTTCAAGCAGAACTGCGGACTGGATGAAAATACTCCTGAGGGAGCCGTGGTTTTTACACAGAATTTGAAAAGCCTTAATTTCGTAGTCGAATCTGGACTTGGAAATATTAAGGTCAGAGTTGAGGCCCAGGCAGCCTTAGCCATCAATGGCAAGGAGACCGGAGGAACGCAAAAAATCGATGTCAAGGTTAACAAAGTCGTAGACCTTTCAAACAATCCAACGGGCATGAAAAGCCTTATCACGCAAATAGGTGCAAGAATCGTTGCCAGATCTAGAGGCGGCACCATGGTCTCAACAGCACTTCCTCAAAAAGACTGGCTCAAACTTGTCGATGGTGGAAATCCTGAGTATAAGGGGCTGATTTGTGCCGCAACAGGTGAAGCGTCGGCACAAAAAGAAGAAGAGAAAGGAAAACTCTATGAATTTTCCCCGGCTTTAGTCGCAAACATCAACCCTAAAGCATCACCTGAGCAACGAATAAAGGAAATCGGTGAAGGTCGAAAATTCACAGTTACCGCAAATTTAATCAATCCATTCAATAAGAAAACCACGGCGACAACAATTGGATCTGTGCAAATCAGGCCTGTTGGCACCGAGTTGCGCGCGACAGACCCACTCACAAAGCGAAGCGTTAATATTCAGGCCGATTCCGCATATCAAGTTATTTCTGACTTTTCTACGGCCAAAGGTGAGTTTGCAGACTTCTCATCCAAGACAACTTTTTACCTAGATCACAAAAACAAAAACTTTATGGCTATCACACAGGAAGAAATTCCAAAGCCGGGCGATACAGACATGAAAATGCCGGTAATTGTAATGTTAGCTGAATAACTGCCCTGAAAAAACCAGGTTAGAAGAAGTAACTTCCGCCAGCACCGAGTGAAAAAACTGAAAGAGTATATTTTCCTCGTCCGGGATAATCGTCGGGTACGCTTCTCGTTCCACTTATGAAGTTAAAGCCTCCCGTTATGTCTAACTTCTTTCGCGAAAATCTGTAGGACGCAGAAAACATAGTGCGATCAAGCGCATCAAATTCACCAAAACCCACGCCGCTGATAGCCCCCGGGGAGGAATTGTCTTCAGTATTAGATCCCAGCCCCACATTATGAGGATAAATCCCTATAGATGCACTTCCGGAATGCCCACCTGGAAGTTTGAGTCGACCACCTACAATAAGAATAATCGTATCATTAAGCGCAGACTTGGCTGTGGCACCGGGTAGCCCTGAGCTATTTTTATCCTTACCCTGCGACCAAGCTTCATACCTCATTTCGCCGAATGCTGCGGGTGCTCCAAACTTTCGTTCAGCACCGGCTGCAAGGACTGCGGGACTATAACTCTTCTTACGGATGCTGTTGTCTTTATCGCCCTGGATGATTTCCGTACCCTTATATGATCTCGTAGACGGAGTCTTAATACTGCCCCCGATAATCGTACTTGAGTTCGGAACATGTCTGACACCGAGAAGTATCTGTGTCGACACACCACGATATCGCATCCCAACCAGAGCATCTTCATCACTAGTCGTCCCTTGTTGTCTCACGATAATCTGAGAGTCTTCCGCATTTTCAAGAAGTGATAGACCAACTGCCGTTCGCTTATTGATTTTCAGCCCAGCTCCAAGTGCCGTCAAAAAAGTCGATCCTTTTTGCTCAAGGTCAACTGGCAGCACTGTTGAATCCATATCAAATGGCACGTTTTTTATCTTCAAAACATCCATGCCTGGGCGCGGCGTAAAAAAGAATCCAAGTGCAATATTAGATTTAGGTTTGAATGCAGCACCAAAATTGACTGGGGGCACCGTTAATGCAATCTTGGCAGGAGCATAGCCAGGCATCTGATAAGAGTAGGAAAAATTCACGATCGTCATATCGGCGTAAGCTTCAATTCGCTTGGTCAACAGGGCATTTGCTGGATTGGAAGCTAAGGCGGCTGCGCCGCGTGTGTTGGTCTGAGATAACCCGGACTCAAAAGTGGCTGATGCGCCGGGAAAAAGAAAGGACTGCGCTTGCAGGTCAGACGCAAAAAATAAAAAAAATGATAATAAGCCATAACGAGTAATACGACTCATCAAAATTCTAAGAATGACTAACTGCTTAATTAGCAATTTTTATGTGCTCCCCCATCTTTATTTTACCGCGTGCATTAGCGACTCTTGCTCGGCAAGAATTGCCTAACGGTGGTGATGTTTTTTACTTTTCAATTGGATACGCAAAGTTTGGCGGAAGCTCTTTCTTGTCAGCAGGATTAACCTGACCGGAATCGTCAAGAGCACCAACCAGCTTGCGATTGGCAGAATCTATAAAAAGAACCTGTCGCCTAGACAAGCCGAACTGAGCCGGTTTGAAACCTTCGACTACTGTTGTAGCCTCGTAAGCTGTGTCGGCATTTATGGCAGGCGCATCCGCAGGAACACCCGAAACACTCTTGATATTGGAATCAATCTTTTTGAAGGTCACAGTAACTTTCGCTGTCGTCCCAACAGGTGCCCAGTCTTTTGCCGCCTGCTTAATCGTAGCCGTCGCGGTAAAGCTGCGACTTGCACCTATCTCAGATGCTAGCGTTGCTATAGATGCGCGAGGATTTACCGACGTGGGAATTCCGGGCGAAAATACTACTAAGCCATTGCCTGTGATAGCTTCGACCTTCTGCTTCGCTGTAAAACCGACCGAACAGAGAACGTTATTGAAGTTTGGATCTGTTTTTTTCAGCTGGAGCAAAAGACCAGTACTCATACCCCAAGATGTGACGCGTTTACTGTTCTCAGCTGCAGCTTTCTCTGCTTCGGCTTTTGAGAACAATCCTTCGGGGTGGTCGGGAGTCTGATCATCCGCTACCAACTTTACAACTTTAACGTTTGTCTCTTGAGTGGTTAAACCAGCAGTGGCATGCACCCGTAAGTCTGCTTGCAACGTCACTTCGACGTTAACACCGCTTCGAGCGGTTTTCACAACAATAGGGGTGGATCGCATTTTCTGATCAATTAGCGTGAAGCTCGGATCGGCCAATTCCGACGCCTTAGCACCACAACGATCAACAAACGACTCACCGTTGGAGCTTGAATTAAGCCCCTCAATGTCCGTGCCGTTTCCAGAAACAACCATTAGGGCAATGTTTCCACAACCCGTGAACGCCGCCACGGATGAGATAAAAAATAAGGATTTCAGGCTCATTCAGATCAGCCTCCCGCCCTTATCTACTTATCGGAAATTTATGGCTTTTCTTGAGAATTTCCGGAAATTCCTAGAAATACTTGTATTTTCTGGGGATTAGTGAGAACCCGCCGGACGCATTAATGCGAAGAACCCTTCTCGCCTTGAAATAACGAGAAGGGCCATTTCTTTAAAGTCGTTAGTTAGCCGTTAGAAACTTTTCGTTTTGCAGCTTCATATTTGAGGATATCAGCTGCGTCGATTTCAACACTGTCGAAGCTTTTCTCCATAATGTTGACAATATCTCGTTTTGATTTTTGGCCTTTGTGGTGTTTTAGCTTTTCTTTTTGTTTACGTAGCTGAGTCTCAAGCTTATGGACAACATGATCCACACTGCCATACATATCTGTGCAAGTGTGATCCACCTGAAATGCGAAGCCATCACCACCGTTGAAGGAGAGATGGGCTGTATGATTATAACGATCAACCGCGAAGGTTAAATGGCACTCAACTGGTTTGGTTGCAAATTTTTGTATCTCTTGTTTAATTTTGGTCTCAGCATAGTTTCGAAGTGCTTCAGAAGAGTCCATGTGCTTGAACGAAAACTGAAAACGCATAACTTTTCCTCCCAACAGGCTGCAATTAAAGGCCAAGGTGCACCGGGCGCCTCAACTTGAGATCGCCGACCAACCCGGCCCTTTTGATCTTCGGCTGTTCTTAATTTGTCTTGAAATTTCTCGTTTGGATTTAAATTAACTAGCCGTTTTTTCAGGGATTATTTTGCTTTTTATTGCAAAAACAAAACTCTAGGGATTGAAGAAGTTGGCATGCTAGACTGGCCCCCCTATGGATTTATTTTCGAGCAAACACGTCCCGTCAATGGCGCAACCCGCAGAGGATCTTCTGGCGAAGCAGCAAATGCACGCCGAGGTACAACGTATCACGTTTCGCAACGACAAAAACGGATGGACAGTTCTAAAAGTTCGTAACGCCGAGGATCACAATCTAATCACCGTCACGGGCTGCCTCCCACCGCTTCAGGAGGGTGAACACCTACAACTAATTGGAACTTGGTCCAGCCACTCTACATACGGTCGACAGTTCAAAGCTGACCGGGCCGTCCCAGTTCGGCCTACAACGCGGGCAGCCATACTCAGATATTTATCATCGGGCATAATTAAGGGAATTGGCGAAAAAACGGCCGCTAGAATCGTAGACCATTTTGGCCTGGAAACATTCAAAGTGCTAGACGAGAACCCGGGTTGCCTTCTGCAAATTCCAAAACTTGGCAAGAAAAAGGCCACTGAAATTATTGAATCCTGGAAGGCGCAGAAATCAATTGCAGATGTGATGATGTTTCTCAACAGTCACGGAATATCTTTGGCCTACGCGCAAAGAATCTTAAGACTATATGGCGATCAAGCCATCGAATTAGTCTCTGCAAATCCCTACCAGCTTGCTGTCGACATCCCCGGCATTGGGTTTATTAAGGCGGATCTGATCGCTAAAAGTATCGGAATAGCTCCAGACTCGCCAGAAAGGCTTCGCGCCGCGATCATTTACCAACTGCAACAAGTGGAAGAGCGCGGCCACTGCTTCCAGATGAAGTCCCAATTAAATGAGCAACTCATGCCAATTCTTGGTCTTCCAACCGAGAAGCTAGAGCTGCTGCTTCCAGGTCAGCTTAAAGCCCTTTGCGAGGCAGGATCTTTAATTTCCGAAGATTTGGAAACTGACGACGGCAAGCAAACTTGCTATTGGAGACCCGATCTCTTGAGCGCGGAATGCGACATATCTCTCGCACTTGCGCGACTAATGGAACGACCAACACAGCATGACGAGTCCCGAGTTGACCAGTGGCTTGAAAAATACAACCTTGCCGCGGCTACTCCCTTGTCTGAATCCCAACGTCAGGCCGTGCGAATGGCTATTTCAAGCAAGGTCTTTATTCTAACCGGAGGACCAGGCGTTGGAAAAACAACCACGGCAAACGCGATCATTCGGTTGTTTAAGGCAATGGGCAAGTCCGTTTTGCTGGCCGCGCCCACCGGCCGTGCAGCCCAAAGATTGAGTGAAGTCAGTGCCGAACCCGCAAAAACCATACACCGACTTCTGGAGTGGCAACCAGCGGAAGGAGGGTTTGCAAGAAATGAATTAAATCCCCTCAAATCTGATGTAGTTGTTTGCGACGAGTCGTCAATGCTAGACGTTCGCCTTGCTGCCAATTTGGTCCATGCTGTCTCAAGCCACGCTCAACTCGTATTCATCGGAGATGTAGATCAATTGCCATCGGTTGGCCCGGGCAATGTTTTGAGGGATATGATCAACTCCCGGAGAATACCGTGTGCCAAGCTTAGTGAAATTTTCCGCCAGGCGTCTGCCAGTAATATTGTGCGTCATGCACATGAAATCAATCAGGGCATAACTCCGAATTTTCCAAAAGAAACGCCGACCGATTGCCAATTCATCGAGGCAGAATCTTCGGATGACATAAGATCTATAATCCAAACACTTTTGGTCGATGTTCTGCCGGGGAAATATAAATTTGACCCCATACGGGACGTCCAGATTTTATCACCAATGAACAGAGGCGATCTAGGAACCGTCAATATTAACTTGGAACTGCAGAAACTTCTAAATCCGGATCCGCGTGAACACATTCGTGAATCCGACCAGAAGGCTCGGGACGGTGAACTTAGGGATGGCGACAAGGTTATTCAAACCTCAAATAACTATGAGCTTCAGGTGTTTAACGGTGATATCGGTTTTGTTATTGCTTCAAACGTCGAGGGCGGAAAAACAAAAGTCATATTCGGTGACGATCGAATCGTGACCTATGATCGCGACCAAGCGCAGGACCTTAAACTGGCATACGCGATCACCATTCACAAATCTCAGGGCAGCGAATTTCCCGTGGTGATATTGCCAACGTCCATGCAGCACTACGTCATGCTGCAACGAAATTTAGTTTATACCGGCCTGACTCGCGCAAAAAAACTTGCCATATTTATTGGGTCAAAGAAAGCTTTAGGCTTTGCCGTTCGAAACAACGTGAGCACTAACCGCCAAACAAATCTCGCCCAACGCATAAAGCGAGATATTCTTTGATGACTCCTGAACGCCCTAGCACAAAGATACCGGCTTTCATCATTACATGCTCACTCATGCTCTCGCTGGTTCTTGCCATGTCATTCCCCTTAGTGACCGACGAGGTCTACTATATCAGTTGGGCACGTAGCCTCGAGTGGCCGAGCTGGGGTTTCTTTGATCACCCACCCGTTGTGAGCTGGATGGGCATTGCGAGTAGATATTCCAATCAATTGATTGCCGCCAGGGCTTTTGTCTGGCTTTGTAGCGCCACATCGGCGTTTTTTACATGGCGACTGGCACGCTTTATTATGCCGTCTCGTTCATTAATAGCACCGGCGCTAATTCTTTCCTCGATTGGGGGCATAGCTTCTGGTTTTTTACTAACCCCGGATTCCGGCCTTATTCTTGCTTGGAGTTTGGCCGTACACGAAGGATATATCGCCCTAACACGCAATCCGAAAAGATGGCTATCCGCCGGCCTAGCGACTGGGTTTGGAATCCTTTGTAAGTACACTATGGTTTTGATTGGTCCAGTTTTTTTGTTTTCCCTCTGGAGAGACGCTCGGCGGCAATTAAGGACTCCATGGCCCTACCTCGGGGGAGTGATCTGTTTAATCGTCATACTTCCCCACCTTCGGTGGCAACATGAAAATAATTGGGTTACTTTCAAATTCCAATTCCGGCACGGGTTCTCCGTAGAGCATGACAACTACTCACACTCGCATCTACCAAGAGCCGAAATCGCCAATCCAGGATCTAAAGTCTTAATTTTAAAAGATCGTCTTCTTGCCTCGATGCAGAAAGTACCCGGTTTCGACGAGGCTATCAAAAAGCCTAAATCTGAAAAATCTGCGCTTGAAAAGGCTTGGCAATATTCAGGTGACTACATTGGCGGGGTTGCGGGGCTTTGGGGATTTTACGCAATTGCTTGGCTCATTTGGATGAGCCGACGGCTACGCAAAAAGATAACAATTGAGCCCGCGTCACGCCCCCCAGGATTTTCTCTCATTCAAAATGCCTCTTTGTTTCCGCTTATCTTCTTTTTTATTCTTTCTCCGTTCACAAAAATCGAGGCCAATTGGCCGGCCATGCATATGACAGCACTGGCCGTTTGGATGATCTATGTGGTTAACCCACCTACTCGGCAGCTCGCCTATGCCTTCTTTTGTCATCTACTACTTTTCTGTCTAATTATTGTCGTAATGTTGAAACCAGAATTTTTTTCGGGCGCACGCAATAATCGTCTTCTTTTGGAATCCCGTGGCTACAGCACTTTGAGCCAGTGGGTGGAAAGCACCAATGAGCAGCAGGTGATCGCCGTGGATAGCTATCAACTCAGGTCCGCGATCGAATTTTATGCTCCCAATGTCAAAGTTGTGCAGTGGCCCGGATTCACCCGAGACTCTGAGTACACTCGTGGCCGAGTCGAAGATAGTGCTCTTGAGGAAAAGATTCGCCGCCAGGCAATTATAAGAGTCGTCGCATCCGACTCAAAACCCAAAAGCGTCCCTGGCTTTGAGGCGATGAATTATCAAGGCATCCGAGTCTGCCTAGACGGTTCAATTGGTGTATTTAGCGAGAAAAACCCGACGTTGCCCTGCGAGAAGGGAATTCGGGAGTGGTGGATCACCGACTACTCGGTTCAAAATCCATGATAAATATTCTGTTTAGGCCCGTTGAAGGAGCCCCTTGAGAGCCCTTTGTCGGCTAAATACTGATGTATCGCGTATCTAGCAAAACGTATGTTGTACAATTTTAAGATTTCATACGTCGCAAACATCATCTCATCTGCGGCCGAAAAACGTCGCAATGGACTGAAAACAAGTGCTTTTTCAAGAAGACCTCGAATCCGCTTCGTCATTTTCTGATCGGTTGTCTGGATGATTCCAAAATTTATTTTTTTCATGTTCGCCAGATTTTTGGCGCCATCCTTAGTGGCCGGAACCGCTTTTTGTCCTGTGATCAATTCATATAAAATCAGCCCAGCGCAATACAAGTCTGTTTGCGGGGTAATTCCTGAGCCATTGACGTGCTCTGGCGCATAATAGCCCGGTGTTCCCAGAGAATAATTCTTGTAATCTTCAACTTCCTGTTTAATTGAGAGACCGAAATCGGTCAGCGCCACGCGACCATTCGTGTCCACCAAATAGTTGGCCGCAGAAAGATCCGAGTGAATAGTGTTATGTAGGTGAAGATAGTCAATCCCTTTAAGAATATCTATCAAGATACAAAGTCCTACAATGGGCGGCATTCTTCCGGTCTTCTTATAGAGATTGTAACCTGACCACCCCTCAATAAACTCGGTTACAATGTAGCAGTTCGGTGGATCAAAATATGAATCCAAATAGCTAACGATGTGACGGTGATTAA
>Ga0214923_10007732_pt1 | contig 11638 bp, 14 predicted proteins | sample LL1510_MetaG_FD_177993 | JGI IMG/M metagenome (GOLD analysis project Ga0214923, IMG submission 177993) | Freshwater microbial communities from Lake Lanier, Atlanta, Georgia, United States - LL-1510 | ecosystem: Environmental > Aquatic > Freshwater > Lake | place: USA: Georgia | collected... | reverse complement strand
TTTTGGAAACAATTGTTTGATAAAGAAGGAGAAGAGGGAGTCAATCGAGAACTTTTGGTCTTGTTAAAACAAAGTACGGGAGTAGAAGATATACCGATGCCCGTGAAAACCCACGTTTTCTTTTGGGAATGTGGAGTCGGTTATTGGGGGGTCGGCGCCGATAGTGGACAGATTTCCCAAGCCATTGTGAAGCCTATTCCGGAGATGGATTTATTTATTTGTGGAGAACATTTTTCCGATAAAAATCAACAATGGATCGAAGGGGCGTTGGAAACGAGTCAGAAGGTTCTCGATTTTTTATCTTTATAATATATACTACAAGAATTCGTAATGGGCAAAAGTCGTAAATCAAGAACATTAAGAAAAAATAAAAAAAATAATAAAAAAATTGGTGGATTATTAGAGGAGTTCGGGTTGTTACCTCCAGTAGATAAGTTGTCTCAATTCGCAATTACAGATACAAACCTACAAAATTTCAATCGAACATTTAATGCTCCTATGGATTGCTTCATTAGCGCATTACAACTAATGGGCATATTAGATGATATATCCGCAAATATTATGAGGATATCTACATTGGGTGTTGTTGGATTTACCAAAGCACAAATAGAAATTATATTTGCTTACAAATTTAGAAAAAATTTTGATTTTAAGTCAACTACTAATTTTAATGAATGGGCTACTTGGATAAATACTTTACTAATCCCTGGAAACGTGGTTTTTGCTGGATATACTGGACATGTTTTTCTTATAGGACGTATGCTAAACGGCACACTCATTTATATTGAACCCCAGCTTAACATGTTTTGTGATTTAAATACAGAAGAATGTATCAAGCACCTTCGTAATAAAAATGATTGGAGCTTATTATTTCATTCGGATCAACATTTGACCGCAGACCAAGAAGCATTCATTATACAATATACCCAGGCGCTTGCTTCATCTTCCGTACCCCCAAATTTACACCCTTGAATAATTCAATTCGCACGGCTGATGAATTCTCAAGTAAGTACCAGGTACAGATTTGTATGGAGCATCCCTACGGGGTGCGGTTTCAAATCTTCACTGGTATACGATATCATGGATAGTATCAGATTCGAACTGATGACTTGTGAACGGAGACACGTTTTTCCAACACTAAACTAACTATCCAATTTAACACTGGAAAATATTCTTAAATACTTATTTTTCTAAACATATTATTCGAATGTTTCAATCCGCATAGCGTATGAAATTCATCGTTGGTGTGAACCTATTTGTGGAGAACATTTTTCCGATAAAAATCAACAATGGATCGAAGGGGCGTTGGAAACGAGTCAGAAGGTTCTCGATTTTTTATCTTTATAATATAAAACGTAATTTCAAAATGAGTATGGTTAGTAAATCGTTTTTCTATAATTCGGTCCAAGTCAATAAAATGCGACCTCTCTATAATCCGGTGTTTTCGAGTCAAGCCATTGCGGCGGGTAGTGAAGGAAGTGGCGATCTGTCTTTTATTACCGCAGATGATTTAGTTTCCTTTAAAGAAATCGAACAAAAATATGGTTATCGTATTGAACATAAATTGTATGAGCAAATTCCGAATGATTATGATAAATATATTAAATTATACGTTATGGTGAATAAAGTCAAGGCGAAGATTAAAAATGATAAATTATTAACTTTAGTCCAAATCGCACAAGAAGCGTTGGTCGGCGCCATCAATTCGTATGCTTTGTATGGTTCGAATGTTTCTTTGACCTTGGATAAAGTCGGTTTAAATAAAACCATCAATGATATTTTAACGGGTAAGAATGAGAAATTCATTGAAATGGCGCAAGCATCGGGTCAATTAACAATTACCAAATCTTTCAAATTGGCGCCGGTCTTCAATTACTATATTATTATTTATGGTATGCCTGCCTTCGGTGTTGGTTTCGATCCTGTTAAGATTAATTTCTTGGTGGATGTATTGAAAAGTAAGGGCATCAATCCATACAAATAAATGGTTCATCAAAAAAATCAGTTTATATTGATAAAATAATTTGATATCAATATAAAAATAAATTGATATCAATAAAATAATGGAAAATATACAAATCATTGATGATTTTTTTGATGAACCGATTTTACATGAGATCATCGATAAAATAAATAAGGAAACATATTTTTGTAATTGTACGAATAATCATAATTTGAATTTAAACACAGATATTCCTTTTTGGAAATCTAAATTAAATAACGATAGAATATATTTTAATGATTATTTACCAAATATTATTAATTCAAAATTACAACAAAATTATAAATTAAAACGTGTTTATTTAATAGGTCAAACATATCAGCAAAACAGTAATTATCATGAAGATTCTAATATATCCACAGCTATTACTATTTGTTTATATTTAAATAATAATTATACAGATAATGATGGTTATTTATATATTAAAATTCCAGGGCAGAAAACTATAATGACGATTGAACCAAAAATGAATAGAATCGTGGTGTTTCCTGCTATCTATAGACATAGAGGAAATGGGTTGAACGACGATGAACTACGTAATTGTCTAGCATTCAAATTTGTTAATGGAACATTTTGATGAAAATACATTGGTCGCATATAATAAAATTAAAGTAGTCGGCGAGGTAAATATTCAATAGTATAAAACTATTTAAAAAATAAAAGAAGCAATATTATATTCAAATATGGATAAAATTATTGTTTGTGATAATTTTTTAACCGAAGACGAATTAACTACCGCTAAAAATATTATATTTTATAAAGAATGGAAATTCGGTCATCAAACTACGCATGAAAAATTATATTCAACACCATTTTGGAGCATGGAGTTAGAATGCGAAGAATTTTTTTCCAAATATATTTTTGATATTATTGAAAAACAGTTTTCAAAAAAATTCAAATTGTTAAGAGTATATGCTAACGGTCAAACATATGGCCAAAACGGTTCTTTTCATATAGATTCTGACCTTCCAGATACATATACTTTTTGTTTATATTTATCAGAAATTAAACCTGAATATGTGGAAACCGCTGGTGGGAATTTATGGTTTAAATTACCAGACAAAAATTATAATATTTGTTATGAACCGATTTATAATCGTGGTATTTTTTTTCCATCAACATATGTACATAAAGGTTGCGCGTTCAATCGTTATGTTATGAATCTACGCATATGTGTAGCATGGAAATTACAAGAAATTATTGAATAATATAAAGGTATTTATACCAGTGAAGATTTGAATCCGCACCCCGTAGGGGTGCTCCATGCAAATCTGTGCCTGATAACTTACTTGAGAATTCATCCATGGTACGGATTGAATTCTTCAAGGGTGTAAAAATTCCAAATGAAAAAATATATTATGAGTATAGATACTAATAATAACCGTTCACTTTTTTTTCCTTCTGAATATACTCATAAAGGATTGGCATATAATCATTTTATAGCTTTGCCTAGGTTATGTATTACTTGGAAACTAGAAGAAATAATATAAATGGTAAATTATTTAAATAATTAAATGGATGATTAATATTGAATAATGAGTGAAAAACGTATACATATGGATGAATATGATATAATCGAATATCCAAAGACGAATATTTATATTGTAGAAAATTTTTTGGAAAATGAATTATGTGAAGAAATTATCAATACAATCGACGTTTTACCTTTAAAAAAACTATCTTATAATTCAGCTAATGTTGAATGTAATATTTTTGTTTTAGATGATTATATCAATATCAACAATGATTCTGTTTATTATTTTTCTACCAATGAAGATGAAATTGAAACTATTCTTAAAAAAATAAATAATAAAGAAAACATATACATGAATAAATTAAATGGTATTTCCTTAGATACGATTAAACAGCAAAATGATAAACTAAACGAAAAAATGGAAATTTTACAGAATTTATTCAATACTATTAATAATAAAATAAAATTTGATCATACGCATTTCGCTTATAGAAAAATTTATGGTCCAATACGTTTACATACAGACGGTATATTGGATGTCTATGAAGACAATGTTCATTTTTTAAAAGAGAATAGATTGAATGATTATAGAATGGTACGCAATTGTTCTGTTGTATTTACATTAAATGATGATTATGAAGGTGGAGTTTTTAATTTTCCGCAACAAGAAGTTTCTGTAAAATTAAAAAAAGGTTCTGTTATTGTATTTCCACCATACTGGACCCATCCACATCAAGTTAGTAAATTAGAAAATAATACGTTTCGTTATACTGTTAATACTTGGGGTGTTCATCCTGATTTGTATGGAGGACCCCGTATGGGTCCGGATTCAAATCTTCACTGGTATAATATGGGACAAATTGTTTTATAATAATATTTTATAAATGTATTAAATATTATTATATATTAGTTTATATTATGTCTGTTGTAGAATATTCAAACGTTATACCTCCTATTTTATGTAATGATATTATTAACTATTTTAATAAAGAAAACTCTAATATATTTTTAATACCGAAAAATAATACCAAATGGAAAAGGATTGAAATGTTATTGTATAAAGAATTATTATTACATATCGATAAATATAAAAAAACTTTATTGAATCAATTAACGGATATATATACAAATCAGTTATATTCTTCTTTATCTTCAAAATTATATTTGGATAGTTTTAAAATTATTAAATATTCGCAGCAAGAATCCGATATTTTTATTAATAATTATGAATTGACTAATAATAGGCATAATGTATTATCATTTATTTTTTATTTAAATGATGTATCAGAAGGAGGAGAAATTAGTTTTAAAAATAATAATATTACTGTGAAAGCGAATAAGTGTACTCTGATTATTTTTCCGGAAAATATTCCTAATAATTATAAGTGTAAATTACCCATTCACACAGATCAATATATTATTACCGGACAGATTCGAGAAAATTATATTTAAATGTAATATATATAAATATAATATATTTTATTATAATGCTCGAATTCTTATATCAACAACGAAATGTACTGACTGAATAAATATATGTTGCATCCTTCTTGTATCATAAAAATATATACATTCGTTATGTGTCTTTATTTGTTTAAATAAAGGTTGAATGTTTGTCAAGTATAATGCTATTATGCCTTGGTCGTTTGTTATACTAATTGGATATTCTATTAATAAATTATCATATGTATCATTTTCTATTATTTTTGTATCATATAACATTATAGTAGTTTGAAAATAATCATTATTCAATTTATATGTATTATTGAGTTTTGTAAAATATTCTATATTATTTTTATCAAATTGATTATGTAATGTAAATACAAAGATAATTCTTTTTTAACTTTATCCGGATGATATAAAGTTAAGCAATATGTTTTATTTTCGGCCGGTATAATTCTAATATCTCATAACATAATTAATGGTTGTGTAAGATGGAATCACAGAAAAAGAGGATGGGGTTGCAGTACCAGTATTACTCGGAGTTGCGGTTATTCCAGTTGTAGCGCTATTTGTCTGCCAATAGCTATTAATAGGACCTGAATCAGCCGGTGGTTGTTGATTCACAGCACCCGTAAAATCTTGATTATCATCATTATATACTCGAATCGCATGATAATGTCCTGGATCAGATATCCAAACCCCGTGACCATGCGCAGGGAGGGTATTCGTATCTAAGGTTATGGTTGAAACACCTCCAGTCGCTTTCACATTCGTTGCGGCAGAATCACATCCACGCAAAAATCGTCCTCTTAAGTCAGGGGGTGTTATAGAATTCGATGTATTTGTAGAAACTCCCATATATGTATTCAAAATTGCGGCTAGATTCACAAAACGACCATCTGCTACAGTTCTCTGCTGCCCATCACAGATGACCCAACCATCCGGATCTCCAGGATTTGTTCCCGAGGTTGTTGTTCCACCACCAATATAAGGTGCTATGCTACCGGGTGGATATGTAATCAAATGATTATTATAGTAATAATTGCTCATAATAATATAGCTATACTATTAACAGTGGTAATTATCTATATTCTTTCTTTATATTATATTTATACCGATGAAGATTTACAAATTCTCAGAAAAGCAAAAAGAAGCTTGATAGTCCAGAAAATGCCATCAGCGACACGGGCATTCTGATAAAGAATTTTATTTTTCACTTCACTTTATTCTCATTATGATAAAGTTAAGCAATCTATTTTTGTCTCATTTTTATTCTAGCCGGTGTAATTCTAATATTTCATAATATAATTCATGGTTACGAAAGGAGGAACGATAGTAATAGCGGCTCCACTACCCGCATTCGATGTGGATGCGGTTATTCCAGTGCCCGCAGCAACTGTATCGTTATAAAAGTTAAGCGCATTAGCCGAATCAGCTGGTGGAAGTTGGCCAGAATTACCACTAAAATTTTTATCATCAACTACACCCACAGTACAACTATGACTGTGTCCTCCATCACCAATGTGAATCGAATGACTATGAGCAGGAAGATGCGTAGCACTTAAGGTTATAGTTGCACTACCTCCAGTCGCTTTCGCGGTCGTTGCGGCAGAATCACATCCACGTATAAATTGTGTTTTTAAATCAGGGGGTATTATAGAATTCGATGTATTTGTAGAAACACCCATATATGTATTCAAAATTGCCGCTAGAGTCGCAAAACGACCATCCGACACTGTTCTCTGCTGCCCATCGCAGATGACCCAACCATCTGGATCACCAGGGTTTGTTCCCGAGGTTGTTGTTCCACCACCAATATATGGTGCTATGCTACCGGGCGGTGCTGAAATATAATGATCATTATAGGTATAATTGCTCATAATAATAATATAGCTATATTATTAACAGTAGTAATTATCTATATTCTTTCTTTATATTATATTTATACCGATGAAGATTTACAAATGGGACAAAATTCTATTTTATACCAGTGAAGACACTGGTATAAAACCGCACCCCTACGTGGATGCTATGGTTAACATGTGTACAAAAGCGAACATAAATGATACAGAATTTTTCATAAATATTTTCGCTTTCTAATATTTCATAATATAATTCATGGTTATGTAATTCGGAAGGATAGAAAAAGGGGTTGAATCACCCGTATTATACATACCTGCTGTTATTCCAGTAGCACGGTTATCTGTATTATAAGTTCTAGAACCAGCGCCAGAATCCGCAGGTGGTCTTTGGCCCGCTTTAGCTGCGAAATTCTTATCATCAATCCCACCCAGCTGAACAGAATGACTGTGTCCTGGATCGTTAATATTAACCGTATGAGTATGAAGTGGAAGATGATCAATAGTTAATGATGCCGTATTGCTACCCCCAGTCGCTTTCGCGGTCGTTGCGGCAGAATCACATCCACGTAAAAATTGTCCTCTCAAATCAGGGGGTGTTATAGAATTCGATGTATTTGTAGAAACACCCATATATGTATTCAAAATTGCCGCAAGATTCGCAAAACGACCATCCGATACAGTTCTCTGCTGCCCATCACATATGACCCAACCGTCTGGGTCGCCAGGATTTGTTCCTGAGGTTGTTGTTCCGCCACCAATATATGGTTCTATAATACCAGGCGGTGTTGAAACAAGATGACTATTAAAGATAAAATTGCTCATAATAATATAGCTATATTATTAACAGTGGTAATTATCTATATTCTTTCTTTATATTATATTTATACCGTTGAAGAATTACACCTTTGAAGAATTCAATACGCACGGCGGACGAATTCTCAAGTAAGTACCAGTTTCTCATTTGTATGGTGCGGATTCAAATCTTCACTGGTATAAAATTCACATATCTGATGAAACTTATAAACTCTTTTCGTAAAACCACATAAATATAATTTCATACATACTATATCTATGAAATTATACATGGTGCTCTTATCCTTGTCCCTACCATTTACCCGTGTATTCGGGTTTCAAAATAAAGCTTTTTTTCATTCTATTCACGGATTGGGTACTCGAGCGCTTTCTTCCCACAAACTCTTTGCTCGTAATAAAAAAAATGTGGATTCAAAACCCAGCGCGGCTGAATTATATAAACCTCGCACTGAAAATCAAGCCCTCTATGTGAAATACTTGACCGATATTTCGACCCCTATTGTTGTCGGAGTGGGCCCCGCCGGTTCAGGGAAAACTCTTTTCGCCTGTAATCAAGCCGTCGCCGCATTGCGCTCTGGTTTTGTCCAAAAAATTATTTTAACTCGTCCGATTGTCCCCGTAGAAGAAGACATTGGGTTTTTACCGGGTAGTCTTATCAATAAAATGGACCCCTGGACTCGCCCTATTTTCGATATTCTATTGGAATTTTATCCACAAAAAGATATTGATAGTATGCTTCATAATGGGGTGTTGGAAATTTCTCCTTTGGCTTATATGCGTGGGCGTACTTTCAAACGTGCTTTCGTTATCGCCGATGAAATGCAGAATTCGTCTCCCAACCAAATGTTGATGCTTACCACTCGTATTGGTGAACAATCGAAATTAGTCATTACGGGAGATTTGGCGCAGAGCGACCGAATCGCGGCGAATGGATTAGCCGATTTTATTGGTAAAATTCGCGCTTATGAAAAAACGGTTCATACCGATTTGGTTGAGACAAGACGTAAACATGATAAAGAATCTTTGGGTATTCGTATTGTTGAAATGGAAAATCAGGATATTCAACGAAGCCCGATTGTCGCCAAGTTGTTGAAGATCTATGGTGGGGAAACCAAGGTTTCCCCTACGACCCCCTCCCTTCCCGGTGTGGGAATTGGGGAGAAGGGCGGTGCGAGGGTTGGAGTCAATGGTGGTGAGAGACTTGGGGAGAAGGGCGGTGCGAGGGTTGGAGTCAATGGTGGTGTAAGACTTGGAGAGGATGTTGATGATATTCTTGCTTATGGTGTTGATGTTAGTGATACTATTAGAGCTGGAGGCAATATGAATTCTACCAGCAAAGGCGTGTTTTGGAAAAACATTTACTGTTCCGTGGAAGATACCATTTTGAAAAATGTTGCGACAAATACCACCTCTATACATAATACCACTACTACCAATGCTACCGTGAATATTTCATTAAACAATATTCCAGGTGTTGCTTCTCAAACTGTGGAAAATCATAAAAATATTCGTGATAGTGATGCCGCATTGATGCCTCTTCGTTCGAACATTGCCAAAAGTAAATATTATCCTTGGGAGCCGATGGATATCTAAAGGTAGGGAAACCTTGTAGGGAAACCAAGGTTTCCCCTACGACCCCTTCCTTTCTCTTTTGGTAAACTCTAAAAAATTCTCTTCATTAAAGAAAGGAAGGGGTCGTAGGGGAAACGTAGTTTCCCTACTCCCTACTCTTACGCGTTTTTCTACCCCTGGTTTCATCCAAAGGAAGGGGTCGTAGGGGAAACGTAGTTTCCCTACTAGGAAGGGGTCGTAGGGGAAACCGTAGGTTTCCCTACAAAACGATATAAATAGTAATTGCGTATTTTATATATAATGCTTCTTCGTTCCGGTAAAATCGTCGACTCTTCTCTTCCAGTAGATACTTTTGCGAGTACTCTCATTAAAAATAAAAAAATGAAATTTATTGTTCGTAATTTTAAAAAATTATTATTGCGAGCATTGGATGATAAACAACCTATTTCGAAAAGAATTCGTAATGTTTATAATGTATTAGATTTTGCTTTGAACAATTTATTCACTTTATGTAAAGATGTATCTTATCGTGAATTATTACAGGTTCTTTATTTCAAAGCGCATGATATTATTATTCAAATTTATAATATTGGTCATAATGTGGATATGAGTAAACTGACTTCCAAAGACCATGTTATCATGAAAAAAATAGTTGAAATTAGTAATGTTTTGATTTGTGGATTACAAGGGATATTCCAGTAGTAGTAGGGAAACTACGTTTCCCCTACGACCCCCTTCCTTAGTAGGGAAACTACGTTTCCCCTACGACCCCTTCCTTTGTAGGGAAACTACGTTTCCCCTACGACCCCTTCCTTTTCTTTTGGAATTGTTCTTTGTTGGGTTTTGTTTACGGGGGTCTGCTGCTTATTTCATGTATAAAAATATAAATATCCTTATATTTTTATTTTTCCAGTCTCCTTATAAAATCATTGAAAAAGTCCAAAAATAAAGTAGTCGAGGTTTTCTGAAAATGGACATTTTTAAAATGTCCAATTTTGAAAAAGGGCCGATCACTTTTTTTCAGAAAAATGTGGATTTTTGATTTTAAAGCATTTTGCAGTAAATTCCGAAAAAGTATGATTTTCCAACAACGCATGAATTTTTTTTGATTTTTTGAGTGCGTTTTCTGATATTTTCTTATTTCTATATAATATACAAATGGATACCGAGAAGTATCAAAAAACGCACCCAAATTACACATGTAAAATATGTGATTATACTACATGTAGGCATCAAGATTATAGCCGTCATATATTGACTGTGAAACATAAAAATAGTGAGAAAAATAATACATTGGAAACTTTAGGAAATAGAGAAGTATCAAAAAACGCACCTAATTTTTATTGTGAAAAATGTGATTATTACTGCAATCTGAAGTCAAACTACAAAAAACATTTGACAACTGAAAAGCATATTCACAATATGAATAATGTGAACCATACAACAGTAGAAGATACCAAAATAAAAATATTAAATTGTGAAGTTTGTAATAAAGAATTTATGAATAATAGTGGATTGTGGAAACATAAGAAAAAATGTCTGGTTCTCGAAAATAAACCAGAAGTTCTCGATAGTAAAAAAGAATTAACAAATGAAGTTCCAGAACCTGATATGAAACCACCTATACTAACCGTCGAACTATTCATGGATTTAATGAAACAAAATAAAGAACTACAGAATTGTTTGATGGAATCACACAATAAAATTGTAGAATTATCCAAAAATAGTGGAACCGTAAATACCAATTGTAATAACAACAATAACAACAATCAATTCAATTTGAATTTCTTCCTCAATGAAACCTGTAAGAATGCAATGAATATTCAAGATTTTATTAGTTCTATTAAACTAACCACACAAGATTTTGAAACCACTGGCCGCATTGGTTTTGTTGATGGTATTTCACGGATTTTTATTAATGAATTGAAGAGATTAGAAGTGGAACGCCGGCCATTACATTGTACCGATGTGAAACGCGAAACGGTTTATGTGAAAGACAATGATAGTTGGGAGAAAGAGAACGTGGAAAAGAAAAAACTGAAATGGGCGATCAATAGTATCGCCCAATTGAATTTAAACCAAGTTCAACAATGGCAACAAGAATATCCCGAATGTAAGGAGAACAATACGGTTGCTAATACTCAGTTCAATAAAATGGCGATGGTAGCATTAGGTGGTTTTGGAGATGAAGAAGAAAAGAAGTTCAATGATAAAATCATGAAGAATGTGCTTAAGGAAGTAGTAATAAGTAGGGAGTAGGGAGTAGGGAGTAGGGAAACTACGTTTCCCCTACGACCCCTTCCTTTTTCTTTTGGTTGGTTATTATGGAGGGGTTTGTCTATAGGGGTTTGTCGAGTCTCTTTGTCTATAGGGGTTTATCGAGAGGCCGGGTCTTCGCGGATTCTTTTGTCCTGTTGATGTCCTGGCTAATCCTATGTCCAGGATACTGTGGTACTGATGACGTCATCACCC
>Ga0214923_10007731_pt1 | contig 11639 bp, 11 predicted proteins | sample LL1510_MetaG_FD_177993 | JGI IMG/M metagenome (GOLD analysis project Ga0214923, IMG submission 177993) | Freshwater microbial communities from Lake Lanier, Atlanta, Georgia, United States - LL-1510 | ecosystem: Environmental > Aquatic > Freshwater > Lake | place: USA: Georgia | collected... | reverse complement strand
GAGTGGCAGCATCACCTTCCAGGCGAGATTCATGAGCTGGTCGAAGCGGAACCGTGGCCAGCTCCAGCGGACGAGCATGAAAAACAGAATCACGCCGAGAATCTTGGCCGAGAGCACGCCGAAGCGGATGAGGGCCATCGTCCAGGTTTCGACGGGGCCCGAGCCCGTGAGGCCCCACAGATGCCAGCCCCCGAGGAACATGATCACGATCAGAAACGCCGCCGTGACCATGTGGAGGAATTCGGCCACGAGGAACAGCAGGAGTTTGATACCGGAATACTCGGTGTGATATCCGCCGACGAGCTCCTGCTCGGCCTCGGGCAGGTCGAACGGGAGCCGTGCGGCCTCGGCGAAGGCCGCCACGAGAAACACGATGAACCCCAGCGGCTGGGCGAACGCGTACCACACGCCGGTGTCGGCCTGGGCGTTCATGATCGTGTCGAGCTTGAGCGATCCGGCCGCGAGCACCACGCCCAGGAGGCCGAGCCCGAGCGGAATCTCGTAGGCCACGAGCTGGGCACTCGAGCGCAGGCCGCCGAGGAAGCCGTACTTGTTGTTGCTCGCCCAGCCGCCCAAGAGCACGCCGTAGACGGCGATGCTCGAAAGCGCGAACACCCAGAGCACGCCCACGTCGAGGCCGGGCGCCACGAGGAGCGGTTCTTCGCCGGTGAGCCCGAGGGCGGGGATCGGCGGCAGCGAACTGCCGAACGGGATCGCGGCGAAGATCGCCAGCGACGCCGCCAGGATCACGAGCGGCGCCGCGGTGTAGAGCACCTTGTCGACGTGCCGCGGCGTGAAGTCTTCCTTGAGGATGATCTTGAGGCCGTCGGCGAGCGGCTGGCCGAGCCCGAAGAGCCGCACTTTCGTGAGCGGGATGCCGACGCGGTTGGGCCCCTTGCGGTCCTGCACCCAGGCCGCCATCCAGCGCTCGACGAGCACGAGGTAGGCCGCCGCCGTCATCAGACCGCCGACCAGGAGGCCGATCTTCACAAGCGCCACGATCGTGGGGAGGGAGGGCAGGTAGTCGCTCATGCCAACTGCCCCACGCGGAGGTCCACGCCGTGCGCCGGAATCTCGCCGGCGAGCGCCGCAAACGAGGCGGACGAGCCCGCGATCTGCTGCCGCACCGCAACCGGGTCGTAGAGCCCGCGGCGGCCGAGCATGTTCCAGTAGAGCCGTCCTTCCGGCCAGACGCCGGCCGGCGGTTTGATCGCCTGGCCGAAACTCTGGGCCCGGTGGGCCACGTTGACCCACGTCCCCGATCGCTCGGCAAAGCCGACGGCTGGCAGCCGCCACGTCGCGTGCTCGGTGAGCGGCGAATCGAAGAGGTCCTGCACCACCACGCACGCGAGGCCCGCGAACGGCGCGGCCATCGGTTCGTCGATCCACGGAGTCGGATAGCCGCCGGTGATCCAGGCCGCGTCGGCGTTGCCTGCCTCGACGTGCGCGAGCAGATCGCCCCACGTGCGGCCCGCGGGATCATAGAGCGCGACCACGGCCTCCACGCCCTTGCGGTTGGGGCATTTTTCGGCGCGGATCGTGAAGCCGCCGGGGAACGTCTCGTCGGCGCCGACCGTGGGCACATGGCCCACGGCGAGGAACGCCTCGGGATCGATCGACCGGGCGACGGCACACAGCATCCAGGCTTCTTCGACCGTCAGCATCGGCGAGACGGCGACGGCGAGCCGGCCCGCGGCCTTGAGGTCGGCCCGCAGCCGCGTGACCACGTCGGCCCATTCGACCGCGTCGAAGGCGTCGGCGGGCGCGCCGTGGCCGTTACGGCCAGAATCGCGCCGGCGGCCGGCCGCGAGCACCCGCGACTGGTCGTGGAGGTGGTGCCAGCCGTAGCGGCCGTCGTCGCACATCCACCATTTGTTGGTGTGCGGATTCTCGCGGGGCTTGAGCCGGTAGACGGTGTCCTGGTTGTGTTCGGTGTGGATCGAGCAGCCGGCCGAACAGCCGCCGCACACGTTCGCCTCGCGCTTCAGGAACCAGACCCGCTGCTGATAGAGAAAGTCCTTGTCGCCGAGCGCGCCGACCGGGCAGAGATCGACCACGTTGCCGGCGAGTTTGTTGTCGAGCGGGAAGCCGGGGAACACGTCGATCTCTTCCTTCGCGCCGCGGCTCGTCACCATCAGCTCACCGGTGCCGCTCACCTCGCGGGTGAACCGCACGCAGCGGGTGCACATGATGCAGCGATCGACGAACAGCGTGACCGTGGGGCCGACGTCGCGTTTGCGGCTCGTGAACGGATGGAGATCGGCCCGCCGTTCGGCCTGGCCATGCTCGAAGTGGTAGTCCTGGAGCAGGCATTCGCCCGCCTTGTCGCAGATCGGGCAATCGATGGGATGGTCGATGAGGAGCGCCTCCTCGACCCGAGCCCGGCTGTCGATCACGGTCTGGCTTTCGGTGACGATGACCGTGCCGTCCTTGGCGGGCGTCTGGCAGCCCGGCACGAGCTTCGGCACCATCGTGATCTTGCCGGTGGCGGCGTCGCGAGTGCCTGTTTCGATGAGGCACATCCGGCAGCTGGCCACGACCGACAGGCCGGGATGCCAGCAGTAGTGCGGGATCTCCTTGCCGGCGCGGCGGGCGGCCTCGATGCAGTTGAGCCGCTCGTCGGCCCCGATCTCGATCTCTTGTCCGTCGACGATCACGACCGGCATCAGTGGGCTCCGACGATCTGCAGGGCGGGCACGGGGTCGGTGACCATCCAGCCCGAGGGATTGGTCCGCTTGATGTAGTCCTCGAACTCGCCGCGGAATTTCTTGATGGCGTTCTTGATCGGCCAGGCGGCGCCGTCGGCCAGGCCGCAGATCGTGCTGCCCGGCATCATGCCCATCGTCTGTCCGATCTCGAGAAGAAGGTCGAGGTCCTTGAGCCGGCCCTTGCCGGCCTTGATCCGCTCGAGCATCCGCAGCGACCAGCTCGTGCCCTCGCGGCAGGGCGTGCACTGGCCGCACGACTCGTGGGCAAAAAACCGGCAGGAGTTGTGGAGGAAGTCGACGATGCTCGTCTGGTCGTCGATCACGACGACGGCCGCGGTGCCGAGGCCGAGGCAGCCCACCTTGCCGGGGCCGGCGAAGTCGAGCGGCGTGTCGAGCTCGCTCTCCGTCATCAGGCCCATCGAGATGCCGCCGGGGATCACGGCCTTCGCCGTGCGGCCCTTCCAGACGCCGCCGCCGAACTCGTCGATCAGCTGCCGGGCGGTGATGCCGAGCGGGGCTTCGTAGCAGCCCGGCTTCTCGACGTGGCCGGAGAGGCAGTAGAGCTTGGGGCCGTAGGAGCCCGGGTCCCGCGGGTTGTTCGGGTCGGCCGGCACGCCGATCGACTTGAACCACTCCACGCCCCGCCGGGCGATCTGGGCCACGCAGGCCATGGTCTCGATGTTGTTCACGACCGTCGGCTTGCGGAACAGCCCCTCGATCGCCGGGAACGGCGGCTTGATCCGCGGCCAGGCCCGCTTGCCTTCGAGGCTCTCGATGAGCCCCGTCTCCTCGCCGCAGATGTAGGCCGCGGCCCCGCGGTGCAGGTAAATGTCGAGCGAGAAGCTCGTGCCGCGGATGTTCTTGCCGAGGTAGCCGGCCGCGTAGGCCTCGTCGATCGCCGCCTGGAGCCGGTGCCACGAGTGCGGGTATTCGTAGCGGAGGTAGATGTAGGCCGTGGAGGCCCGCGTGGCATACGACGAGAGGATGATCCCCTCGATCACCTGGTGCGGGTCGTCCTCCATCAGGATCCGATTGTTGAACGTGCCCGGCTCGCTCTCGTCGGCGTTCACGCAGAGGTAGATCGGGCCGGGGTGATCCTTGGGCAGGAACGTCCACTTGAGGCCCGTCGAGAAGCCGGCACCGCCGCGGCCGCGGAGGCCGGACGACTTCACCATCTCCACGACGTCGACCGGCTGCTTCTCGGCGAGCACCTTTTCCAGCGGCGCATAGCCGCCGCGGCTCTTGTAGCTCGCGATGGTGTGGCCATCGGGCACGCCGACGGCTTCGAGCAGGACGGGCTTGAATGGCGTCATGTCAGGTGGCCCTCGCACGCGGCTTCTTGAGCTCGGCCTCGGCGGCCTCTGGCGTCATGGTCTTGAGCAGGTCGTCGTTGGCGAGGATGCACGGCGCGAAGTCGCAGGCGCCAAGGCACTCGGCCGGCTCGATCGTCAGCTCGCCGTCGGGCGTCGTGCCGTAGGGCTCGATGCCGTTCTTCGTGCAGAGGTGTTCGAGCAAGTGATCACCGCCGCGGAGCGCGCAGGAGACCGACCGGCAGACGAACGCCCGCACTTTGCCGTGCGGTTTCTCCTGGTGGAAGAACTGATAGAAGGTGAGCGTGTCCTGCACCTCCGCGGGCGCGAGTCCGAGCACCTGGGCGATCTCGACCACGGCTTCGAGCGGCACGTGCCGCAACTCGGCATTCACGATGTGCAGCGCCGGCAGCGTGAGAGCGCGGCGATTCGGATACCGCGGCGCGAGCGCCTCGATTTTCGCCACCATCTCGTCGGTGAGGACTTTTTTCCGGGCGATCATCGGTCGAGCTCCGCGGCGATGATGTTCAGGCTGCCGAGCACCGCCACGACGTCGGACAGCGTGTGGCCGCGGATCAAGAAGGGAAACAGCGCGAAATGGAGCACGGACGGCGGGCGACAGCGGGCCCGGTAGGCCGTGTCGTCGCCATCGCCCACGATGTAGAAGCCGAGCTCACCATTCGGGGCTTCGATCGCGGCGTACGACTCCTCGAAGGGCACCTCGAAGCCCCGATTGGCCATCGAGAGTTCGAAGTGCGAGATCGTGCCCTCGATCGACGAATAGACCTGCTTCTTGGTCGGGAGGGCCGTCCGCTGGTCGATGCCCACGTTCACCGGGCCGCTCGGCAGGTTTTCGAGGGCCTGGGCGACGATCTTCAGGCTCTCTCGCATCTCCTGCATCCGCACGAGATACCGGGCGTAGCAGTCGCCGGCGCTCGCACAGGCGATCTTGAAATCGAGGTCGGCATAGGCGAGGTAGGGCTCGTCCTTGCGGAGGTCGCGGGTCACGCCGCTGGCCCGGGCCACGGGGCCGGTGGCACTGCGATTGATCGCCTCTTCCTTCGTCAGCACGCCCACGCCCTTCGTGCGGTCGACGAAGATGCGATTGCGGGTCAGGAGCCGCTCCATGTCGTCGAGCGTCTTCGGGAAGGTCTTCACGAAGCCACGGATCTTCTCGATCACCAGCGGGGTGAAATCCTGCGACACGCCGCCCACGCGGGTGTAGGAGTTCGTGAACCGGGCCCCGCAGAGCGTCTCGAAGATGTCGTAGATCACCTCACGCTGATAGAAGGCGTAGAGGAAGAATGTGAACGCGCCCGTATCGAGGCCGACGGCGCCGTTGGAGAGCAGATGGTCGCTGATCCGGGCGAGCTCGGCGACGATCGTGCGGATGTATCTGCACCGCGGCGTGAGCTCCAGGCCGAGCAGGGCCTCGACGGCGTGGTGCCAGGCCACGTTGTTGGCGATCGGCGAGATGTAGTTCATCCGATCGGTGACCGTCACATATTGGTTGAACGTGAGGTGCTCGCCGATCTTCTCGAAGCCGGAGTGCAGGTAGCCCATCTCGGGCATCGCATCCACGACCCGCTCGCCCTCGAGCTTGAGCACGAGCCGGAGCGTCGTATGGGTGGCCGGATGCTGCGGGCCGAAGTTCAGCGTCCACAGATAGTCTTCGGACCGCACGTCTGCATCGGCGGCGCGGCTCGCGAGATCGAATTCGGCGGGTGCGATGGACATGGGGCTAGCTGTGGTCGCGGGTGATGACGGGGAAGTTGTGGCGTTCGCCGCGGCCTTGGAGCGGATAGTCCTTGCGGAGCGGATGAGCGGTGAACTCCTCCGGCATCACGAGGCGGCGGAGGTCGGGGTGACCCTCGAAGCGGATGCCGAACAGATCCCAGACCTCGCGCTCGAGCCAGTTCGCGCCCTCCCAGAGCGGCACGACGCTGCGGATGGTGGGGTCTGGATCGTCGAGAAACGCCCGCACGGTGAGCCGCTGGTTGGTGGCGGTGTTGGCGAGGAGATACACGAGCCCGTACCGATGCTTCGCCCCCTTGTACTCGAGGTAGTCGACGCACGTGATGTCCACGAGCAGATCGAAGCCGAGTTGATTGAGCAGGCGGAGCGCGTCAGGGGCGTCGACGGAACGCACGACAATGCGTGTCTGCCCTCGGAAGGTCGACGTCTCCAGCAGCCCGAATCGGGCCGATACGTCGGCGACCACTTCATCGACTGCGGCGGGGGTGTGCGGCATGGAAGCGTGGGGAGGTGATCGGGTGTCGACGGTCGGGCCAGAGGTGTCAGGAACGAGGACCGATCGCCTCGGAAGCGGCGGCGAGCTCGCGCTGGAGGACGGGATTGCGGGCGGCATCGATCGAGAGCGGGGCGGCGATCTCCACGAGCGCCCGCTTGCGGGCCTGGCGGCCGGCGGTGTCGAACTCGCGGCCCGTGATCGTCCCCTCGCGCTGGATCTTGTCCTGGAGGTCGATGATCGCCTGGATGAGCTGCTCCGGCCGCGGCGGGCAGCCGGGCACGTACATGTCGACCGGAATGAAGCGGTCGATCCCCTGCACGACGGCGTAGGTGTCGAACACGCCGCCCGTGCTCGCGCAGGCGCCCATCGAGATGCACCACTTGGGCTCGTGCATCTGCTGCCAGATTCGCTGGAGCACCGGCAGCATCTTCATCACCACGCGGCCAGCCACGATCATCAGGTCGCACTGCCGCGGACTGAAACGGAACACCTCGGCGCCGAACCGGGCGAGGTCGTGCTTGCTCGCGCCCGTCGCCATCAGTTCGATGCCGCAGCAGGCCGTGGCGAACGGCATCGGCCAGAGGCTGTTTTTGCGGCACCAGCTGGCCAGTTCGTCGAGCTTGCTCACGAACACGTTTTCCGGAAGTTCGAGCTTGCCACCGTCTACCGCCATCGGAACACCCCCTTGCGCCAGTCGTAGGCGAAGCCCACGATCACGAGCGCGATGAAGAGCATCGCGCCTGCGAACACGAGCCCGCGGGAGGAAACCAGGCCGTCGGCCACCGCGGCGTCGATCCCGGCACGGGAGCGGCTGGCCACGGCCCACGGATAGAGAAACAGCAGTTCGACGTCGAACACGAGGAACGTGATCGCCACGAGGTGGAACCGGACGTCGAACCGCCGGCGCGTGTCGTGGACGGGATCCATGCCGCTCTCGTACGGCATCTCCTTGACAGCCCCTGACCGTCGCGGGCCGACCAACTGCGCGAAAACCACCAAGCCCACCGAGACGGCGGCCGCGATCGCGACGAAGAGCAGAACCGGCAGGATGGCGTCCATGGCGGGCTCGAACCTCGGTCGGAGGGCGTCCATGGCCGTCCGGGAACGACTCCCGACGACCACGCACGTGTGAAAATCGGCCGTAGGACCGGACTTCGTGAAATCTGTCACGAAGTCCGACCCAGAAAAAGCCGGGGGGCCACGCCCACCGGCCGAGCCGTCACAACCGTCAGAGTTATACCGTCCTGGCCCGCTGCCGACGAGAAGGGCCCCTTCGGCCCCGAAAGAACTCGACAGGACGGGCCCGGTGGGCTATCTCATCGGTTCACCCCGTCAGAGCCTGCCTGCCGTGGCCTATTCTCTCCGCAACCTCGACGCCCTCGAAGCCGAGGCGATCCACACGATCCGCGAGGTCGCCGCCGCCTTCGAAAATCCCGTGCTGCTCTATTCGATCGGCAAGGACTCGATGTGCATGCTGCACGTGGCCCGCAAGGCGTTCGCCCCCGGGCCCGTGCCCTTCCCGCTGCTCCACATCGACACGACCTGGAACTTCCGGGAGATGATCGAGTTTCGCGACCGCTATTGCGCCGAGCACGGCTTCAAGCTCATCGTGCACGTGAACGAAAAGGCGCTCGCTGCCGGCATGAACCCCTTCGACTATCCGAGCAGCGTGTACACGCCGACGATGAACACGCACGCCCTGATCGATGCGCTCGACACCTACCGCTTCGACGCGGCCCTTGGCGGCGGCCGCCGCGACGAGGAGAAGTCGCGGGCCAAGGAGCGCGTGTTTTCGTTCCGCGACGGGAATCACCAGTGGAATCCGAAGAACCAGCGGCCCGAGCTCTGGGATCTCTACAACACCCGGATCAACCGCGGCGAGAACATTCGCGTGTTCCCGCTCTCCAACTGGACCGAGCTCGACATTTGGCAATACATCCACCGCGAACGGATCCCGCTCGTGCCGCTCTACTTCGCCGCCGAGCGGCCGGTGGTGGTGCGCGAAGACCAGCTGATCATGGTCGATGACGCCCGCTTCCGGCTCGCGGCCGGCGAGGTGCCGATGGTGAAGCGCGTCCGGTTCCGCACGATGGGCGATTATCCGCTCACGGCGGCGCACGAATCGTCGGCCGTCACCGTGCCGCAGGTGATCGAGGAGATGCTGCTCACGAAGACGAGCGAGCGGCAGGGCCGGCTGATCGACAAGGACGAGGCCGGCTCGATGGAGAAGAAGAAGCGCGAGGGCTACTTCTGAAGGTATGTGGTCGGCGTTGGCGTCAGGCCTGGAGGGCCGGGTTCGTGCCAGCAGGCGGAGGCCTGCCAAGCGACGGTCGGCAGGATGCCGAGCCGTCGCGTGAAGTCAGAAGTTTCCCACGGAAAAGCCCACGTAGGCGCCCCACGGGCCGACGCCGACCGACATCCCGCCGCCCTGGCTGTCGGCGAACGGGGGCTTGCCGCCGCCCTGGCTGCGGTAGGGCGAATAGGCCGGCGCACTGTTGGCCTGCGCCGCGGCGGCGGCCGCGGCCTGGGCCGTCGCCTGGCGATTGGCCTGCGCCTGTTCGATGAGTTGCTGCCGGCCCTGGTCGAAGGCCGCCTGCTGCCGCTGGAGCGACTGCCGCTTCGCCTCGATCTTCTGGATCTCCTGCGAGAGTTCACCCGCCGACATCTTCACGACGTCGGGAATGTCCTTGAGCACCTCGTCGCGCTTCCGATCGGACATGGCCGAGAGATACTGCCCGACCCACGCCCGCGCGTCTTTCGCCTCCGGGGAATCCATCACCTTGAACTTCGTCTCCAAGTCTTCGAGGAGGTATTCCAGCTCGTATGACGACATCTTCGCCACGCGGCGGTTGAAGTCGCCCTTGATCTTCTGCACCTGCTTGGGCGGATAGATCTGCTGCGTGTCGAGCCAGTCGCCGAGTTCGAAGACTGCCCGGCGCCAGCGCGGGCTGCGGAGGATCTCGGCCTTCTTGGCGACGTCGTCCTCCGGGGTCGCATCCTGCGTCGCGGGAGCGGTGGCTGCGGGCGGCTGGGCCATGGCCGGTGGCGGCGGCATCATGAGCATCCAGGCGGCCGCTACCGCACACGTGAGCGCGGTCTTTATCGTGGCGGAGTTCATTTCGCGGGCCTCCCCGGCTTGCGGATCATCGTCATGTTGACCGGTGGCAGATGCTCGCCGCCGGCATGCGTGTGGAACGACTGCCACGTGCAGCGGTCCTTGCCGTCGTATGTATAGACGTTGAGCGACGAGGTCTGGCTGCCGTCGGGGAGCACCGCGGTGGTGCGGGCGAGCCACGAATCGCCATCGCGGCTCCAGAACGCATCGCCGTGGCCACCATCGGCGCTGAAAACCCACGAGCGGATCTGGCGCGAGAGCGGATCCCAGCCGATCCGCTGCGTCACGTGGAGCGGGGTGGAGGGCTCGCCCGCTCCGGCCGGGGGCGTGATCTTCATGTCGCGGAGCAGGAACGTGCGGCCGGCGTTCCAGCGAACGGCAACCTCGATCGTCGGCCGAGCTGGCGCCTTCGCATCGACTGGCGCGTTGTCCGAGACGACCCAATCGCCCACCATCCAATCGAGATCGGCGAGTTGCGCGGCACCGGTCGGCGCGGGGAGCCGGCCCTCGCGGAGACTGGCGAGCTTCCACGCGCCTCCCTGCCGCACCCAGGTGGCCGAAAATCGTCCAGACTGCGGGGTGGCAGATCCGGGCAGCACCACGTCGATCATGCCGTCTTCGAGCGCCACGTCGGGCGTGAGAAACCGCAGGCTCGTGCCGTGCACGCGATACTCTGGCCGCGGTGCGTCGGCCGCGGGGGGCGTCGTGAGGGCGACGGTGTCGCGGCCTTTCGTGACCACGCCATGATCGTCGACGATGTCCCCATCGGCCGTCCACAGGGCGGCGAGGGCCTTGCCGTCGCCACGGGCGAGAGCCTCCTGGTAGGCGATACCGGCGTCGCGGATCGCCTTCTCGTCGATCGATGACTGGCCTCGTGCGTATGCCGCCGTCATCACGAGCAGCAAGGAACACACGGCCGACAACGAGACACGCATCATGAGGCACCCATGGAACCAGGCAACGACGACTCCGCGCTCGTGAAATCGTATCACGCGGCCGGTGGGGCAGGAAAGAAAGAGCCTGGTTTGGTACGGTGATCGCTCCATGACAGACCACGTCGCCACGCTCGCTGATCTCGTCCGGCGGCCCAGTGTCAATCCGATGGGCCGCGAGGTGGCGGGCCCGGAGTATCTCGAGGGACGGGTCACCGACCACCTCGTGCAGCGGTTCACGGCGGCGGGCCTTCCCTGGGCGCGGCAGCCGGTAGCACCGGGCCGCGACAACGTGATCGCCCGGCTCGACGCCACGGTGCCGGGCGCGCCGGTGATCCTCTGGGACGCGCATCAAGACACCGTGCCCGCCGAAGGCATGACGATCGATCCCTTCGCGCCGCTCGTGCGCGACGGCAGGCTGTACGGCCGTGGGGCCTGCGACGTAAAAGGCGGCATGGCGGCGATGCTCGCGGCGCTCGCCAGGCTCCACGCCGCGGATGTGCCCCGGACGAAGACGATCGTCTTTTCCGCCACGGTCAACGAGGAGTTCGGGTTTTCCGGTGCCAAGGCGCTCGCCCGGCTCTGGACACCCGCGGCCGAGCAGTTGCCGACCGACACGGCGGCGCGTGAGCTCGTGGGCGGCCGGCCCGCGGCCGCGATCGTGGCCGAGCCCACCGAGCTTGACATCGTCACGCAGCACAAGGGAGCGGTGCGCTGGCGGATCAAGATCCACGGCCGGGCCTGCCACAGCGCGTTTCCGGAGCGCGGCGACAACGCGATCTATCCGGCCGGCCGTGCCGTGCTGGCGATCGAGGAGCTCGCCCGCGAGCTGCTCCGCCGCCGTCCCGATCATCCGTGTGGGCCGCCCACGCTCAGCGTCGGCACGATCCGAGGGGGCACCGGCGTGAACCTCGTGCCCGATCTCGTCGTGCTCGAGATCGACAGGCGGCTCGTGCCCGGAGAGTCACCGCACGAGGCCCGCGAGGAACTGATCCGCCGGATCGCGGCCGCCGTGCCGGGCGCGCGGATCGAGCACGAGCAGCCGTTCGTGGAAAGTGCCGGCCTGCCGGATGCGGGCGACGGCGGGTGCGCTCGCGCGATCGAACAGGCGGGCCTGGCGATCGGCATCGAATGCCGGCGCACCGCGGCCCGCTACGGCACCAACGCCAGCATCTTCGCCGCCGCTGGCGTGCCGAGCGTGGTGTTCGGCCCGGGCTCGATCGCGCAGGCCCATACGGCCGACGAATGGATCGACCTCGACGAGGTGGACGAGGCGGCCCGAATCCTGTGCGGCCTCGTCATGGCGTGACCGTGTCTACCCAC
>Ga0214923_10007726_pt1 | contig 11647 bp, 2 predicted proteins | sample LL1510_MetaG_FD_177993 | JGI IMG/M metagenome (GOLD analysis project Ga0214923, IMG submission 177993) | Freshwater microbial communities from Lake Lanier, Atlanta, Georgia, United States - LL-1510 | ecosystem: Environmental > Aquatic > Freshwater > Lake | place: USA: Georgia | collected 2015-10-15 | reverse complement strand
TAGATCGTTACACTAACTCGACAAGTGCAAATATAAACACTCTCGGACTAACGCGTAACCAGGTGTGGACAGAGTATCCAATGGTCGATGACCCTGAATTTACCATCCTCTTGAAAGACGTTACTTTCTACGAAAACGCAGGTATCATCTTTTTGAGACAAGACACATCAAGCTCTTCTACGTCAGACGCTAAACGTATCCAGTTTGTAAAAAATATTGGAAACACTATCTCGATTCAGGTAGGAGGAGGACTGGCTGCTAATCAAGTCTTTCTTTCAACTTCGACGGTAACGTTAGGAGTTCCGTATGATATGGTAATAACAAAAGATCTCGCCGCAAACTGGAGCGTATACTTAAATAACGTCGCGATGGCAAAAACGGCTTACTCATCCGCCCAAAGAAGTCAGGCATATTTTTATAACGTTCCTACTCTGTTTACCTCTCTAGGTGGATATGACGGCGACTTCGTCGATGGCTCTGGATTTCCGTATCAAAGTAAATTTAGCGTAACCGAATTCAGATACTACTCCGACGTCATGAGCGACGGTGAAATATACAGCTTAGCGAGCGGTTCGGTTAACCCCAATAATCGCGTATACAAGGAAGAATCAAGCCAAATAGTTCTAGACACTCTTCCAGGTGGTGCAATAGCAACCTATTTTGACACTCTTACAAACATCACTGCATCGTTTAGTTCCGATACTTCTATAGCCTTGAATCCAGACATATCCGTGTCGATATCTGTTTTTACTCTGGTACTAACGTCCACCGGAGGAACAAACTCAAACTTAATAAATCCTATAATGACAGCCGCTAACGAAGCCAACAAACCAATTCGTATAAGCTACTGGGCGAGAACGACGGATGAAACGGCTGTTAATACAATTGTGTTTCAGTTAGGTCAGGGAGCGATGAGACAAAAGGTGACGAGCACCTGGACACACTACGTCTGCTACATAGGTCCCGACGTGCAACAAAGCAGTAATCTAGCAAGCCGCCTGGGTATACGACTGGGATATACAACATCCCTTCCTCCAGATTCTGATTTATCCTTCAGCTACTCGGACGGAACAGTGTATATGGCGAGACTTACGATATACTACGGTACCGCGCCAATGGATGTAAAGTTAAATTTTTTAGATAATCAGTACGGTCTTTTTCAAAATCTCGGAACCCAAGCCGCAACATTCTACTCGACAGCCGTCCTAGAACGACCTGCTAACTACACAATGCCTCTCGACAATCCTCCTTGTGAAGGCAATTTCTTCCAGGGAGATAAAGTTTTCACGAGTAAGTATTTGACGAGCGGAGCGAATCCACTTATTGGCTGGCAGCGTACTGTTACGGGGTATAATTATACGGACTGGAGAGAGATGAAACTCGTTTAAAAATTACCGACTCAAATTAAATATACTCGACAAAAAACTTAAAAAATATTTATTTCATTCGTTCTTTCAACTTTATAGCACTCAAAACTATTAGAAAGGGACATCTCGCACACCGGGACGCGAGAGAACGTACACTCTGTTTTTGAAAAAGCCGTCGTCAAATTAAAAAGCTCAGTCCTCTACGAATTACGTGGAGATGGTCTCTGTATCCATCTTCAAAAAAAAATAAATTAAATATTATTTTTATATTTTTATAAAATAAAAATAAAATGACGTCTTATCAGACTGCAAATATACAACCTTTGAATCCTAGTAACCCTACTCTTTTACTAAATCAAAAAATAGACTACTTAAACAGCGGCTTTCAACAACCCAGCTCAATACCCTCTCTAACCAACATAACTGGAGGAGCCCACATCTACACCGCGGCTGAAATATTAAATCGTTACACAATTCGCTCCGCTCTAACTTCAAACCCCGTAACAGACACGATGCCTACCGCTGCTCAAATTGTCACCGCTCTCAACAACTATTCAACAGACTATCAACATTCATATCTCACCAGGGGGACTCCCATAAACGTAGGTTTTTACTTTGACTGGACCCTATTCAACAACGACACCACCGACGACCTAGTCGTGAGAGGCAGTACAGGAGTTAATTTTTTAAACGGTTCCAGTATAATGGTTCTACCCACCTCTTACGCAGTTATGAGAATTACAGTCACAAACGTAACTGTTCCAGCAGTCTCCGTGACAGCTCTTTCAAACACGTCTCCTGGCAGCGCTGTTATAGATGTTAGTAACGTAGCTGCATTAAAAGCTCTTAACGTGACGTATGTATCAGACGGTTCTCTGATAAGGACAGACGGATATTACGCCTACGATGACGGCGGACAAGGGACGTACATTTATTCATCGTCGTCGTCACTTCCCGATAATGGAGGAGCTGTAATAGCTCCTAACAGCGGAAGCGGTAGATATCTACTAATGCACGACAGTTACATTAGTGTAGACTGTTTTGGAACGGTGGGTAACGGTTCCACTAACGACGCTCCCGCAATACAAAACGCTATAGACTACTGCTATAACCTCATGGACCAGACGTCGTTATTTTATAATCCAAAAATAAACGGAATGGAAGTAACTCTGTCAGGTAAAATATACGGTATCGGTAGTCAGCTCGTTCTAAAAAGAAAGGTCAATTTTACAGGTATTCCCACCACTTTCGAATTTAATGGTTCAAACTATTCTCCCACTGGTGTAGGTTGGGGAGGAACAATTCTGAAAGGTATAACAGGAGCGACCGGTATAAGCGACGTAATGGTAACAATGTTTCCAGACGGTCAAAATCCAGAACAAACCGGAGCCGAGAGCGGACTGCCAAAAAATCAGCCCGTAATTAAAATTCAATACATTTATTTTAACGGTAACAACTCTTGCAACGAGTGTCTGTATATGTTTGAAAGTTGGGCTTTTGAAATTTGCTATTGTTATTTCGAAAACGCCAACGTGTACGCGCTTCACACTTTTGACAACAATAGCATGAGTATATATAACAATTCCATCAGAGGCTATTTATCCGTAGAAGACGGCGATGCCAGAATTTATAATAACCAAATTTTTGGAGTAGTGAGAAGTTCACCCACAGTTAATTTACCCGCTTTAACGTTGGATAACTTCCGCAACGCATCCGTATTTAATAACTTTATCTTCTACAGTCCTCCTTATCTCGCATACAACGATGCTCAGTGGACCGTTATAGACGTCAATAGTTCGGGGACGTTTACCACAGACTTTAACTTACTCACTACCGATCCTCTATGGACGCCATTCGGACTGTCGTCTTTCTCATTCGTCGTAGCCACTCAAATTGTTACCGCTGCCACCGTCAATAACAGCGGAGGCGGTTCGTTTGTGTCATTCAACAACGTATATCTTCAAGCAAATAAAAGCTACAGAGTTACGGCAACCGTATTAATGGACGTTGCTTCTTCTAACACAACTCGCACAATAACGATTAGAAGCGGCAACAATGTATTCACCTACGGAAGTTTTTCAGTTACGCGTAACGTGTCGTACGCTCTCGACCTGACTTTCACCACTCCAACTAATCTGCCCAATACGAACGCTCTGCGATTTTTATTTACTCAATCGCTTGCGGGAACGGACACCATAACGTTTACCAACATAAAACTTAACTCGGTAGGATTTTCCTCCTTTGATAAATATAACAAGACCACAGTCTTAATAAATTACGACCCCCTGTTAAACAGCGCTCTAAGATCAACCTACGCCCCTCGTTTTTCATACTATATAAAATGGATTCAGAGTAATCAATTTTATCTATACTCCTCGTATAGAAACTACTTCCTTAACCTACCTATTACTGGCGCTACGTCTACTTCTCCAGTAGGGGTGACTGTCGGTCCTCCTTTTGGTCTTATCTCGATCGTGGGAAATTCGGGCGAACTTACCCTTATGGGAAATCGTTTGGAAGACTCTCTGTGCTACTGCTTACAAACGAGGGGGGCTACTCAAGTTACTTTTACCGCAAATAATTTAGGCAAATCGGCCAACGACAACGTCTGTCTGGCATCTATAGAGTACACCAATCAATGCGTGTTTAGCAGCAATTTAATGACGCGTCGATATATATTAGACGGCGCAGACCAAACTAATAAACTGATGAAATTTGATGCCTACAGTTCGAGTAACAAAGTTTTATCCGGAGAAATGGGATACGCAATGAGCGGAATAGACATAGAAGACGACTACATAGGATACGGAGCCGTCATGAACTATTACGACGACGAAACGTGCTCGGGATGTTTCATCAAACAAAACAAACCCAGCGACTATAAGGTAAACAACAAAGGAATATACATAGATCGTTACACTAACTCGACAAGTGCAAATATAAACACTCTCGGACTAACGCGTAACCAGGTGTGGACAGAGTATCCAATGGTCGATGACCCTGAATTTACAATTCTTTTTAAAGATGTGATATTTTATGAAAGTGCCGGTATCGTCTTTTTAAGACAGGACACGTCAAGCTCTTCTACAGTAGACCCTAAGCGTATCCAGTTTGCAAAAAATAATGGAAACACCATCTCGATTCTGGTGGGAGGAGGACTGGCTGCTAATCAAGTCTTTCTTTCAACTTCGACAGTGACGTTAGGAGTTCCGTATGATATGGTAATAACAAAAGATCTCGCCGCAAACTGGAACGTATACTTAAACAACGTCGCGATGGCAAAAACGACTTTCTCGTCGGCTCAGAGAAGTCAGGCATATTTTTATAACGTTCCTACTCTGTTCACCTCTCTAGGTGGATATGACACCGACTTTGTGGACGGGTCAGGATTTCCGTATCAAAGTAAATTTAGCGTGACAGAATTCAGATACTACTCTGACATACTTGGAGACGGTGAAATATACAGCCTGGAGAGCGGCTCAGTCAACCCCAATAATCGTGTATACAAAGAAGAAGCAAGCCAAATAGTTCTAGACACTCTTCCAGGTGGTGCAATAGCAACCTATTTTGACCCTCCTACAAACATGACAGCATCTTTTAGTTCTGATACTTCTATAGCCTTGAATCCAGACATATCTGTGTCGATACCAGTTTATACGCTGGTCCTAACGTCCACCGGAGGAACAAACTCAAACTCGATAGTTCCTATTATGAACGCCGCTAACGAAGCTAACAAGCCAATTCGCATAAGCTACTGGGCGAGAACGACGGATGAAACGGCTGTTAATACAATCGTGTTTCAATTGGCTTATGGAGCGATGAGACAAAAGGTGACGAGCACCTGGACACACTACGTCTGCTACATAGGTCCCGATGCGCAACAAAGCAGCAATCTAGCAAGTCGACTAGTTATACGACTGGGATATAGAACGACCGTTCCTCCAACTTCTGCTTCATCTTTCGTCTACTCGGACGGAACAGTCTATATCGCCAGAATGTCGATATACTACGGTACCGCGCCAATGGATGTAAAGTTAAATTTTTTAAACAATCAAGACGGTCAATTTCAAAATCTCGGAACCCAAGCCGCAACATTCTACTCGACAGCCGTCCTAGAACGACCCGCCGACTACACGATGCCTCTCGACAATCCTCCTTGTGAAGGCAATTTCTTCCAGGGAGATAAAGTTTTCACAAGTAAGAATTTGACGAGCGGAGCGAATCCACTTATAGGCTGGCAGCGTACTGTTACGGGGTATAATTATACGGACTGGAGAGAGATGAAACTCGTTTAAAAATCGGCTATTTTTTCATCAAATCGGACACATTATCCATTTTAAACCTAGCGTAAATTTTATAATACTTTTTTATAAAATTTATTTACAAAGTTAACAAAACGCTCATCATATTATCAACTTCCGTACTCCATCTGTATTTTTGAGGTATCTCTCTTAATGCGTTTGCATGCTTGTTATAAAAGGATGGAGTCGTAAAATATTTCACCATGTGCTCTGTCATATCGTCCGAACTTATTATCCCTCCTTTTTCTAAAACGGTGGTATAACTCGTCACCCTCGGAGTACACAATAAACTATTAGCGACTCAAATTAAACACACTCGACAAAAAACTTAAAAAAATAATAATTTATCGTTCGACGAGAGCGCGTAGTTGATCTAACGAAAGTTTAGGTTTTATCTGTCTATTTAAATTTCCGTAACATCTTTGTGTAACGGCTGGATAAACCGCTGGATCAAATGATGAATAGTTGTATGTATCATCATGCATCTGTCTCAACGTAAATTGATTGTACTCCGGTATTTGTGTATGATCCGGGGGAGTGGTTGTACAATAATATTTCCACATCGTATTATGACATGCCTGACTAATGTTTGTTGTGTAGTCTGTGTATTGTTGACAAGGTAAAGATTGCTGTGCTATACTTGTTGGAGTCGAAGTATTTGTTGGAGTTGATTTTGACTTATCCCACCAACTATAATACATACTCGTGTTATCTGTCGACGGGTAGACGTACGTCAGCGCCGACGCTTTAGTTTGAACTGTATCGGGACGCGGAAAAACTCCGTAACATTTTTTATAAATGTCTCGATTTGTTGAACTTGCGTAAGCGTATGTATCGTCAATTAGTTGCTGCAAAGAAAAGGGCGCGTATCCGGGATCCGTGGGAGGAGTTGTAGGGCAGTATGTGTTCCATATTAAATTGTGACATTCTTGTGATACGGGATTGGTGGGATTGTAAGGATCATACATAGTGTACGGACTGTACTGATATGATTTACAGGCATCTATACGTGTTTTTGTTAAAGTTGATAACTGAGCATTTTGTAAACTTTCTTGAGATGTTTGCGTTGCTAATGTTTTTTGGTCGGCTATTTGTTTTTGTAGCGTCTGCACGATTGAAGCCGCTCGCTGATTAATCGGAGTTGCTAAACTAATAGCAATAGCTGTTCGATTTGTGGCGTTACTGGCGTCGTTATTAGCTGAAATTACTTTATTGTAAGCATCTGTCATTATAGTATAAGCTGAACGTAGTTCTTCAATTGTTGTGCTACTGCTATTAATAATATTATACTGTGATTGTACTACTCCAACATCACCCGTAATAACGGCAAGAGAAGTATTTACTATACCTAACGTATTTTTTGATTCGGTCGCAAGCGCGTCAAGTTCTGCAAATAACGAATTAAGAGTGGACAGCGCATTTTTTACGCTGTCTCGTAAAATGCTATCTGTATTAACGAGAGGTTCAGATTGGGGGAGATTAGTGACATAATCAATTAAGTTTTGAAGATTTATTTTGAAATCACTTATTGTTTGATCGTTTGCTTTAACGTTAGGACTGACAGTCTTGTTGATATTATTGTAGATTTGTAGTACATCTAGTTTAATTGCATACGATTGATATATTGCTGAACTTCGTTCTTTTTGTTCATCTACTTCTCGTGCTGCTAATTTTTCGACAATTGCCTGTGCATTTTTTGCATCTTCAACTGCCTTATTTGCAAGCGCGACATTCACTGCCTGAGTAGAAGTAATTTGCTTACCTGCTTCTATCGTAAAATCATCCGCATATTTACTCAATGCACTATCGATATCAGATTTTGCTTTATCGCCTTCCTCTTTGGCTTTAACTGCTTCATTCGCTGCTATCTGTGCACGATCTGCCGCATCTTTTGCGGCAGAACTTGTTGTAGCGCTGGTTGCATTTGCAAGTTGTGCCTGCGCAATCTGTGAAGCTTGTTTAATTGTATTTTGTGAAGCTAGTATCTTGGAAACAGCTTGTGTAGCAATCGTATGTGCAGATGTCATGTTATTAAACTGAATCTGCTCGGAGGGACTAAAAATATTTAATGTTATACTCTTTTTAGAATATGGACCGTACCAGTTTATTGTTCCGTAAACTTTTACGCTTCCTGAACCGTCTGGCGTTTCAACTGTGTACTGAATATCTGAATTCATCAGCGTATTATTGGCGTCAAACCCGTTATCTATGTTCATTAACATTTCTATGACTAATCTTGAATTAATACCCGTTATTCCTATTGCGTAAGTTCCTCCATTTTTTGATCTCGCACCTAACTTCGCTCCATCAACGGTTCCACTCACGTTGGATAAATTATAAATAGAAACATTTTCAAAACTGGATGGAAGATTCCAATCTTTTGGAAATGCAATTGAAACAAATTGTATTATACCTGTCAAAGGATATGAAGAATTTGGTATAGATTTATAATACAGCCGAACCGGTTTATTCAAATTATTTTGTATTGAATCACCTGTTTCAGTGCTTGTTATAATTAGTTCAATATAAGGATATAATCGTAAGTCAGATACTCCAATATAGTTCCCGTCAGAAGTGACAGGAGCGTAACATTTATCAACGACCCGATTGCTATAATTTTTTCCGTATTTTTCATCGCACGTTTTCCCGCCGTATCTCGAATAATTAACATCTGTTGAATTTGGTACGTAATATTTACTACGAACGAGTAAAGGATAATTATCGACCAAGCCTTCGGGATTGACATTACAATCGCTCCAGTCAGTAAATGTTCCGTTTAACTGACAATCTACATTTTGACACACGTCACCTACTTTAGTAATCGTATTATCTGGTTTTATCGTAGCACCTGCACCTACAATAGTTTGACAATCTAAACCTCCGTTTTGAGACGGTGATGTAATGGTGCTTTGTAAAGTCGTTGCCCATAGACGTTTAGATTTGTCTACTTCAGTACAATCGGTAGGCGTCCATTCAGATATTTGACAGTCTACATTTTGACATTCAAGTTCTCGCGTTCGAGTTGGACAATCGCCAATAACCTGTCTATAGGGGTCTATTTGATTAGTAACATCTCGAGTTTGATATTTTTTCCATACATATCTATTGTATTTTCGACCGTCTGGTAATGTTGTCTCTCGAGTTTCAGAAGTTTCCTTACATATACCATTGTCAACATCTTTCCATCCAGAAACCTCACACGGTACAACCTCGCACGTCTCCGTTTTTTTAGTATCAAGTTGTGTCCATCTATTAGTACTATCTGGAATAAATTCTCTTGAAAAATTTATAACTCCATTTCCCATTGAATTAATAGCGCATACATCCACGGGTTTCCACTCACTCGTATTGCCTTGATTTACAACTTCGCAATCCATCGTAGACGTACTTGAAGTTGAAGCGTTAGATGGTCCGATTTTATCATATTGACATATTAAATTATTTAATGTAGCCTTTCTTGTTAGCGGATTTAGATCTACAGATGCGAGAGTAATTCTATATTCAGTTTGCGTTAAAATATACTGTGAAAATCTTTTATCTGTTTTGTAAACAGATGGAAAAGTGGATATAGAGATACTGCCGTAATTGTTCACTAAACTACTCTTATCAAAGTCGATTAACTGTATTGTTCCAAAAAATGAGGGTAAAATCCAGTCCATTGAAAATAAAACTGCGGTTATAAATCCATTTTGGTGATACAAGCGAATTGTTTTATTAACGTTTTGCTGAATATTTGTCTGAATTGATGACTGAGGTGGAACTATTGTAACAACTCGTATATCAACATATGAATTAAAATCATTAATCACTCCCGCGCCGACAAATAAATTATCTGGAGAAAGTAACGGTCCGACAGCTACATCAAATGGAGGCAGACTACAATCATCTCCACCGTACGCTGGCTGAGTAGTGATGCGATTTTGAAATGTTTTTACAAAATTTCCCGTTAATGAATCATAATGACGATCTTGAATAAGATCAACGCTATTTGCGTCTTGTCTACAATTAACTGGAGGACATAGTATTTCTTTCATTAACAATCTAGGATCACAAGCCATTCCTCCGTATTCCGGTTCTCTAAGAATAGATCGCGACTGTAATCTTTTCCATATAGGTTTTCCTCTGTCGTCTAATTCAGATGTTTTCTCGCATACACCTTCGTCAGACACGTCTCCATAAACACAGTCCCTCTTTTGACATGGTATAATTTGTTCTTCATCATCACACTCCGTCCAACCATTTCCTGATCCCTGAAGAATTTCTTTTGCAGAAATTTTATACCATCCTCCAAAATAATTACCTCCTTTATATTCCGTTAATTGAACACACTTTCCAGCGTTTTTATCAATAAAATTATCTCCTATTTTACACTGAGTTATAACCGAGGCACTAATTCGCGGTCCTGATAAAAAGTTGGTCGATGATCCATACTGAAAGTCGTAGTATACATCCAGAGTGGGTTTTTTAGTTAACAGTGGATAAAATTCAGAACTTGATAAAAGAATTTGAAAATTATTTGTATTATATTTATCAAACGTTTGAACGTTAGAAAGTATTAATGTTTGACTCCCCACTCCTGATGAATTGGTTTTAATGATAAGTCCACTTTCCAAATTATTTAGAGATACGTTATTATCGGTAAAAGGCTGAGGAACCGTCCAAGTTTTATGATATCCAAGACCGATTATTTTTCCATTATCGTGCCAAATTCTAATTGGTTTATTAAAATTATTTTGGATACGAGAGATATTTAAATAATTCTGATCTGTTGATGAAATTGAATTAATACTTATATCAATATATGTTCCGGTCATTGTTCCGTCACCTATAAAATCTCCTGATACTTGTGCTCCACAATATCCTGTGTATGTCGTTGTATCACATTCTTGTCCTCCAAACATTGATCCTGATACAGTTTGATTTAAAAATTGTGAATATTGACTTTTAACGGATCGTTTATACGTTTTTGTAAGTCGATTTAGCGAAGGTTCTGTTCTGCATTCGCTAATTTCATCAAAAACTTGACTCTGTCTACAGTCTATAGCTGGACAAGTTTCTTTATGAGGAGGATAGCAAGGTGTTGCACCGTATGCTGCTTCTTTTAATACTGTCAGTCCAGCATCTGTTTGCCATTTCTTTTCTATAGGGTTGTATTGACACTTTGGAGATATAAGTTTAGAATCATATACACAAGGTTCAGGAGGACATATTTCAGTTTGAGTTTCTAATTTACATACCGTTTTACAATCATTTGATACATTTCTTGAACGAGAATGTTTCCAAGTATCGTCATCTATTTTAACACATTCTGACCAGTTTGACCATACTCCGTCATTTGGACAATCAACTGTCGGACAAGGTTCTGTTTTTTGCGGTGGTCCACAAGAAACTCCATTTTCTGAAGGTGGAGTTATTACAGTTCTACTATAGTTTACTACACAACCAGGTTCACAAAAACCATAGGTGGACCACTCCGACTGGACGCAGTCAATTTTTTTACAGGGAACTTGTCTCGTAGTTGTTCCGTTAGTCTGTATTTTTTCCCATATATTTTGTTCAGCGTCAGTTTGAAAACACTGACTGTTTATATCCACCCATTCATCAGATTCTTTTTTCTCATCAGATTCTTTTTTCTCATCAGATTGTTGTTGCTTATATTTAATTATGACTATTACTAAAAGTAATAACACTAGCGATATAATTACCGTGACTGTTATCATTTATAATTATTATATTATATTATTTTATTATATTATCACATTATATTATTTTCTTTGTAAATAAATAAATTAAAATGTGTTTTAACAAAATTCAAATTTGGATTTTATGTGCCATTTTATTAATTATACTAACGATACTCTACAAGAGAAAAAAAATTGAAAGTTTTACAACAGACTCTAATACTCCGACCGACTGTGTTCTCAGCAGTTGGTCTGACGACTCACTTTGTTTTCCAGATGGAGAAAATAATAAATATTT
>Ga0214923_10007725_pt1 | contig 11649 bp, 12 predicted proteins | sample LL1510_MetaG_FD_177993 | JGI IMG/M metagenome (GOLD analysis project Ga0214923, IMG submission 177993) | Freshwater microbial communities from Lake Lanier, Atlanta, Georgia, United States - LL-1510 | ecosystem: Environmental > Aquatic > Freshwater > Lake | place: USA: Georgia | collected... | reverse complement strand
ATTTGAAATCCATACAAACGGAGGAGGGCCTTGGAATAAACCAGTACCACCACGTACTTGTAATGTTTGGTCACCTTTCACATCATAGTTAAATCCAAAACGAGGAGATACCTGTACTGATGGTTGTGGTGCTGCACCTGTGTTTAAATGTGTACCATCGTAGAATTTACTTAATGTATCAACTACTGGGTTATAAAGGAATGTGTTATAGAATTTAGTGTAATCAGCTCTTAAACCATAAGTAAGAGTTAATTTATCTGATACTCTATGTTTGTCTTGAATGAACACACCTAATTCTAAATCTTTAGGTCCTACTAATGGAAAATCACCACCACCTAATGTGTATGATAAATCGTAACGAGCTGCTGCTTTAGTTCCTGCCGCAGATGCGTAGAAATCAGCTAAGCTATTGAAACGATAAACACCCTGATAAGAAGGTGAGAAACCATTTGAATATTCTTTGTAAGAGTTTTGTGTACCTAATGTTATTTCATGTGAACCTTTATATAATGTAAAGATATCATTGAATTGAAATACATCGGTATTCAATACGTTACTATAAGTGTACTGCTCATAACCAAAAGATGTATAAGGTTGTCCGTTACCATCTAAGATATCCACTAATGGGAAATCTCCGTTAGATAATGCACTTCTATAATCTCTTAATTTAGTATAGCCAATTTGTAATTTGTTGTTAGCTGAATTTGAGAAACGAGTATTTAACTCACCCAAAAAGATATCAGCGTTGTTGTTAATTACATAACCACTACCATAGAAAGGTAATGAAGTTGTTGTTGCTCTTCTACCATAAGTTGAATTTGCAGAACCACTATTTGAAGCAGCGATATCAGCAGATGAACGAAGGTAGTTATACTTTAATGTGAAAGTATTCTTATCGTTAATGTTCCAATCAATCTTAGTAGATAATCTTTGTGATTTAGAACCATAAGAATATCCTTCGTAAACGCCAGGATTGTAATTGTATTTTGTAGTTAAGAAATTAGATAACGCATCTAAATCAGCTTTTTGAGCTTGAGATACTGTTATACCATTCGCTGGAGTTGTTGGAGTAGATGCAGTCCACAATGTTCCAGGTTCAGTTCTTTCTTCTTTTTCACCATTAATAAAGAAGAATAATTTGTTTTTGATAATTGCTCCACCTGCGGTGAAACCTTTCAAATCATAATTGAATTCTTGCTTTGGTAATGTAACACCATTCACATCATAACCCTGTAAATCTTTATTCTTAAAATATTGATAAACCGAACCGAATGATTTGTTTGTACCACTCTTTGTTACTGTGTTGATAGCTCCACCTGCGAAACCACCATACTTAACATCAAAAGGAGAAACATTCACTTGGATTTGTTCAACCGCATCTAAAGAGATTGGTTGTGCCCCAGCTTGTCCACCAATATCACCTGCTAGTCCAAATGAGTTGTTAAAGTTAGCACCATCTAAAGTGATGTTATTCAATTGAGAGGATATACCTCCAAATGATAAACCATTTTGTGAAGGAACTAATTTAACTAAGTCTTTCCAACTACGATTAATTGTAGGAACTCCATCAATCATTCTTCTACTGATTGTTTCTTGCGAACCCGTTCTACTTGAGTTAAATACTTTGCTTTGGCCAGATGTAACTACTACTTCTTTTAAAGTTGTAGAAGATGCCACCAAACTAAAATTAGCTTTGTGAGCCTGTCCTAATAATAATGTAATATCTTTTTGTGTTTCGGTTTTGAATCCCACAAATGATACTGTTACTACATAAGGTCCTCCAATCTTAAGGTTTGGTAGGTTGTATCTTCCATCGGCACGAGTACTTGTTGTGTACTTCGTTCCTGTTGGTTGATGGATAGCTTGTACGGTTGCTCCCGTAATAACTTCCTTACCTGCCAAAACATTTCCTTGGATTTCAGATGTAGTCTCTTGTGCTTTTGCTACGAATGAGAATGCGAACATCACCATTAATAACATCAGTTTTTTCAGATTTTTCATACTGTTTTTTGTTTTGTTTGTTTAATTGTTAAAATAAAAAAGGTGCGATTTTGGTCACACCTACTTGATTACCCAATTCTCCCATCTACTGAAGAATTTGAATTTCGTCTATATACTAATATATTTGTATTGCTTATAATCATACGCTAACTTACTTTCTTTCAATAACTATAATAGTTTGTTAAAATGTTTCACAAAGATACGAAATATTATCCACATTACCAAATTAATATATAAATAAAAATATTTGGATATATCAGGCATTTTTCGTATCTTTACAATTGTAAATTGTAAAAATTTGAAACTAAGAGAAAATCAGGTAGAACCTGTTAAAAAAGGTGTAGAGTTCTTTAAACAAAAGAAAGCTGTGCCATCAGTTATAGTAGCCCCTACCGCATTTGGTAAATCAATTGTGATAGCTGATATTGCTCATCAATTGGGTGAAAAAATATTGGTGATTCAACCATCAAAAGAGTTATTAGAGCAAAACTATAACAAATTTATCAATTTAGGTGGTAACGCATCCATATATAGTGCGGCAATGGGTGAGAAAGAAATAGGTGAGGTTACATACGCTACAATCGGTTCTATTGTTAAAATAGCACATAAGTTCAATACATTAGGTATCAGAAAGGTTATTATAGATGAGTGTGATAGATTTCCAAGAGAGCCGGGTGGAATGTTGAGAAGGTTCTTAAGTGCCGCTAAAATTACTCACGTATTAGGATTAACCGCAACTCCGTTGAAGTTACAAACAAACCTTAACGATGTGGGTAGGTCTTATTCTAAGCTGGTCATGCTGACTTCAAAATCTAAAAAGGGGAATTACTTCAAAGAGGTGATACATGTGGCTCAAATTGAAGATATGGTACAAAATAACTATTGGTCACCTTTAGTATATGAAGCTTACGATTTTGAAACAGGTGGGTTAGTTTATAATTCATCCTATGCTGATTATACGGATGATTCAATACAAAGGGCTTATAAGCAACAAGACATTGGTGGTAAGATAATGAAGAAGATTTCGGATATGCCTAATAGAAAATCAATATTAGTAGCAGTACCATCCGTTGATGCGGCAATTGAATTGTCCACAAAATTACCAAGTTGTGAAGCAGTATATAGTGGTATGGCTGATAGTGATAGAGAAAGGATTATTGATGATTTTAAGAACCTACGTTTGAGGATAGTTGTTCAAGTTACTATTCTATCAGTAGGGTTTGACCATCCAGAATTAGATTGCATAATAACAGGCAGACCCACCGCATCCTTAAGTTGGTGGTATCAGTTTGTTGGTAGGGTTACTCGTATTCATCCTAATAAGAAGGATGGATTGGTTATTGATTTTGTGGGTAGTGTTCCTCGTTTTGGTAAGGTAGAGGAGCTATATTTCAAAAAAGATGAAGACCATTTTCCATTTGATTGGAAACTATATGGAGAGGGTAAGAAACAATTAACAGGCATTCCTTTAGATGAGATTGGATTGCATATAGAAGGTAAACCATCACCGCAAGATATGGCTAATGTAGTTGGCCCTATATTAATGACATTTGGAAAATATAAAGGTAGAGATATTAAATCAATTCCTATATGGTATCGTAAATGGATGTTGGAAAATATTAAATGGAACGGATACAATCGGCATATTGAAAAGGAGATACTACGTCTTAAAGATATTGGAATTTAGTTTACCTTATATTTATTTTGGTATTATATCCTTTAAAAAATTATTATAATGTCTTATTTTGTACATAAACAATTGATACCCGCCGATACGGCAACAGGTGACCCTAATTGGGCAAAAAGACAAATATGGGTATTGAGATTAAATTCTAATGATACTATTGATGAATTTGAAACAATAGAAGAAGCACAAACCAAAGTTGGTGTATTATTCAATGAAGACCCAACCGGAAGAATTTATAAAGTTGTTTTGAGAAATTCAGATGGAACTTTTTCAGACATTTAGCCCTGGTATTATTGTCTCCCAGTTAATTGCTACAGTTTATTTTTACTTAGTCCCAGTTAAACAGTAGTCACAGAATAACTATTGCGAAAAAATCCAAACAACAACAAATGTGGATAAATTTATTAAAAAAAATAATAAACATGGGTTTGCTTGGTAGTATCAAATATTTTTCGTATATTTGTAAAACGAATAAAAATATCTACATATATGCCAGCTAAACTAAACATCAAAGAAGCAGTTAAAAATCCATCCTATTATGGTGGTGTTGATAATACATACGAAGTAATTAAAGTATGTGAAGCTTGGGGTTTGGATAAAGATGCATACCTATTCAATGTTGCTAAATACATAGCAAGAGCCGGCAAGAAAGACCCACAAAAGGAATTAGAAGATTTAAAGAAAGCCGCATTTTACCTTAATAGAAAAATCTACAATTTGGAGAATTTAGTATAGGTATATTTATCTATATGGAATATAAACCCTTACAATTTTTAGAAAACACATATCCTAATCCTAATAATTATGTGCCAACGGGTGTTGAAAAAACAACATTAAAAGGATTATATCCGGAAAAAAATAAAATAGATTTTAACTTACCATCTATTAGTGATTTAAAATATGTAGATGGAACTGAATTTAAATTTGTTTTAGCAATATTCAAAGATTATAAAGATACTAAACCGGTATATTATACATCCGAACAATACTATAATACAATTCAAAATTCTTTATTAGAAGGTAATCCATATTTTTCTCAAGCTAGCTTCAATCCTAAAAATATAGTAAGTTATGTAATTGAACCACCATTAAAAGTATATTCACCATTACATGAAGAAGAAATAAAACCATTTGTAAATATGCGTCAAAATATATTTATTAATAGTGGTAGTGTAGTAGATTATGATAATTTAGTTACATATATAGATTGGTTGGTTAGTCAAGTAAGTCCTTTGGATGATGATAATTTTGGTGTATTAAAACCTGAAACAATTGCAGGCTGGGATGTATTAAATGGTAATTATGCAACTGGTGAATTTTCAACCCAAATATCAGCATCTTATGGCGTTGGAGCTTCATTAGTATCAACAATTACATCGGCGGAAATTGATAATCAAAGTGATTTAAAATTTCAACAAGAAAAATTAAAAAAATTAAAAGAGCAAATAGTAAATTTAGAAACAGCTATTAAAACAGAAATAGGATATATTTTAAAACCTTTTTTGTTTGGATATATTAGTGCGGAGGTTAATGTGAATGGTACACTTTATAAAACAAGTATTGAATTAAAAACAAAATCAGATAAAATACAACAATTAAAAATGGTATTAACATCTGAATTAAATAATTTACAAAAAAACATAATTACCACAGAATCTTCTATTGCAGATGTAACAAAAAATATTGTAGATTCTGCAGCTAAAGCAAAGGATTTATTAAATAATGCAGCAGCTTTAGCAGCTAAAGCTGGAGATTTATTAGGTAAAATTCCAAAAATTCCAAAAATACCCGATATCCCACAAATTCCAAAACTACCATCATTATCTGAAATTGGTGCGGGATTGATAGCAGCTTTACCCGCTTTACCAAAATTACCAAAATTACCAAAAATTAAATTACCTAGTTTTAAATTTCCAGCATTACCTAAATTTAAAAAGAAAGAACCAAAACAACCTAAGAAATTTAAAAATAAAGCTAAGGCTGGTTTGGCTGGACTAAAAGATGCAGCTAATTCAGCGCAAGGAGCTGCAGCTGGAGCAATGAGTTCAGCACAAGGAGCAATAGCTGGTGCACAATCTGCAGCTGCCGGCGCAATGAATGCAGCACAAGGAGCAGCAGCTGGAGTACAATCCGCAGCTCAAGGAGCAATAGCTAATGCACAATCAATTGTAGCTGGCGCACAATCAACAGCAATGAATACACTTGGAAATATAAATAAAGGAATCATTACTAATGTAAGTAATGTTGGTGGTGGTACATTAACAACCAAAACAATTACATCGGCTATATTAGGTAAAGGGGAAACAGAAGCATCTATATTAGCTGATATAGCAAAAGCAGCAGCAGAAGCAGCAGCTCATATTAAAAAATAAATTGATTTTAATAATTAATTTATATTTATATGTAATTAAATGTTGCATATGGGTATGTTGAAAGTTAATTGGAAAAAATATCTAAATAGTTCCAACACAACTATTAACAACTATCTTAGCGCTTTCGGAGATTCATTTATTAGACAAACTTTACAGCGAATTACGCTGGCTCACCAAAGCAAAAAATCACAAATCATCTTAATCCGTTTTAAACAATCAGATATTGTTGCTACAATTGAAAGTAAAGATTATGTACTTGCCTTAAAACATCTTTTACAATTGTGCATTAATTTGGAAAAATATGAATTGTGTAGAGAAATCCATACAACAATTAATTTAATAAAAAACAAAAGAAGGGCAAGGGTAAAATCCTTATCAAAGGTTATAAGTTCCTAATAACAAAAAATTAGAACATGGCAAGAAAAGAAAAGGCATTAGTTGCCGAAGAACCAAAAGAAGTTACACATTCATTACCAAAGGTTATAAAGAGAATCAAATTTAAAACAAGAAACCAAAAGAGATTTTACAAAGCAATAGAAAACGAAGGGAACAATATTATAATGGCACATGCCTTAGCCGGAGCTGGAAAAACTTACATATCAATACAAAAAGGATTAGAACTATTATTACACAAAGCATCACCAATAGAAAAACTTATTATTATTAATCCAACCGTCGATGTTGGTAACGAAGATAAGTTAGGGCATTTGCCTGGCGATTTGATGGAGAAGATAGAAGTACATAATGAATCATCCATATTCATATTAAATAAAATTATAGGACCTGTTGAAGTTAAGAAATTAATTGAAAACAAAAAGATTGAATTTAGAGTAATGAACTTCTTGAGAGGTATCAACTTTGAAAAGAGTTATATTATTTTAGATGAAGCACAAAACGCATCACCACTACAATTAAAAACTTTAATAACTAGAATTTCAGATGATTCAAAATTAATTATAGAAGGTGACCTTTCTCAATGTGATAAGTATCGTGCCAACGGAGTACCTGCTTATCAAAAAAGTGGATTCTATGATATATGGAAACGATTAGCAGGAATGAAGGGAGCTTATCAAATAGAATTTGCTGCATCGGATTGTATTCGTTCAGGTATCGTTAGAAGGGTGCTTGAAAGATATGAATTAGAGGAAGAAATTATATTAGGTGAAAGTAACCCATTTGAACTTAATTTAGAGGCACCATCGGAAGGTGAACTTGTGGAGGGTGTTCATATAGTAGAAAATTAATATATTTTATAACTAATTGATTTACAATAGGATATAACTCGTTGGTTTTCAACGGGTTATATTTTTGCCTAAAAAACCTCATAACTCGTTGATTTTCAACCTATTATTTTACCCTAAATGTTTGGTTATGTCAGAAATATTTCGTATCTTTATTATATAAAGAAAGAGAAGATATGTCAAATAACAAAAAAATAGTATGGATTGATATGGATGGTGTTTTGGTAGACTTCGGTTTACATGTTGAAAACACTATTAAAAGCAATACATTTTTAAGAGAATCTTACAAAGGTAGATATGACCATATACCTGGCATATTTAGAAACCCACCACCAATTGAAGGAGCTATTGAAGCTATCCATAAATTAGTAGAAAGTGGTAAGTATGAATTGTATATAGCAACCGCAGCACCTTGGGGAAATCCTATGGCAGCTATGGATAAAAGATTTTGGATTGAAGAACACTTTAGCAGAACCTTTCATAAGAAAATGGCTATTACACATTTGAAAGGATTATTGATTGGTGATTATTTAATTGATGATAGAACTGCTAACGGAGCCGGAGAATTCAAAGGTGAGTTATTACGATTTGGATTAAATTACGAAACTGGAACTTGGAACGAATACCCAACTTGGGAATCAATACTTAAAAAATTATTATAATGAAAAGATTAATACCCCTCTTAATTTTATTTTCAGCATGTTCAAAAGATGATGCCATAGTTCCTCAAAAAAACTATACATTCTCAATTGATTCGGTACTTACTCAAACAGGAAAAAATTCATTACCAAAAGATGCTAATGGAATATATCATTTGAAATTAGTTAATGGATTAAATCAGCAACCTCATAGAATTACAGGTACTATTTTAGTAAATGGTAAAGAACCAATTCCGGCTGAAAAGATTGAATTTGAGAGTAATTTATGTTGGTGGTTGAAGCAAGGTGATACGGTTGCATATATTACAAAATCATATATCAACTATTATACTGGTCAATACACTATTATAAAATTACCACCATTAATTTCTTCAAAAGATGAAATGGTTGGTACTGTTAATATAGCATCTTATAGTGGTACTAATGGTGAATTAAATACAATGATAGCTCCTATTGGAAATATGAAAGGAGATACTATGATTATAAAAGCATTTAACTATAATGCTAAAAAAACAATTTACACAAAAATAGTATTAGAATAATGAGAACTAAAGAAGTAAAATTTCCACTAACTCCAATAACCGAAGAAACTTTTATAAGACAAGGTTGGCGTAAGTGTGATGTAAACGAACCACTATTTGAAGAATTCGGAGAATCGTTAGAAGATTTAAATAATGATTTTTTTGGTGAGATGGAAGAAGAAGAAATAGAAGAACCAATGGAAAAGCCTGAAGCAATTGCTTGGTATTATACACTTGCAATTCCAAAAGATAGAACCGACCCATACTGTCCAAGATTAGTTTCTAATGCTACTGATGAAAGTGGATTATTAAAAGAGATGGAATTACCCGAAGGAACTTTCTTTGTAGAATTAATGGATTGGGATGGGTTGGGATACTGTCAATCAGAAGAAGAAATTGAGATACTCTATAAGGCACTAACTGGAAAAAATTTGGAGAATTAAAAAATAAATCGTATATTTGTATTATGAGAAATTACACAGAACAACAATTAAAGGCTAACTATGATAGGTTTATAACCTTTGTAAAAAAAGCATTTGCTAATCAACCAGAGAGATTAGAAAAATTATTACATATGTATTCCGAAGAACAATTAGGAATGGAATTAGTAATGGCGCCGGCAAGTGGTAAAGCACATTTTCATTCGGCATATGCTGGTGGTTATATTGACCACGTTATGAATGTATGTAAAAACGCAATTGGGCAAATGAAACAATTCAAAGAGAATGGTGGTACTATTGATTTTGAAGTTGAAGAATTGTTATTTGCAGCATTACATCACGACTTAGGTAAATTGGGTGATTTGGGTAAACCATATTATGTAGAGCAAGAATCGGATTGGCATAGAAAGAATCAAGGTTCTTTATTTAAACAAAATCCAGCTATTCATTATTTTGATGTAACGCATAGAGCATTGTGGTTATTGCAAGAGTATGGAATTAAGTTTACTCAAAAAGAAATGTTGGGTATTATGTTAGCAGATGGATTGTATAATAAAGGAAATGAAAAGTATTTTATTTCCTATGATGAGAACTTCCAGTTAAAGACTGAACTACCTTATTTATTACATTGGGCAGACCATATGAGTTGCCGAATTGAAAATAGTGAATATAAAAATGGAATTAATTTTTAATTTCATTATATTTATAAACCGATAGAGCTGGCCAGCATATCGGCGTATCATCCAAACGGAGATACAAATTAACGCTTAAAAACAAGGTAAAAATGAAAGCACAAATTCAAAAGGGATTCCCTATTCCCCAATTTAGGGACGAGTTCTTCTCACCACTGGATACTTTATTCGATAAAGTATTTTCAGAATCATTTCCTGAATTATCAAAGGAAATTGGTATTAACGCATTCCAACAAGCAGCTTATCCAAAATGTGACATCATTAATTTTGATGACCGTATTGAGATTGTAGCAGAAGTTCCTGGTCTAACCAAAGAACAAATTACCATTGATGTAGATGGTGATGTTATTACACTAAAAGGAGAAAAATCAAATAAAGCAATTGAGAAAGAAGGTGGAGTATATCTTCGTAGAGAAGTTAAACGCTCTTCATTCTTAAGAAGTTTTACAGCTGATTCTAAAATCTTTGATTTAGATAGTGTAAAAGCATCATTTGAAGATGGTGTATTGGAGTTACAAATACCAAAGAGAGAACCTGAAAAACCAAAGAAACGAACAGTTTCAATTGGTTAATTTAACTTAAACAATAAACTAACAATAAGTGGGGGTGAGTAAAATCACCCTCATTTTTATTTAGAGTATATTTATATATACAATTTAAAAAACAAATTATGAAGCCGGAATACAAAATGAGAGCTCAAGAGCATTTAGAAGCTATTACTAAAAGAGCTAAAGTTATTGCTGAAATGTTAAAAGGTGAAAGACCTGCAGACCAAGCACAAGCAATTAAGTTATCAAATGAAATCGAAAGATTGGTAGAATTAACAACAAACATCGTAGATTTATCGTAATGAATTGGTTAAAGTTCTTAGTTGGATTTTCAGCCCTAATTATTGCCGGTTGTGCAGCATTCTTTTCAGTAACTGGATTGGGTGTACTATTTAGTGGAGCATCAACGGCGGTAATGGTGATGGCAGGCTCATTAGAGTTTGCTAAATTAGTTGCCGCAACATACCTAAAGCAAATGTGGGATGATATTACTGGATTTAATAAGTGGTATTTAACAGTAGCAGTAGGTATTCTTATGATGATTACTTCAGCAGGTATATTTGGATACCTTTCAAACGCTTTCCAAGCGCAATCCCTTCAATTACAACAAGTAGATAGGGAGGTATTAGTATATTCTATTAAAATTGAGCAAAATACCAATCAAATCGGACAATTGTCCACACAATTAGGACAATTGTCATCAACACAAACGACAATATTAGAGAAGGGTAAGGTGAATAACCGACTTTTACGTTCAATTGATAACAAAGATAAGCAAGTTGCTACTATAAATCGTAAAATTAGTGATTTGCAAGATGAAAACGCTAAAAATAACGATAAAATCAACGAAATTAAGATAAAAAATTTAGGATTAGAGAAAGAAGTGGGTGGATTTCGTTTTATTGCCGAAGCATTTGGTATAGAATTAAAAAATGTAGTAAAATTCTTCATATTTTTGATTGTAATAGTGTTTGACCCGCTTGCAATCGCTCTAATTATCGCATTTAACGGATTGATTGGTAAAAAAACTACTATAATAGAAAAAAATCACCAAATAAACGAAGATAGTGGAAAAAATTCCTATAATTTAAGTGATTTAGATGATTTAATGGAAGAAAATTACAAAAATTATGAGGTATACGGTGATATTGAGGCGGAAAATAATAAAAGAATGGATATTATCGGGCAAAACGGAAATGAAGGATTGCATTACGATAATGAACCAATATTAGTATCTGAAACTGATTCAGATGTGTTCTTCAATACAATAAATAACCCACCAACTCCAAATGAGGAGCTCATAAAGGCAGCTGAGAAGTATAAAGAGCAATTACTTCAAAATGAGGACATAAAAAAAAAAGAAATTGATTCCGCTACAAAAAATGTGGAAGAATCTGAAGTAACACTAACTGATGAAGAAAAGAAAGCATTAGAGCCTGAAATTACTGATGAGATACTAATGAACCTACAAACCGATTACTCAAAGAG
>Ga0214923_10007724_pt1 | contig 11649 bp, 12 predicted proteins | sample LL1510_MetaG_FD_177993 | JGI IMG/M metagenome (GOLD analysis project Ga0214923, IMG submission 177993) | Freshwater microbial communities from Lake Lanier, Atlanta, Georgia, United States - LL-1510 | ecosystem: Environmental > Aquatic > Freshwater > Lake | place: USA: Georgia | collected... | reverse complement strand
CGAGAACACTGCCCGCGTTATTCCGGCTGGCCTTTGTGCGGTCTATAACCGCAACACTTGGGCTTTACCTGCCGAGATGCTCTTCATGGCACGATTGGGCGAGGTCAGCGAACCTGCCCTCGAGCGCACCTGGAACGCAGGCGTGGGTATGGTCGCAGTCGTTGCCCCCGCAGTCGCCGATCTAACCCTGAGATCGCTGGCAGCCCGCGGCATGAAGGCCTGGATCGCTGGCGAAGTACGCTCAATCGAGGCCGATTCCAGCTCGAGCCAAGCCGAAATCCGCTCGACTTTGGAAGGTACCTACCAAGCGCGATAACCTACGCGCCTTGACGGATAGATATTTGAAGAAGGAGGTCGCCCATGGGTCGCGGCCGTGCAAAAGCAAAGCAAACTAAAGTAGCCAGAGATTTGAAATATAACTCGCAGGATATGGATCTCGATCGCCTCGCCAAAGAACTTCACGGCGAAATTCCATCCCAAGATGAAGATCAAGACGACGACCCATTCGCCGAGGGCAATTACATTCCTCGCGCTTAATTACCAAGTTAGTTAGCCTGTAACTCATGACGCGCCGAACTCCTTACGTTGCTGCGCTTCGAATTTACGAACCACTTTCCGCATTTGAACCAGCAGAACGTTTGCTCTGGGAAGAAGCATTTCCGATTTATTCAACTGTCGAAGATGAACAAACTCGTGCAATGCAAAGGCTTATTGCACCGACATTTTTTTCAAACGTTGCCGATGGTGCGCACATTCTTGATTACGAAGATGTTCGATATGTATCGCCTTGGTCAACTGCCACACGCAGCTGGGCGGCATATGACAACTTCACCGACTCAATGCCTAGCACGGTAACTAAATACTTTTTTACTCCAGCAATTGAAGAGTTAATAACAAGCGGCGCCGATTATATTGATAACAAAGTGCCACACATTTTGACTGAGACTTGGATGATTCCACCACGTTGGTTCTCGCTCTTTGCTCCCGAAGAACGAATGCGCGGAAGCGATAGCAATGGCGCATTTAGTATTGCTCGCGCGAAAATTTCAAATGCCAAGACTCGTTGTAAATTTACTCACGACGCAGTTGTCAATGCATTTGGCGAAGGTGGCATCGAAGAAGAGATTCAAGATCTGCACGATTGGATGGATATGTTTCACCCGAAATCATTAGTCGAACTTGATTACGGCGGTCTTGCCGATTACTTAAACACTGCACTCGCTGATATCGGTGGCATCGAAGCCGATTCTTCAATCGAAGACATTCACGAATCTCTAGCTGGCCTTGCAGCCAACGATGGCGCAACCGCCGGTATCGGATATGAACGATTGATAACCCGCTGGCGCAAAGTTGCTGCCTTCGAACAGGCTTCATAGGTAGACTCTGGTTAAACAAGGGATAAAGATGCGAATTTTGGTTACGGGCGGTGCCGGGTTTTTAGGTTCGCATTTATGCGATCGCTTGCTAGCTGATGGGCACGAAGTATTAGCAGTCGATAATTTATACACAGGCTCAAAAGTAAATATTGCGCATCATCTGCAGAACCCTAATTTTGAATTCATGCGTCACGATGTGACATTTCCACTTTTTGTCGAAGTGGATGCAATTTATAATTTAGCTTGCCCAGCAAGCCCTGTTCACTACCAAAAGTTTCCAACTCAAACTATTAAAACTAGCGTGATCGGTGCGATAAACATGCTTGGCCTTGCCAAGCGATTGAATATTCCAATCCTGCAAGCATCTACTTCTGAAGTTTATGGCGACCCAAATATTTCACCACAGCCAGAGAGTTACTGGGGTAATGTAAATCCGATTGGCCTGCGTTCTTGCTATGACGAAGGTAAACGTGCTGCCGAGTCACTTTTCTTTGATTACCACCGGGAGCACAATGTGCAGATTCGAGTTGCGCGTATTTTTAATACTTACGGACCACGTATGAATCTTCACGATGGTCGAGTTGTAAGCAATTTCATCAGACAGGCCATTAGTGGTGAGGCAATCACACTTTATGGCACTGGCGAACAAACTAGGTCGTTCTGCTACGTAGATGATTTAATCGATGGCCTGGTTAAATTAATGAATACTCCTGGCGATGTGATTGGACCAATCAACTTAGGTAACCCAGTCGAGTTCACCATGAAAGAGTTAGCGGCAAAAGTTGTTGAGTTAACTAGTAGTAAATCAGAGATGATTTATGAAGCATTGCCTTCGGATGACCCACAGCAGCGAAAGCCAGATACAACTAAAGCTGCTGAGATTCTGGGCTGGAGCGCCAAAATTGATTTAAGTTCAGGTCTCGTAAAAACTATTGCTGACTTCAAGCCAAGGGTCCTAGCTCTGTAATTCCTACGATTTCTGCCAAAATCCACGCTCAATTTCTAACCCTAATGGGTGAGATTTCTGGGAAAAAGTATTGCTTTTGCCTCGTGAATAGACGGATACTTCACCCCTAAAGGTGCGAAACGGACATCGTTTTCACCATTGTGTGGGAAGAAGCATTTCCGATATATTCAACTGTCGAAGATGAACAAACTCGTGCAATGCAAAGGCTTATTGCACCGACATTTTTTTCAAACGTTGCCGATGGTGCGCACATTCTTGATTACGAAGATGTTCGATATGTATCGCCTTGGTCAACTGCCACACGCAGCTGGGCGGCATATGACAACTTCACCGACTCAATGCCTAGCACGGTAACTAAATACTTTTTTACTCCAGCAATTGAAGAGTTAATAACAAGCGGCGCCGATTATATTGATAACAAAGTGCCACACATTTTGACTGAGACTTGGATGATTCCACCACGTTGGTTCTCGCTCTTTGCTCCCGAAGAACGAATGCGCGGAAGCGATAGCAATGGCGCATTTAGTATTGCTCGCGCGAAAATTTCAAATGCCAAGACTCGTTGTAAATTTACTCACGACGCAGTTGTCAATGCATTTGGCGAAGGTGGCATCGAAGAAGAGATTCAAGATCTGCACGATTGGATGGATATGTTTCACCCGAAATCATTAGTCGAACTTGATTACGGCGGTCTTGCCGATTACTTGAACACTGCACTCGCTGATATCGGTGGCATCGAAGCCGATTCTTCAATCGAAGATATTCACGAATCTCTAGCTGGCCTTGCAGCCAACGATGGCGCAACCGCCGGTATCGGATATGAACGATTGATAACCCGCTGGCGCAAAGTTGCTGCCTTCGAACAGGCTTCATAAAAGAGCATTAAACGGCTTTTTATACCGCTCGCAATTTGATCAGACCGCCAGTTGACTGGTCTATACCAAATTGGCACAATAGTGGAATGCCTTCTCGTGAATTATTTTTTCCGAGTTTTCTTTCGTATTCAAATTTAGCTAGAACTAAGTTCTTTGCTTTCAAAATATCGGTAGCCAATGCCAAATAAAAAAGTTATTAAAGATTCTAAGCACGCCACCTTGCTTGAAGCTTTGGCTGAAATGTCGGTAAAACTTAAACCGCATTCTCAGTTGCCATCAGAGCGTGCCCTGTCTGAAGAGTATGGTGTATCGCGCATGACTCTTCGTCGTGCGATCGATGTGCTGCAAGCACGAGGCTACATTTATTCAGTTCCTTCAAAAGGCTTATTTGTTGCAGAGCCACGCATGGTTCGTACTTCTGATGTAACTTCACTCTCTGAAGTTTTGCGACACCGAGGTAACAACCCATCTACCAAGCTGCATTTGGCTGATCGAATTCATTCCAGCGAAGAAGTCGCCAAGGCACTGGGGCTTCGCAAAGGTGATTGGGTCTATCGAATTGAGCAATCATTCTTCGACGCTGATGTGGCTATGGCTACCGAGACTGCGTATATCCCAACAGAAATCGCACCCGGATTACTCGAGCAAGATTTATCGAAAAGTCTTTCCGGTATTTTGGCAGATCATTATGAAAAACCGATCCTGCGAGTTCAGTATCGCGTTCGCTCGGTAATGCCTGGGGACAAGTTCCGTGAGCGACTTGAGCTTGCCGTTGGAGCGCCAACCTTTGAATTCTTCGCGGTTGGAATTACCTCGAAAGAACGTTCCGCTTTCTTAGTCGTCTCATATAAACGCGGCGATAAGTACGACCTGATTTACCAACTTGAGGTTTGATCTAATACCCAATCTTTTTCCAGCCTAAAACTCTGCCTTTATAAGGCGGAGAGCCGTTAAACATTTTTAGGCGATTTAGTCGCGCTAGCTGAAATTGACCGCTACTTCAGAAAGAAAACAGTTGTAATTTTGTTATCAAGTTAGCGTTGACAGCAGCCATCCGCATGGCTATCTTGGTATATACCAGTTGTAAATCGGTATAGACCAAAGGGGTTTCTGTGCAGACAGAAGTGCTTATTCTGGGCGGTGGAACGAGTGCAGTTGCTGCCGCAATCTCTTTGGGTGACCTTGGCACTAAATGCATAATCGTTGAAGAGACCGATTGGGTTGGTGGCCAACTCACGGCGCAATCAGTTCCATCCGATGAACACATTTGGATTGAGCAATTTGGCAGCACCGGCCGTTATCGTGAATTTAGAAATCGTCTGCGTGCTTACTACAAGGCAAACTATCCACTTTCGGCACGATCAAAAGCAGATCCATATTTAAATCCAGGAGCTGGCTATGTAAGCCCAATCTGTGCCGAGCCAGGTGTAATTCACGATGTTTTACGTTCGATGTTGGCACAACATGTAGCAAGTGGTTGCGTCACGATTTTGTTGGAACACGAAATTGAGAGTGTTACAAAAAGCGGGGATCGCATAATTGGGGCACGCGTTCTCGATAAGCGAACTGGAAAATCTCAAGATATTTCTGCCTCAATATTTATCGAAGCAACAGAAACTGGCGATGTTCTAGCTCTAGCAGATATCGAATATGTGGTTGGGTTCGAAAGCAAGGCAATGACTGGCGAGCCAAGCGCGCCTGATGAATATCAGCCAGGAAACATTCAAGCTATTAGTGCTTGTTTTGCGATGAGCTATGACCCAAATTCAGATCGCACAATTGATAAGCCAAATAATTATGAATATTGGCGTAGTTTTAAAATGCCTTTTTATGATCAAAATTGGGTTAGCTGGCATTCAATCGAACCACGTTCATTAAAAGAAATAATTTTTAATTTTGATCCGCTTCCTAATCTTGATCCATTAACTGTGCGCGCAAATCAAAAAGATAATCCAGGATCTGCCAACCTATGGACTTTCCGCAGAATTTTAGCTGCCAGCCATATGGAGCACCCCGAGAAATTTACTGATATTTCGCTTGTTAACTGGCCACAACTCGACTATGTAAATGGCTCAATTATTGATGTCAGCAAAGAAGAAAAAGCAAAGAACATCGCAGCGGCTAAGGATCAATCACTTTCTCTTCTTTATTGGATGCAGACCGAAGCGCCACGCTCAGATGGAAAAACTGGTTGGCCCGGTCTTTATTTACGCAAAGACGTTGTTGACACTAAAGATGGTTTGGCGAAACATGTTTATGTTCGCGAAGCGCGAAGAATAAAAGCTTTATATACCATTGCGGAACAGGATATATCCTATGCAATCCGCGGCGACGCAGGTGCTAAGAAATATGCAGATTCAGTTGGTGTTGGTCACTACCGAATTGATTTACATCCATCGACTGCAGGTGATAATTATTTAGATGTAGCTTCTTGCCCATATCAAATTCCAGTCTCATCGATGATCCCAGTTGCAACCGAAAACTTAATTGCAGCCGGAAAGAGCCTTGGAGTTACTCACATAACTAATGGTTGTTTCCGTTTACACCCAACCGAGTGGAATATCGGTGAGTCGGCAGGCGTACTTGCCGCACTAAGTATTCGTTCAGGTAAGAGCCCACATGCTTTTGCATCAGGCAAAGACCTAAACGATCTTCAAGCACAACTCCTTCATCAAGGCGTTGAACTTGAATGGCCAACGGTCGCACCTTATTAAGAGGTTGATACCGACTAAACAGAAAGGAAAGCAACAGTGAAAGCAAAATATCTAAAGTCTATTGCTGCTGGATCCGTTATTGCTCTTGTAGCTTTTATCGGTGTTCAACCAGCAAAAGCGGTATCAAGCGGTGGCATTACTCTTCGAATGACCATGTGGTCTTCAAATGCGGGGCACTTAGCGCTCTTCAAAGGTATTGCTGACGAATACAAAAAAACTCACCCTGAAATTGCAGATATCAAATTTGAGTCACTGGATTTTGCAACTTATACGCAAGCTCTAACAACGCAGATTGCTGGTGGAAAGTCACCAGATCTAGCGTGGATTCTAGAGAAAGACGCTCAGCAATTTCGAGCAAATCAACTTCTCTTGAATGTGAAACCACAGATGGATTCGACACCTGGATATAAATTAGATGAAATCGCCTCGGGTGCTCTTGGCTTATGGCGTACTCCCGTAAGCGTTTATGCTTATCCATTCTCTACTTCACCATTTGCTATTTTCTATAACGCAGATCTAATCAAGGCTGCTGGCGCAGAAGATCCAGAAGCGCTGCGTGCAAAAGGTGAATGGACTTGGACAAATGCAGCAAAGGTAGCTAAGGCTGTTACTGATTACCAGAAGGGAAATTACGGACTCAATTTTCCAACCTTTAACTACACAACCTGGAACGGTTTAGCTGCAATCTGGCGTGGCTTCGGTGCTGAAGCTTGGAATAAGACAGGTTCAACATGCACCTTTAATTCAAAGCAGATGAATAATGCAATGAATTTCTTCCATGACATGATTTATAAAGACAAATCATTCCCAGCCCCAGGCGTCTCATCTGACTTCTTCGCTGGAAACGTAGGCATGTCGCTTATTCAGTTAAGCCGTGCAGCCAACTTGGCTAATATGAAGTGGAAGTGGGGCGTAGTTCCTCTACCTAAAGGTCCAGTTGCAGATGCTCAAGTTATCGGCCAGGCCGGCATGGCAGTCCTGACCAAGAGCAAGAACCGTAAAGCCGCGGCCGACTTCCTGGTATTTGCGACAAATCCAGAGAACGCAGCGAAGTTTGTTCAATACTTCCCACAGTCTCGCTTGCCTCTAATGGATCCAAAAGTTATTGCAAAAGCTTCAATTCTTAATGAAGCACAAGCAAAACTTATTGTTGCTGATGGCATCACAAAAGGTCAGATTTTAACCTCTCACCCAAAGATCAGTTCGATTGAATTAGCCGTGAAGTCGACACTTGATAATCTATGGAAAGAAGATGCAAACGTCGCTCAGACCTTGAATGATGTTTGTACCAAAATCCAACCGAACCTCAAGTAAAGAAGGAATCTGAGGTAGTAAGGCTGGGGCAATAGGTTTGCTGCCCCAGCCTTACCCTCGAAATTAGCAATTTTCATAAAAAATTTGGGGGCATTTTGAAAAAGGGTAATGCACACGAATTACGACATTGGCGCACAGGTCTATTTATGGCAATGCCAGTACTACTCGGATTTATTTTCTTCGTGCTTTATCCGGTATTAAGTGTAATTCGAGATAGTTTTACTTCCTACAACCCATTATCAGGTGATGCTGCATTTATTGGTGCAGATAATTACGCGCGGTTGATTCAAGATAAAACTGCTATTGAGGTAGCTAAAAATACATTCATATTTGCCTGCATACTGGTTCCAGTAAATATGGCATTAGCGTTATTTCTAGCAATTCTCTTAAATCTGCACTTCAAAGGAAGAACGACTTTTCGAGCTATATTCTTCTCACCAGTAATTGTTTCAACTGTCGCCTGGACAATTGTTTGGAAATATATTCTGCAAGATGATGGCCCATTAAATTATTTCCTAAGCCTTTTTGGAGTAAATGGTGCTAACTGGTTGCGAGATAACCCATGGCCCATGATTTCAGTCGTTATGGTTCAAGTTTTTAAGAATTTGGGCATGAATATGATTTTCTTCTTAGCAGCCCTACAAGGAGTGCCTGAAGAGATGTACGAGTCATCAGAGATTGATGGCGCAAACCGCTGGCAACAGTTTAAGAAAATAACATTGCCATTCATTAGCCCAACCATACTTTTAGTGGCAATACTTACCATTGCCGGTGCATTTCAGGTATTTGCCCAAGTGCTTCTGCTAACTAATGGTGGCCCTGGTCTCTCAACAACAGTGCTCTCATACTACATTTTCATAAATGCCTTCCAGATCTTCGATTTAGGTTATGCCAGCGCACTTGCCGTTTGTCTTTTCATATTTGTTATGGGGCTAACAGTTGTGCAATGGCAGATAAGAACTAAGTGGGTTTTCCGTGAGGTCTAATAAAGAAAGGCATTACGCTCGTCGAAATTCAAAGCTAACCGGTTGGCGACTTTTTGGCCTTTATCTTCTTTTGCTGGCAATCGCAGTTCCATTTCTATTCCCAACTTGGTGGATGATTACTGCTTCACTAAAGCCGATTGAAAAAGTCTTTTCATTTCCATCAAGTTTAATCCCTAATGATTTTCAAGTTTCAAACTATTCTCAAGTTTTCAAGCTCCAACCATTTTTGCGACAGTACTGGAATTCAATGTCAGTAGCGGTTTTAGTAACTCTAATAACAGTGACGATATCTACGATGGGTGGCTATGCATTTGCTCGAATTAATTTTAAATGGCGAGGAAAGGTATTTGTCCTGCTTCTTTCGGCGCTATTGATGCCAGCAGAAGTAACTTTGATTCCAATTTTTAGGTTAATGGTTAAATCTGGACTTTCAGATACGTTCTTTCCAGTTATTCTCATACCTGCTTTCGGAGCTCACGCAATTGTTGGACTTTTCTTAATGAGGCAGTTTTTCTTAGATTTTCCGGCGGAATTAGAGGAAGCGGCAGAGATTGATGGACTTTCTCGATTTAGAATTTTCATCAAAATTGCACTTCCCTTAGCAGGCCCGGCAGTCGCATCTCTAGCGATACTTTCATTCCTATATTCATGGAATCTTTTCCTAGAGCCTTTAGTATTTTTAACGGAGCCAAACAAATACACCTTGCCGGTTGTCTTACCTCAATTTACGGATACCTACGGAGCTCCTATCTGGAACGTTCAGCTAGCTGCTACCTCTCTAAGTGTCATACCCGTCATGATCGTCTTTGTTATGGCTCAGCGTCACTTCATACGCGGCATCACAATGACCGGAATAAAGAGCTAATTCCCTTTTTAAGTAAGAACTAGCAACCAGCCCCAAAATCCACGCTCAATTTCTAACCCTAATGGGTGAGATTTCTGGGAAAAAGTATTGCTTTTGCCTCACGAATAGACGGATACTTCACCCCTAAAGGTGCGAAACGGACATCGTTTTCACCATTGTGTGGGGAGAAGCAAAGATGACTCGACTTACCGATGCTGAAGTTTTATTAACGCCATCTGAGGTTGCCGCTCTCTTTCGCGTTGACCCAAAGACAGTAACTCGTTGGGCAAAGGCTGGCAAATTAACTTCGATCAGGACACTAGGCGGACATCGTCGCTATCGTGAATCAGAAGTACGCGAGCTTTTAAAGAGTCACCTAAACACTCAAGGCTAAATCAGCGCATAGGATCCCTTCCTATGAACTTCTCGCTAGCCCAATTTTTAATTCTGGGGCTAGCGACTTTTCTTTTTGTCGGCGGGCTTACCCCAGTTATGCGCAAGATTGCTTTAACTATAGGCGCAGTAGATCGCCCAAACCTAGATCGTAAAACCCAGAAAGAGCCAGTTCCTTATTTGGGCGGCGTTGCGATTGCAATCGGCATCACCGTTGCTTCTTTTGCTGCTCTTCTTTATTCAGATTTCTCAAGAGAAACTTTTGGCAAAGCACTCTCGGTCTTGTTACCCGCAATTCTTATATCGACCATGGGCCTTTATGACGATCTCAAGGGCTTAGAGCCCTGGCCAAGATTGGTTGCACAAACTATCACCGGAATCGCAGTTGCAATTTATTTGATTAAGAACGACACTCTTGGCCAAGCATTTAGCATCCAAGCTCTTAACTATCTGGTAACAATTCTTTGGATTGTTGGAATTTGCAATTCGATTAACTTCTTCGACAACTTAGATGGCGGCGCATCAGGCACTGTCGCAGTTATTTCGATTTTTTTATTTGCAATTGCATTTGATCACGGGCAATCACTTGTCAGCGCACTTGCTGTTGTAACGGCAGGTGCCACTTTAGGCTTCTTAATCTGGAATAAGACTCCAGCCAAAATCTATATGGGCGATGCTGGCGCTCTTTTTCTAGGAATCATCATTGCAGTGTTAACTATTCGTCTTGACCCAGAAGTCGGCCCGCAATCAAGAGCTTTTGCTATCCCACTTCTTTTAATGGCCGTGCCAATCCTCGACACCACGACAGTAGTTATTTCAAGGCTTTCACGTGGCATTTCGCCATTTACGGGTGGCCGTGACCACCTTTCTCACCGCTTGATGCGCAAAGGCTTAGGCCGCAAAACAACTGCCTATGTCTTGTGGGCAATGGCTGCGGCTTTCGGCACAATCGCCTTTTTTGCAAGCTCTTTTGAAATATATTTACCAGTCCCTGCAATCTATGCAACTTATGTAATTTGGTTGCTTTTGCTTGTAGCATTCCTGCGAATCCCTGCAACTGATAAGTAGTACCCTAGGCGCATGAGCGAAAACCAGAATCCACCAGCCGATGATGCTCGCGCTAAGTTCCTAGCAGCGCTTGAAAAGAAGAAGAATAAGAATTCATCGTTGCCGGGTGGCGGAACCTCTTCTGGCTCGAAAGTTTCTGGCTCACAAACCGGTGGCCCTGCAGCTCGATTCCAACGTAAATCTGGCCCTTCAGGCTCTGCCGGTTAAAAACATATGAAGTTAGCAAACTTACGTAACTTTAAGTTTTCTAACTTCTCTTTTTATCAATACTTCTTCACCGCCTATATCGGGCTGCATGTAGCTTTCTCTATTTTGCTTGGCAATATCACCGCTTTTGCACCCGATGAAGGTTTATATAAAGATATTTTCTCTAGGCTTTATTCATATGGATTCACGAGCGATGTTTTAGGTTTCAGCGGAGCCTGGGAACCTTGGTTGCGACTGATCTATCTGCCCGCAAAACTTCTCACTTATCTAGGATTTACCGATTTACTTGCAGTTCGTTTCTTGGCAATCGGATACTCATCGCTTGCAACCTATTTAATTGTAAAGATGGCTAAATCCAATGTTCGAGATGACCGAATTTTCCGAGTTGCCATAATCTCGATCTCATTCATTCCAACAGTTTTTCTCTGGTCATCAATTGGACTTCGGGAGAGCTTTTTATACTTAGAAATTAGCGCTATTTTGTACTTTTTATCTCGCGTAAAAGATGAAATAGATCTTCGCAACTTATTAGGTCTAGCTTTCTCGGTTTATAGCCTAGCCATGACGAAAAACTATATTTTTATTCTATTTTTATTTGCCTTTATCGCGACCTTGTTTATCTTCACAATCCTCAAACCAAAGCGAATAGTTACCCATTTATTGATTCTTGGAATTGCAACTATGCCACTTGCCTTTAACCCCGAATTAGTTCCTGCAATTAAGACATATTTTACTGGGCAAGTAACTAAAGTGGACACGATTGAAATTGGTGATATCAATAATGATGGCCGTTGCGATTCTTTCGAACCCTGTGCCAACAACGGCAACGGCAACGGCAACGGCAACGGCAACGGCAACGGCAACGGCAACGGCAACGGCAACGGCAAACCTGTTGTATATATTGC
>Ga0214923_10007723_pt1 | contig 11651 bp, 6 predicted proteins | sample LL1510_MetaG_FD_177993 | JGI IMG/M metagenome (GOLD analysis project Ga0214923, IMG submission 177993) | Freshwater microbial communities from Lake Lanier, Atlanta, Georgia, United States - LL-1510 | ecosystem: Environmental > Aquatic > Freshwater > Lake | place: USA: Georgia | collected 2015-10-15 | reverse complement strand
CAAGCTGCGCAATCCCGGTGGCCTGCTCTTTGGAGACATTAAAAATCTCGCGCAAAGCTGTGTTTGTGACTTTGAAAAACCCTTTTTGCTTTTCCGTCTTTCCTGTCTCTTTGGTCTTCTTAGTAGACGGAGCTTCGGCCTTTACAGGAGCAGCTTCGGCCTTTGCAGGGGTAGCTTCGGCCCTTACGGGCGCAGCTTCGGCCCTTGCAGCCTCAAAGCCTGCCTTCTTGCCACGCTTCTTAAACAAGTCAGGGGCAAGCCGCGCCAGCCCGGCCTCTTCCATCAGATAAGCCCGAAAGCCGTCAAAGTCCATTTCGACTTGACGGCCGTTCACGTCTACAAAAAAGGTGCAATCTTTAACGGCCATATTCTTCCTTGTTTATGCTCTGTATCGGCCTCGCAATTGATGCTGGTGATTGACGCTTGTTCTTTGGCAACGGGCTTGCCCCAGCAAACACAGGGGCCACTTTCGTTAAGCTGTCCTTCTGCATCAAAAAATGCCGAAAGCCGTCATAGTCATAGACAAGCGTCTCACCGTTTACTTTTACTGTGAATAGGCAGTCTTTCATTTAGCCTTTCAGCTCTGCATCAAAGGCTAGCAACGCAGCCTCATTCGTTCCGCACCGTTCCAACCGAGCCAGTAAATCACCGTACTCGCCTACCGCTTTGCGCTGAGTGTCTACGTATTTGTGAATAAACACCTTTACCGTTGCATCATCCGTAGCCTCGTAAAAGTCTTCGTAGAACTCACCCAGCTCTAACTCCATCTTGTATGCCTCTTCAAAGGCAGTCTTCAACAAAGACGGTTTGGGATAAATCCCAGGAGTCTTTGGGACGGAAGCCATATCCCCCCGGTCATCCATAAACTCTTCCCAGTCCTTGTAATGCTCCATCTCATCCCCTGACTCCTTGTCAAAAAACGTGGATGCCCCGAAATAGCCAGCCCTCTGCATTGAAGCAGAGAACTGGCGGTAGGTCAGGTGAGCTTTCAGCTCGTTCTCAAGGGCTTGCTGCGCCCTCTTCTTATCATCGGCGGTCAGTAACGATTTTACGGGCATTCCTTTGTCACCTTTCCATTGGCTTCCGCCTCAGCAATAATCTGCTCAATATTGTCATTGATGAAGATGGCTTTAGGGCCAATTTCAGGGTACGTGCCTTTTATCATTTTCCGTACCCTAGCCTTACTACCCTGAGGAGAGTCAAGCGTCGCAAATACCTGCTTTACATCGTCAGGGGCCGTCTGTACTTTGCCAGCTTTGTCCGGCTTGGCCTCCGTCTTAGCCGCTGGCTTCCCTGCCTTTTTACCCAGCAGTGCTTCCGGGGACTTACCCTTGTAGAGGGTTAGCGCATTCGGAGCAAAATCCTCGTCAAACGTCACCCCCGTCCAGTATTTCTTGGACAATGGATCGAATACCGAAATAGACGGAGAAGGGAGCATCTTCCCGATGGACAAAGGGGTTGTAAACCTTAAAGGCTGAGTTGCGCTCAGTCTTAGAATTGCGGCATCAAAAGAGGCTTGCGTCGGAAATTCGTTTTTGAAAAACTCCCGCAATTTACTGATAGGTACAAACGTGTCAAAAGACAAGTTTGGCTCTATCTGCCTCATACCGTAAACAATCAGCTCCATAAGGTCGTTGTCATCTAAGGCCGATGCCCCAACGCGCTCACTCTCAGGTAATACGGGCGGCACGTAACCAAAAGGCGGTCGCTTCTGTGGCGTAAATGTCTCCGCTATCTCCGTCTCGCCGGATTCGAACCGCTCCAAGGCGTTATTGATATGAACAATCGCTCGCTGGTAGTTTTTAGAAGCTGGCTGCATATTAAACGCAGCAGCTAGCTCATCCAGCAAACGCTTAAACGTTGCTGTTTGAGCACTCAGTGACCGGCCGGTTAATACCTGAATGGCTTTCTGCCTTATTCTCCCGGCATCTCTGTCACCAAATACATCAATACTGGTAAAGTCTTTATACTTGTAAGTAGGACTTCGCAGTACTTTAAGGACAGCTCGTATGCGGGATGTTGCAGGCGACTCAACCGAAATCGCCGCTTTCTCTGCCTGCTCGGGTCGGGGAACGGCAGGCGTAACAGCCTCACCAGCCGGAGCCGGGGGAGCCGGAGGGGTCGGTTTAGGCGTTACAGGTTCAGGAGCCACGGGCGGCTCAGACGGCTTGGGCTTCTTTCGAGGTTTAGCCTTTGGTGGCGGAGCCGTCTCCGCAGGCTGAGGAACCGCCGTAGGCTGCTGAATGGCGTCTCTAAGCGCCTCACTCAAAGTATCGTATCCGGTACGGTTGCCAGCTGTATCGGTGTATACCCACGGCTTATTTGCCCGGTCAACGCGCTCAATCGTAGTATTGTTAGGGCCGCTCCAATCACCGCCTTGTTGCTGTGACCACCCCGCCGCTTGCGCGTCTTTTTGGGTTATCTTGCGCTGAGTGACTGACGGAGTTGTCGGGGCTTGCGCTGGAGGCGTTTTTGTTCCAGGGCGTACCGGCTGGGGGCGCGTCGGTGCAGCCACGGCCGGAGATGGCGGCGTTGGAGCCGCTGGCGGTGTTACCGTCGGGGGAACACCGGTCGTTGGCGTAGCCGGAGGTCTTCCTCCTTTCCTAGTTGACGGCTTGCCCGTAGACGGCGAAGGCGTAACCGGCGCTACCCCAACACCACCAGTAGGAGGCGTCGGCGGGGCGGGTGGCGGCGTTGGCCCGGTTGGCGGCGGCGGTGTCTCACCCGTCGGCCCACTCGGTTGCCGTTCGCCCCGTGTCATTGTCTTAAGACGGGGGCCGCGCTCAACCGCCTCCATTAGCTCCCGATAGGCTTCAGGCGCAATTACGTCCAACTTGCGCACCAAAGCCCAATTTCGCCACGTATTAGGTGGTACGGTCGTCAATGAAAGAGATGGGTAGTCTTCAGCTGGCAAGCCCATCAATCGAGCCATATCCTGCCGTATGACTTCCATAACCCGCTTGTTTGCGTAAGGCTCACCTACGTCGCCCAGCAGGATAGCTTGCACATCAGGTCTAAAAGTGAAACCGTAGTTACCCGCCGCCAGATTTTGCAGGTCGGTATACTCACGGTCTGATAGCCCCATTTTCTTGCCGTACTGCTCGTTCCAGCGACTCCACAGGGTAGAGCGTTCATCTCCTGCCAGCTTCGCCGCCTTACCGGTCTGCAAACGTACCGCTCCGCGAATGTCAGCAACCGTATACTCGCGGTTGTCCATTTCGCTCATCTCACGGGCAATATTGGTCAGCACGTCTCCGGCGGCTTCGTCAATGTTTGCCGTTTCTATTCCGTACGCCGGGGCAACCTTCTTTAATACCCGCGTAGACGTTTTATTGATGGCTTCCGCAATGTAAGCCGGTTCCGTCTTGGGTCGCCTGACGTCCCGCGCCGTGATTTGTTCGCCTTGCGCTCGACGCGCCTCTAATTCCGGCTGAACCTCGGCCATAACCTCAGGGCCACGCATAGTCCGCAATGCCAGTTGTTCTGGAACGCGATCCAAGGCCTCGACCGGCCTGGCTCCCGCTCCCCAACCGTACTTGAAGGATATTCCCGGAGGTAGTGGCGCAGCTGTCTCCGTAGTTGGAGGGAGGGGCGGCTCAACAGGCGGTGTAGGACGGTTAAGCAGGTCGCCAGTCTGGTCGCTAGGTTTACCGTACAATCGCTCACGAATTTGCCGATTCAGGTCGGCTTGCTCTTCCGGAGTGCGCGGCTGTAACGCCTCGCGCATGCGCCCGGTTCGCTGTACTCGCTGTCTCGCTTGTTCCACCGTTTCAGTTGGCCATTGCGGTGTCGCAGAAGTAATAATACCTTCCGTCTGTAGCGCGTCAGGAACCTTACTGGTTCCCCCGTCAGGACGGCCTATCGCTGCAATACCGGCAAAGGGCGCGGTAGCTAGCAGGGTAGCACCTACTGTCTGTCCTACGTTCTGCATCGCCGGTAAACCGGCCTGTATGTTGCTCGCAACCAATGGGCCTAATTCCTCACCCAACTCGGTCACGGGTTCCATTGCAGCGCGTTGCAGGCGTCCTCTAACGCCTTGCGCGGCTCCACCAAAGGCCGTAGCTTCAGCCCCAGTCATTGCTCCGGCAGTTCCAAGAACCGCCCCGATGCCAAAGGACAGTAGCGACTTACGAAACGCTTCCTGGTCAGCATCCTTTTCAGGAATACCCCGACCCATTAAAGCCTGCTTAATATTCTCGTACGCCGTAGTCTGAGCGTCGCTAGCGGTCATAGCCCCGCCTAAGACACGTGCGGTCGCTGCCCCAAGCCCAGCCGCTTGTTCGGCCGTAGCCAAACGGCTTACACGCGCCGCTGTTTGCATCACTTTGCCCGCCGCCAAGCCGGGAGCCATCATAGGCAGGTTTGTCAGGATGTGCTTTTCCGCCAGCGCCGGGTCTTTGTATACCTGCAAGGCGAATCTGGCGACTTGCTCGAGGGCATTATCCTGCGATCGTGCCAGCTCTGCTTCCGCTTGCTGCTCACGTCTTTGAATAGCCGGACTACGTTGCCCTAAAATGTCTTGAGATGCCTGCTGTAACCCCCGCGCCGTGTAGCCAAACACCGGGCTAGGTGTCACCGTGGCCGGGGAAGGGCTATAGGTGGCCGAAGAGCTGTAGGCGGCCCCCGGCTGACCAACTGGCGCACCGGCGGTAGCGCTCCTGCCCAGCACGTCCATAAAGTTTAAAGCAGTAGCTCCCGCCTGAGGGATGCCTGCCTTGATAGCTAGATACTGGTCACGCAGTGTTTCACCGGGGGTTCTTTGCACCCCGCCAGTGGCAAGGCCCGCCGCTCCTCCTGCTTGCCTTATAAACGCTTCTTTGGCAAGGTCAGCTAACCCTCGAGGCTGCTTGACAAATGGAGCCATACCGGCTTCCTGCAAGTACTGACCTGCCCCTTGTCCGGCCGATTCTTGCAGCATCGCTCGACGTTCCGCTTCCGCTAACGTAAACCGCTGACGGTCAGCTGTCGGCATTGGAGGTTGCACGGGTAGGGAAGGCATCGCGCCCGGTCGGGCTTGGAAGCCCTGCATCGGAGCGGTAGGCATAGTAGGCGTGAAACCTTTAGGCCCAACTGGTACGCCACTTACTGTACGCTGCACTCCCGGCTGTAACACTGGTTGCGAAGGCGCGGACGGAGCAGATGTCTTAGGCGGGGGCGGATTCAATCGCGAATAGGTCGGGGTTTCCTTACCCCATTCAGGGGTTGGAGGTGCCCCGGGAACCTTTGCCGCCCCACTGTACCAAGCCCTTAAAGCTGTCAAATTAGCAGGAGGCGTTTGCCAGCCTTCGACGGGTGCAGGAACGGGCGCTCGAGGAGCCGCTATCCCGGGAGTTAATGGCGGTACAGGCAACGGCTCAGACATGGGGAACTCAATCCCTAAATCTGGAACGATTCCAGAAGACGGGTCTTCTTCTGGCGTTAAAGGGAGCCGTTTCCGGCGCGGGTCATTAGGGTCAATAGTTCCCGGTCGCTGTGGTCTGTATCCGTATGCCATTCTTATCTCCGTCGTTCCACGTAAGGCCACTCAGGAAGAGGTTTGCCACTTGTATCAACACCGGGTAGTACGTTAACGTAATCTGGGAAAAGCTGCTTAATCCGATTTAACGCTTGTACGTATTGCTGACGCAGCTTTTCGCCCGTATTGCTTCCCGCAATAGGTCTTTTGGTAACGGCATCTTCTTCTGGTCGCCCCCAAGCTGCTTCGGCGTCCAAGCGCAATTCCTCCGCGTCATTCAGCATCTCTATAAGTGGCCCGGGTAAACTCGTTGGCTTTTCAGGACTGGCAGGCCGCGCTCCGCCTCCTCCACCGCCACTACTAGGTGGGCGTTGCGCTCTCTTAGTTTGTGCGCCAATCAGCCCTAGCCGGGCTGCGTGCATCTCCGCCGCCCGCTTCTCTTCTTCCGGTGTGCGTCGTGGTTCAGTAGGTCGCTGAAGCCTTTCCGTTTGCGCTCTCTCACGTCCTATTCTGGCCCGGGCGGCTTCACGGGTTAACTCTTCACGTCCTGGTATAGCCTCGGTTTCAGCTCTTGTCTTTTCCGTTTGAGCCATTGTCTGCTCAAGTTCGGCTTGTCCTCGCATTTGCTCACGCCCAAACTTGTCATAGGCCATCTGACGAGCAATGTCCGCCTCCATCCTTGGCCGCTGCATTACATCGAAGCGATAGGCCCGTCCGGTAGCCGGGTCAATCGCCGAGGTTATTCCGCCTGCTAAAGCCCCGCCAATAGCCCCGCCAAGCCCTCCACCCGTAGCCATTCCCTGCAAAGCACCGACACCGGCTGTCTTCACGATATCCCAAAAGCCACGCTTAGGCTTCATACCAATCTGCTCTTGCAGTTCGCCGCCGTAAATCGCCTCGTTCCGCGCTCGCTGAATAGGATCACGGGATTGTGGACGCGCTGGGGCCGGTGGCGCCATAGCCGATATATTACTTGGAGGTAATGGCTGCTGCGGCAAGGACATCATTTGAGGACGGTTCGCCGGTGTGTACGGATTTAACCCGAGCTGTTCAGCTGACTGTACAGGCAATGCAGCAGGAGGCGGCGTCGCAGGTGCAACGGGAGAAGCAGGGGGGCGTGCCGGAGCAGCCCCGCCCTCTCTCTGTAGTCGCAGACGTTCTTGCAGGCTAAGATTTCTGTTCATCCCGTTACCTCTGAAGAATTATTAAGCAAGCAGCCCGTTAATTTTCACGGTTACAGACCCGCCCCCAGCCACGTCCGTACCGACACGCGCCCGTAGAAACCCTGAAGCTGCACCTACCGTATTGTTAACGTAGGACTTGCCCCCTGTCAGGTCAGCCGCGTTCTTGGTATCCAGCTGATGCCACGTCCCTGAGTAATCGTACGTGTCCGCTGTCTCAATAATCACCGTGCCACCGCTGATAGTGCCAGTTCCCTCAATTGTCCAAAAGGTCTGACGGCAATCCTGCATCGGAATCGGCCTACCCGTGCCCGTAGTAGCCGCCGCCAAACTCTGCGCTTCCGCATCGTTAGGATTAAATTTATACCCTATCATTCCTGCCATATGTGCCTCCTAATTACGCTTTCAGGCTCCACTAATACCCTAGTTGCACTTCCAAGCTCCGCTAATTCTCATAGCCAGTGAACCGTTCCCTGACCCTTCACACGTTCCCGTAGTCGCATTCGGCTTGCAATCAGTACAGATAATTACAGTCCCGTCCGTCGCACTGCCTGATAGACTACCGAAAACCGTATTATTAAGAATTGGAGAGGTAATAGTCGGGGAAGTGGCGAGTACAGCGTTGCCCGTTCCCGTGACAGTTGTCCACCCCATCACTCCCGCCGTTGAACTCTTCAGCAGGTAGTCGTTACCTGCCGGTGCAGCCGTGGGTAGAGTAAAGGTTGTGGTTGCCGAAGTCGTACCCGCTTGCAGGTATAGGCGATTGCCATTAGCAGCGTTCATGAACAACGCCTTGCCCGTTACCGCGCTTTCCTGACCCAGTTTCAGATTTTGCGTTCCTACGCCGGGAATGCGTAGCAACATTTTCTGCTCAGTACTATCCCACGAGGACGCTAAGGCCGGAAGGTCAACGGCAAACCCGAAGCTGGTTTCGTAGTACTGTTTCGGTTGTTCCCCGGCTACCAGAAACGGTACAGCCTGAGAGTGAATTGGCTGACTATTCGCCCACGTTCCGCCACCCAGCATCAGCGTGTTGGATGCGTCCCAGAATCCCGCCGGAGTAGTTCCACCGCCAGCGTTATCAAACCCCGCTCCAGCAAAGTCGTATTTGAGGGCTATATGGCTAATACTTGCTGGAGACGACAAAAAACTATTACCAGAAATAGACCCAAATCGAGAGTTCTCTTTTAACCGAACTCCGTAAGTCCCAAAATCCTCAATATTATTGTTGAGTAGAGGGCCGCGATAATACGACGTGCTATCAATCGCAATAATGGTTGGCCCACTATTGGTTGGAGCAGCGGCCAGAGTAATAGTATTTGCGTTTACATTGATGGATGAAATAGTAGTGGTCAGATTGACTCCACTAGACGTTCCGTTGGTAATGTAAACCCCGTTACCCACTTCAAAATCAGCAGCATTAGTTACATTAGCCAAGGTGGCGTTGCCCGATGTCATTACCGCGCCTGATGATGCGCCGTCCGTCGTTCCGAGTACAGTAGTACCGGTATTAGTTGGAGCGTTAAGGAGTGTCACTGTATTACCCGCAACGTTTACCGCCGTCACAACCGTTCGCAGGTGTACACCGCTGGACACGCCATTTGTCAGGATAACCTCATCGCCGGGATTAAACCCGCCTCCTGACGCCACACTTGTCAGCTGGGTATTGCCGGACGCCATTGTTGCCGTAGCGGTGATGTATTTCTGCCCAAACAATCCCCAAAACGCGCTGCTTGCGCTGTCAGGGGCCATTCCGTTATTAGACATCAATATCGCACCGGCAGCACGAATACGGAACCCTACGCGCCACGCCTCTACCGTCTTCACGTAGTTATTCAGAAGCGTAACCGTGTTTGACCCGCCTAATGCGCCAATATCAATATGGTCTTCTCCTACCTCGTCAGTCGTGACGCGCTCAATAATACCGCTAAAGATGTATGGGATATTCAACGCATCCTGACGGCAGTCAATTAGGGACAAGTTTTCAAACTTGAACTCTGACAAGTAGGAGTTGGTATCCTTGATGTAAATGCAGTGACCGCTTGTTCCGACTGCCTTACCAGCACCGCGAACCCCTAAATCCCGAAGATTCAATCCGTATCCGTAAGCAGGCGTGGTCACGTTAATGACGTTGTAGTTGGAACCACGAGCCTTGATAATACTGCGATATGGCCCGTCGCCCTCAATAATTAGCCCATTCACGTTAGCGGTAATTGCGTCGGTATTATACGTGCCAGTAGGAAGGTAAAGCGTCTTCCCGCCTGACGCCTGAGCCGCTGCAATAGCCGCCACAAGGCAAGCTGTATCGTTTGTCCCGTTATCGGTCAAGTCGCAGCCGTAATCAGCCGCATTCACCGCCTGACGCACACCGTAAGAGTTGGGCTGATACAGTGAAACAATACGCCAATCGCCGGTAGAGTCCGCCCTCAGAACCAAGGCCTCTTTGTTCCGGCTCATCACATACAAGGATACCCCGTTAATCGTGCCACCTCCTGCCGTATTGATGGTCACATTATTGGTCACTGCACTGCCAATATCCTTGATAGTGATTACATCGGACACCTGATAATATCCGGCCCAAGGAATAGTGATAGTGCAAGCGGAGCCGCAATTAGCCTCGATGTAGCGCACCCCCGGCCCCGTTAAAGCAGTAGTAGCCGTTACCGTTATCTTTTCGGCTAAACTGTCAGCTCGCGCTAAGTACCCCACGGCAGAGGCGGTTGAGTTGTAGAAAGTACTGATTCGGTCGGGACTACCCGCTGTCACGATTTCAGGCCCACTGCCAAGCGTCTGCAACGGCGGAATGCCGTTAGAGTGTATAGCCTGACTGTTTGCATACGAAGACGCCTGTTTTGTGAACTGTACAGTGTCTTCAATGTACCCTCGCATAATCAGTTCCGAATAGTAATCAACCCCGTTATTGGCCAAGTCAAACTGAATGCCTTTACCTGTACCAATACCGGTATTATCCATTTGCACCTTAGTTTGCCCACGCAGGCTAACAGTTGAACCGTAATAGGAGATTACTCCGTACCCTACCCAACTTTCCAGATTGCAATCCACGCACGTGAACTTAGCTGCACCATTAGCCCCATCAACCGCCGCTTTCTTGCCAACCACGGCCCACGCTGACCCGCTAAGGACATTATTTACCCCGTTACAGCTTCGACAGGTAAACTCGCCAGCTTTCACACGAAAGCCTGTGGCCGTCCACTGAGGACTAGTTGAAGGTGACGCTCCGGTTTGCGCCGCACGCAAAGCCCCGACGTAAATCTTGTCAAATACGTTCTGCGGCATATTGGCCGCGTCGTACAATACCGGAAAGCCCTGATTATTGGATATGTACAGGTCGCTAAACATTGAGCTGTACGTCTTGCCCACAAACAGGCCGTCACCACCCGTATCAAGGATGTCTACGCTATCAACGCGCACGTTAAAGATGTACGCGTCGTCAGTTACGTACAAGCCAGTCTGTGACGTTCCAGATGTCACTGTTCCTGTAATACCGACCTGCTTTAGCGTTGGGCCGGTAAAAACGTACGCGCCAGCACCTTCAACTAGGGAGACTATTGCGGCGTTTGTAGCCGACTTGATGATGCTTCGATTGCGGCCATCACCTATAACCGTCACCCCGCCAGGAATAGACAAGCCGGAGACGTTGTACACTCCGGTGGGGACATATACCGTCTTGCCCCCTGCCGCCGCAGCCGCGTTAATCGCGGACTGAAAGCAGGTCTGGTCAACCGAACCGCCATCGTCATCGGGATCACAATTGTAATCTGTAACAATATTGATGGCCTGCGGGGTTCCCCCGGTCGTCAAAATAGAAGCGTTGCTAATAGTCAGCCCGGTTCCAACCGTCAAACACGCAGGCTGATTGCCTGTTACAGCGTAATAAATCATCTGCCCGGTAGAGCAGGGCAGTAAACGGGCATCTATCTGAGCCTTCGTGTACGCCTCGTTGGCAGGCGGCACTATTGCCGGGGGGCTGTTGAACTGACACAAAGCCGTCCAGCTTGTTGGCGTTACCGGCGGAACCCTAAACTGGTCAGCACAAGCATATATCTGTACAAGGCTATTATCAGGCCGGTAAAAGGCTGCAGTGTATCGAGCCTGATTTGTTGGCCCTACTGCGTCAGTAGTGGCGTCAATCACCAGCTCAGGAATGTAAAGCGTGCGAACACCGCTAACTGTGATAACCGAGGCTCCATATCGCTTATACCAAGCCCCCGTACCCGGTGTACCGGGCTGCACGATATAGGTCTTCCCAAGGGGTTGAAAAGCCCGGTCAGCATATATGCGGTATTCAACATACGGATGCCACACCACGGTCGCCGGGGAAGTCTCGGGACAGCCCCCGGTAAGAGTAGCCTGCGACGTGCTATCCACGTTTTTAACGTAGTAGTTCTGGACTCCAACCGTGATATAAAAGCCCCCCATACCTACCCATTGCGGCCGAAAGCAAGCCGCACAGGTCAGCAGGGCATTAGTTCCGTTTGTGACTGTCACTCCGGTAAGGGTGACAGCCGACTGCAAGCCCGTTGGATTAAAATTGGGCTGCGTAGTTGCGCCAATCGTTACATCCGTAGCCCACGTATGAACGGCTAAAAACGCGACACAAAGCACTGTTTGTAGAACTTTCATGTTATCTCCCTCGACCAGCAAGAAACCCACCGGCAACGGTTGACGCGCCCCCTAAAATGCTTTTCCAAATACTTTCTGTAGGGGCCGATGTAAACCCAGATGTGTACGTGGCCAATGGCCGACCTAATGTCATTTCAGCAAGTCCCATTCGCCGGGCAAAGTTAACCTGATTAGCATCAAAGGCTGATTGGCTTAACGCGCTACCATAGTCTTGCATCAAGCCTCGCTGCTCTTGCCCCTGCATCGCGCGACGTGTTACGTCAGGCAAATTACCTCCGTATGCACTGCCCCATCGCTGACGAGACTGTTCCTGAGCGCGGTCGTATTGAGACTGTAAAGAAGGAGCCAGTGTCTCAGGCATAGGCGACATA
>Ga0214923_10007722_pt1 | contig 11652 bp, 12 predicted proteins | sample LL1510_MetaG_FD_177993 | JGI IMG/M metagenome (GOLD analysis project Ga0214923, IMG submission 177993) | Freshwater microbial communities from Lake Lanier, Atlanta, Georgia, United States - LL-1510 | ecosystem: Environmental > Aquatic > Freshwater > Lake | place: USA: Georgia | collected... | reverse complement strand
AAAGTTGAATGACTCGGTGTTTGGCTTTGTCGACCAGCGCGGGGTCGAGCCCCCCCCGGCCAAAGCGCCGGGAGGATTCGGTCGGCAGGGAAAAGCGCCTCCCTGTCCTGCGAACCCTGCCGGCCAGAAAGGAGGCTGACTCCAACAGGATATGTTGGGTTCCTGTTTGCACGGAGGAATCCCGCCCCCCCACGACTCCTGCCAAGGCGACCGGCCCCTGGCCATCGGCGATGACCAGATCTTCCGTCGTCAGTTCATGCGTCCCTCCATCCAGTCCGGACAGCTTCTCCCCGGCTCGAGCCCGTCGGATTTCGATCGTCTTCCCCTTCAAGCGGTCGGCATCGAACGCATGCACGGGTTGGCCCGTTTCCAGAAGCACGTAGTTGGTCACATCCACCAGGAGGCCCAGGCTTCGCATCCCGCAAGCCGCCAATCGTTTCTTCATCCAATCCGGCGACTCGACATCCGGACGGACACGCAAGGCCGTCAACGTGTAGAGAGAACAGTCTTTCGGATCCTGCACCTGAACCTTCCAATCAGCCAAGGGGCTATCGGATATTGGGGAAAGCGCGGGACGGTTTTTTCGAACAACTCCCAAGGCACCGAGCTCCCGTGCCAATCCCTCCACCGAAGCCAGATCCGGCCGATTCGAGGTAATCTCCAACTCGATCACCGTTTCCCCAGGAAACAGCTGTTCCAACGGAACCCCAAGCTTGGTCTCACGGGAAAGGATCAGGAGGCCCTCCGCATTCTCCGCCAAGCCCAGTTCCTTGGCCGAACACAACATTCCCTCTGAACTTTCACCCCGCAATTTGGCGGACTTGATGGTCATCCCGTCCGGAAAGACCGTCCCCGGTTTGGCCAAGGGGACGATGTCCCCCGCTTGGTGGTTTTTGGCCCCACAGACCACCTGGCGGGGGCCACTGCCGTCATCGACCAGACAAACCGTCAAACGATCAGCATTCGGATGCTGTTTCTTTTCCAGAATCTTCGCGGAGACCACCCCCTTGACCTTGCTCCCCGTGGAGGTGATGGAAATGACCTCCGTCCCGCTCCGCGTCAAACGGTCGGCCAATTCCTCCGTGGTTCCCTTCCAGTCACACCACTCCCCCAACCATTCGAGGGAAACTTTCAAGCCGACCCCGGCTTCGCATGGAGGGAGGGTTTCATCTTGGCAATCCGATCCCGCAACCGCGCGGCTTCCTCGTAGTTCTCCCGGGCCACATGGTCTTGCATCTCTTTTTCCAGTTCTTCACGGGTCGCCCTCTTGCGGGCCGGCCTTTTGCCCCGATGGACCAAATCTTTCTGTGATTCCACCAAAGCGGCCTGCAGCGGTGCGGAGAATTTTTCATAGCAGACCCCACAGCCCATCCGCCCGGTTTTCTGCAGCGTCTCCAGGGTATATCCGCAAGCCGGACACGCCGTCGCCTCAGGGACCACCGCCTGGATGGCCTCCTGGATGATCATGTCGGCCGCCAAAAACCCCGTGGGGTGGATCGCACCAGAGGATCGGGCACAATCCTCACAGAGATCGATTTTCTTCAAGTCCCCTCCCACCACGGTCGTCATGAAGACCGTCGCGGGCTTTCGGGCACACTTCTGACAGTCCATCGCGATTGCTTCAGGCGGGGATGGGGGTGCCGGTGGTGGTGACCAGTTGGCGGTAGCTCTGGATGAGTTCGGCGGTCTTTTTGCCCGGTTTGCCGTTTCCCACCGGACGCCCGTCCACCTCGATAACCGGGATGATTTCGGCCCCTGTCCCTGTCAGAAACATCTCCTCACAGGTGAAAAGATCGTAACGCCTCACCTCGTCCTCCCGGGCCTCCCAACCTGCCTTGCGGGCCAACTCCAGAACCGTGGTTCGGGTGATCCCGTTCAAAGCACCGGAAGAAAGCTTCGGGGTCACCAGCACTCCGTGGCGGAGGAAAAAAATGTTGTCACCGGAGCACTCGGAGACCAGCCCCTGTGGGTTGAGGAGGATGACCTCCTGCGCCCCGGCTTGTTGGCCCTCGATCTTGGCCAAAATGTTGTTTAGATAATTCAGGGACTTGATTCCCGGATCCAAAGCCGCCGGCGAATTCCTCCACGTGGCCCCGGTGACGACCTTCAACCCTTCCCGGTAATATTTTTCCGGATAAAGCTCCAGTTCGCTCGCGATAATGATGATGGTCGGGGTTTTGCAACGGTCGGGAGAGAGCCCGAGATACCCCTTTCCCCGGGTGATGACCAGGCGGAGGTAGCCGGATTTGATTTTGTTCCTCTTGCAGGTTTCCAGAACGGCCGCACGAATTTCCTCCCGCCTCCAGGGCATCTTCAGAAGAATGGCTTTGGCTGAATCCTCCAGACGCTCCAAGTGTTCCTCCAATTTGAAGATGCGCCCCTCGTAGGCGCGAATTCCTTCAAAAACGCCATCCCCGTAAAGGAGACCATGGTCGAAGACCGAGATCTTTGCCTCCTCCTCCGGATAAAATTTCCCATCGATGTATATGATCATCTGTCTTTCTCTTCTGTCGCCAACGTGCCGTCCACCAACCGAAGGGGAGTTCCCACCTTGGCGGCGATGGATTCGTCATGCGTGACGAGTAGGAGGGATTTTTGCCTTTCCTGCACCATTCGAACAAGCAAATCAAGCACCCCCGCCGCTGAGGTTCCGTCCAGATTGCCCGTCGGCTCATCCGCCAAGATCAGGTCCGGCTCCAAAACCAGCGCCCGGGCCACGGCCACCCGTTGCTGCTCCCCTCCGGAAAGTTCCGCGGGAAGGTGGTCCCGACGCAGGGTCATTCCCACCTGGTCCAATAAATCCTCCCAACGTTCGCCCACCTGCACTCCCGCCAACATCGCCGGCAAACGCACATTCTCCTCCACCGTCAGTTCCGGAATCAGGTGGTAGGATTGGAAAACAAAACCGACCGCCGTCCGGCGCCAGATCGCCCAATGGGACCTACTCCATCCCTTCATGTTCTGCCCCTTCCACAAAATCTCACCTCCATCTGCCGGCTCCAACCCTCCCAGAATGTGGAGCAGGGTGGATTTTCCCGCTCCCGACGGGCCGCAGATCGGTCGGCACTCACCCGCTTTGAGTTGAAAACCGATCCCGTGCAGGATTTCCAGCGGAGCTCTTCCCTCCAACCGGTATCCCTTCCGCAAATCCCTCACCTCAAGAAGCGATTCGCTCATGATCTCCTTAAATTGGCGGAGGGTTCCGCCTGCGATGCCACCCAGGCAGGCACCAAGGCCGCCAGCACACTTACACTGAGCCCCGCCAAAGCCACCCCCAGAAAAACCATCCCGTCATAACGGGCGGGGAGACTCGCAAAATGATAGATTTCCGATGGAAAAAGATCCTGCCTGGTAAGCTTCCCAAGCAGATGACTCAGGCCGTTGCGATTCACCAGCACCACCCATGCTCCGACCACGCCCGTCAGCGAGCCCAGCACGCCCACCACCACCCCGTACATCGTGAAAATGGTGGCGATTTGGCCCGGCGTGGCCCCCAAGGCTGCCAAGGTGCCGATCGATTTGGATCGTTGCACGGTGACCGTAATCAGGGTTCCGCTCAGCCCCAACGCGGCAACCACCATGACGAAAAAAAGCAGAAAGCTCATCACGCGCCGTTCCACCGCCACGGCGGCAAAAAGACGCTGGTTATGATCCATCCAGGTTAACACACGCAGATCCGGCCCCAATTTGGCCCGGAGCGTTTCCGCCACCACGGTGGCCCGATCCGGGTTCTTCAGTTTGATCGCGATCCCATGTACCGAGCCTGGAACAGCGTACAACTCCTGCGCCGTGGCCAGGTCGGTGATGAGATATTCCGAATCATAATCAAACATTCCGGTGGTGAAGATACCGGCTACGCGGAACGTGCGTGGTAACGGGATTTTTTTGGGGAGTGCGGCCCCTGGCGTTTTGGGACCCAGCAATTCCTTGAACTGCTGGGGAGCCAAAAGATTCACCTCCGTGCCTAGCTCCACGCGGTTGGCTTTCGCCCACTCCGACCCCGCCACCAAAGAGTCCGGACCCGGCACCCAGTCCCCCTCCACCACGCACTCCGGCAACGGGATGACCGCCGGTGCGGTCTCGGAGTCCCAACCCTTGATCCTCGGAGTGGAGATTCGGCTCCGCGTTTCTGCCAGGACCGGGCCCAAAACCGAGGGGGTGGCCCCCACCACCTCCGGTTCCTGCCGGATTTGCTCCATCAGAGCCGCCGGATCACGCAGGGGCACGTTCCCTGCAACGGTCAGATGAGCCTGGAACCCGATCACCTTGCGCGTCAGTTCATCCTCAAACCCACGCATCACCGACTGAACGACAATGAGGACCAGTACCCCGGCGACCACGCCCAGCCAGCTAAGAATCGTGATGATCGACACAAAACTTCTTCTGGGACGGAGAAATTTGAGGGCGAGAAACAACTCGGGCCAACGTCGCATCCCTCTACCGTGCATTCAGCCGGCAGGACACTCAAGCCTTCATGCGGATTGCCCGAAGGACCCGGGGCCTTTATTCTATCCCCTTTATGGCCAACGGTCGTCAGCTCCAAAAAGCCAAGCGTGTTCTCGATATCGAGATCGCCGCCCTGCGACGTGTTCGTCGCCGTTTGGGCCCCTCGTTTCTCCGGTCGGTGGCTCTGATGCAACAATGTCTCGAGAATGGAGGGAAGATCATCGTCACCGGCATTGGAAAATCCGGCCACATCGGCCACAAGATCGCCGCCACCTTCGCCAGCACCGGCACGACCTCCGTCACTCTTGACCCGGTGGATGCGGCCCACGGCGACCTCGGCGTGGTGAACAAAAAAGACCTGATTCTGGTCCTGAGTTACAGCGGCAGCACCGATGAACTGCTCCGGGTCGTGCCGCTCCTGAAGCGTTTGGGGACCCCGATCGTGGTCATGACCGGCAACCCACGCTCCCACCTCGCCCGCCAATCGGACGTGGTCCTGGATGTCTCGGTCGATCAGGAGGCCTGCCCGCTGAACTTGGCCCCGACCTCAAGTACAACGGCCATGCTGGTCATGGGAGATGCCCTGGCCATGGTCCTTCTCGAAAGCCGGGGATTCCGGCGTGAGGACTTTGCCCGCCTCCATCCTGCGGGAGCCATCGGACGGGATCTTCTTTTAAAAGTTCGCGAGATCATGCGCCCCCGGACCTCCATTCCCGTGGTCGGCCTCAAAACCACCGTGGCCAAAGCCTTGGCCGAAATCACCGTCAAACGCTGCGGTGCCGCCATCATTCTGGATACCAAAGGCAAGGTGACTGGCATTTATACGCATGGCGATTTTGTGCGTGGCTTCCAAAAAGATCCAGCCATCGGGGACCGCCCCCTCCAGGCCGTCATGACCAAAAATCCCGTCACAATCTCCGTTGACAGTCTGGCCGCCAAGGCTTTGCATATCTTTGAGACACACCGCATCGAGGACTTGGTGGTCGTGGATGCGTCCCATCGCCCCGTCGGGCTGGTGGATTCTCAGGATCTGACCCGCTTCAGATTGCTCTAAGCGGAAACCAAGAAAGAGAGTATCCCATGGCAGTGATTGCAAACGATTTGAAGCGGGGCATGGCCGTCAAAAAGGACGGGGACATTTTCATCGTGCTGGGCACCGTGCATCGCACCCCGGGCAATAAGCGCGCGTTTGTCCAGGCCACCTTCCGTTCCCTGCGCTCGGGTCTTTCCTCCGACCATCGCCTGGCCTCCGATGAGCGCCTGGATTCGGTCAATGTGTCCCGCGAAAAGTGGGAGTTCAGCTACAACGACAACACCGGCTACACCTTCATGAACCCGGAAAACTATGAAAACATGACCCTCACGCCGGAACTGGTCGAGGACGTGAAGGATTTTCTCTCCGAAAACATGGTTTGCGAAATCCTCTTTATCGAAGGCAAAGCCGTTTCGGTTGAACCGCCCGCCAGCGTGACCCTCAAGGTGGTGGAGTCACCCGAGGGCGTCCGGGGCGACTCGGCCAATAACGTCCAAAAGACGGCGAAGCTGGAAACCGGGTTGCAGTTGCAGGTTCCCCTCTTCATCAAGGAGGGGGAATTGATCAAGGTGGATACCCGCGAGCGAAAGTACATGGGTCGGGCTTAATCATCCAGTCATTCGCCCCTGAGTCATGGAGGGAGTTGGGAACGCTCACGCTTATTCTCTTCACCAAAAGCTAAATTCCAGCTAAATTCCTCCTCTCTCTTGGGGCCCCGCCCTATCCCCCGAACGTCAGGTTTTTCACCCGGGCCGCGCCGCAGGCGTTGAGCACGTCGATGACCCGTTGGTAGGGCGCTTTGTCGTTCGGCCGAATGATGACCGATTGTTCGGCAAACGCCTCGATCAGAGCCTGGAGTCGCGCCCGGAGTTTCGGCATGTCCGAGTCGTTGCGATTGTCCACCGGGCTGTCGTTGAATGTAACCACCCCGTCGGAACCGACCCGAATGGTCACCGGAGTCTTGGCCGTGCTGGAGGCCTGCGAAGCCCCCGGGACATTCACCCCTAACTCGGCCTCCTTGACCTGCTTGCCGGCCATGACCATGAAAAACATCAGCAAGACAAACATCACATCCAGCATCGGCGCGATCTGCAGGCCAAACTCCCCTTCACCCCCTCCACCCCCACCTGCCATACCTTACCCTTTTCCTCCCTTGGTTGTGGCAAACACCACATTGGCCACCCCGGCGGCGGCGGCTGCTTTGAGCACCACCTTGGTCTGTTCCCACCCCAGATCCTTGTCCGCCCGAACCAGAACCCGGTAGCTGGCGTTTGGATCCAGTTTTCTGACGTTCGTGTAGTCCGTTTTAATCATGAGGGCGAGGACATTTTCGTCCAACCCGCTTCGCCCCCCAGCCTCCAATCCACCGGTCTTATTGATGTTGATCGTAAACTGACCCTGACCCTTTTCCCGATCCTTCGCCTCCTGGGCGTCCGGCAGTGTCAGATCGGCAATTTGACTTTTGATTTCCGTGGTCGTGGTGGCCGTAAAAAACATCAATAACACCAACAGTACGTCCACCATGGGCGCAACCTGAAATTCAGGCTCTTCCTCACCACCTGAGGCATGAACACTGAATTTTTTCCCATGTGAAGCCATGGTGCCTTTTAAAATTAAGCGGCCGCGGGGGCGGACGCGTTCCCCAAATAGTCGGCCAGCCGGTAACCGGTCAGCTGTTCAAAGGGAATATCCTCGAAAAGCAGGTTGATCTCGCTGTCCACGGCCACCGAAACCGTCTGGATGCGGTTGCGAAACACATAGTAGAGAACGAACGCCGGGATTGCGACAAAGAGACCGGTTCCGGTGGCCACCAGGACTTCGGAAATATTTCCCGCCAGCTTGCTTGGATCGGCGGCACCGGAGGAGCCCAGGGTTTCAAAGGCCTTAATCATGCCCAAAACGGTTCCGGTCAGTCCCACCATGGGACTCACCACCCCGATCACCGAGAGATATTGGATGTTGGACTTGATCCCGCTCAACTCCTTGGCGGTAACTTCCCCCATCACCTTCTCGGCGGCATCCCTCCCCCGACACAACCGCTCCAAACCCGCCTGGACGATTCGGGACAAATAACACGGGTTGGAGACGCAAACCTGATAGGCCGAGGGATAGTTGCCGGAGACGATGGCATCCTTGAGCTGAGCCAAAACCGCCGGCGGGGCCAATCGCCCCTGACGGATCTTGATGACCGCCTCGATCGTGAAGGCCATGATCATGACGGAGGCGATGATCAGAATGTACATAACGACCCCGCCTTCGTGGATGATATCCAAAACCGTTTTTTTCTTGGCTGCACCTTCCCCATCCGCGGCCATCAGGGCGGGGGCCAAAAGAAGAAACGATATAAACAGGGAAAAATATTTGGACGGCTGGATCAATTTCATGGGGAAAGGTTAAAGACAGAAATCATTCGGTGACGAGGTCTTTATTCGCCTGCCGGAGAGCTTCCGCCCTCTTTTCCGCCCTTTTCCCAAGGTGCGGGGGCTCCGGATAAAGAACGCTAACCCTTAAAAAATCCTCCAAGGATTTTTTGGTGTCTCCCTTTTTTTCATAGGCTGCCCCCCGGGCAAAGTAATACTCCGCCAACGCCTCCCGATCCTCCCTCATCGGACGAAGCCCCTCTTTCAATTGTTCCCCCATCCCATTTAATTTTCGCAACAGACCGTCCACATCCCGGCCCGCCGTGGCTTCTGCCAACCCCACCTCTGCCCGGAGGGCCGCGGGCCCCCTTGGATAGGATTTTTTCATCTTTCCGTAAAGCGCCTCGGCATCCGCCACTTTTCCTTGCGCCAAATAGGCCTGCCCCAATCCCCCGACGCACTCCAGCACCCAAGGGTTGTTGATTCCCATAAAATCATTCGCAGGCGCCTTCCAGGCCGCAATCACCTCGTCCAAGTTGCCTTCAGCCACCGCCTTTCTCCCCTCCGCCACCCCAGGGCGCTCCTTCATTTTAACTTCGGCCAAGTCGGCTTGGCCGTAGCCCAGAGTTCCCTTCTCAAACTTGAAGGTCAGGGTCGCGGTGGCATCGTCGTATTTCACCACCGTTCCATCAAGGACTTCACCGTTTTTAAGTCGAATTTGATCTTGCCCAAACAGCCCCGTACCCGCCACCGTGATAAAAAACCAACCCAAAGCCATGCCTCTCAACATTCTTTGATTTTGCTCTTCCCTCCCACCCCCACGACAAGCCAAAAAACTCCATGATCACATTCCTTCACGACAAGTTAAAAAGCCTTCTCCTCATTCTCTTGGGGGTCGTGGGTATCTCTTTCATCTTTTTCGGCAACTGGACTCCCCATGGGGGGGATCCCGCCTCTGCTCAGGTGGGCCGAATTGCCGGCCGGAAACTGACTCTCAACGACTTTATCGCCGCCCAACGCCTGACCCTGTTGGACATGACCCTACAGACCGGTCGCCTTCCCGCCGCGGAACAGGGCGCCTTCATCAACCTTCAAACTTGGCTTCGCCTCCTCCAGTTGCAGGCCGCCAATGCCGCCCGGCTCGAGACACAACCTGAGCAGCTCGTTGAGGCTATCAAGGAAAACCCCCTCTTCCGCAAAGACGGAAGCTATGACCCCGAGCTATTCCAAAAATTCTCCACAAACTTCCTTTCCCCGCAGGGCTTTAGCGGGGATCGCTTCCATCAAGCTGTTGCTGACCAGGTTCGGATTCGCCGGCTCCTCGACACCCTGGCCTCGACCGCCATACTCCTTCCCAACGAGGCAGAAAACCGGATGCAACGCTTGTTCGGTCCGGTGGAGGCTCAGATGATCCGCTGGGATGCCTCCAAAATCACCCCCCCGGAGCCCTCCCAAGCCGATCTCGAATCTTTCTTCAAGGTCAATGAGGCCGAGTTCGCCGTTGCTCCCCGCCGGACGGTGGATGTGGTGGAAATTACGGCCGCCGGCAACACGGAGGAGGCCAAAAAACAGGCGGGAGAAACCGCCTTCGCCTTCACCTCCCAGTTTTTCAACCTTCCCGAAGGAAAACCCCGCCCCGATTTCGCCGCGGCCGCCGCCGCCGCCAAGCTGACCATGCGCACCGTCGGCCCTTTCACTCCGAAGGACAACCCGTTTCCGGGAGAAATCGACCCGCGACTGGTCCAGGCGGCTTTTTCTTTGACCTCGTCGGATCCGGTCAGCGATTTTCTCGCATCCAAAAATGGCTACCTGATTCTTCACCTGCGTGAGGAGCAGCCTGGGCGCAATCGCCCCCTGCCTGAAATCACCCAGGAAGTTCGTGCCCGCTGGCAGGACCAGGCCCGCCTCCAACTCTTGGCCCAACAGGCAAAAAATTTCACCGACCGGGCCAACGCCGCCTTGGCTGCCGGGCAAAAGTGGGAGGACGTTGTCAGGGCGTTTGGGCTGACGGCCGAAAAGATCCCCGTCTTTACTCCGGCGGATGACAAGCCTCTTGCCTTTCCGGATGCCGACCGCATCCGGCCCGCCGTGACCCAGCTTGAAACCAACCGCGTGGGAGGATTTTCTCGCACCACCAACGGGGGCTTCCTGATCTATCTCGCCAAACGGGATCCCGCACCGGCCACTTTGTCCAGCACCACCCTTCCAAAAATCTCGGCCCAACTCCTGAATCAACGACGTGGACAGATCGTCCGGGATTGGTTGACGGGATCAGCCTCGCTGCCCGGCAACGAACTCCCTCAGGAAGTGATCTATCAGCTCCGGGGCTCACTCTAATCCGGCGGCCGTGATCCCGGCCAGCCGTTCATGCTGACGTTTACCAACCTGACGCGCGCCCCGGAAATCGGGGCAAACAGTTACTTGCTCGAGGCGAACGGCTGCGCGGCCCTGCTGGATGCCGGCATGCACCCGCGTTTGGACGGATGGGAGGCCACCCCGCTGCTGGATCGGATTCCTAAAAACCTTGGCACGATTCTTGTTTCCCACGCCCACCACGACCACATCGGCTCACTTCCCCTCGTCACCGCCGCCCATCCCAAAGCCACGGTCTGGCTGACTTCCGCCACCTCCGCCCTGGCCGAACCCCTGCTCCACAACTCGGTCAATGTCATGACCCGAGAGCGCCGTGAAAAAGGCAACGTCGATTATCCGCTCTACACCCACCGTGGAGTGGATGATTGCGTGGTCACCTGGGAACACATGCCCCTGCAAAAACCCCTACGACCGGAAGGTTCGGATCTGGAGTTTGTTCTGCATGACGCCGGCCACGTTCTTGGCTCTGTCCTGACCGAGATCCGTTATCAGGGAAAGCGGGCTCTTTATACGGGCGACATCAACCTCCAACGACAGACCTTGATGCTTCCCTCCCAACCTCCCCTTGGCCCCATCGATACGGTCATCATGGAGACCACCCGTGGTGCACAGGAAGGACTCCCACAACAAGACCGCACCTTCTTTGAGGAGGAACTCTTAGCCGCCATCCGGACCACCTTCGCCCGAGGCGGCGCCGTCCTCATGCCCGTCTTTGCTTTGGGCAAGACCCAGGAGATGCTGGCCCTCCTGCACCAGGCCCGGTTGAGCGGAAAAATTCCGCCTGCCCCCATTTATATCGGTGGTTTGGGGCGGGTTCTCACCGAGGTGTACGACCGGCAACGTTCCCTGGCCCCCCGCCAACAATCCGGCCTCCGGTTGATTGCCGAGGTGCAACCGGAAACGTTTGATCCCCGCCGCATTCCCACCCTCCGCCCAAGGGGTGGCCACATCTATCTTGTCAGTTCCGGAATGATGACCCCGCACACCACCAGTCACTCCATCGCCCGTCTCTTTTTTCCCCGGGAACACGACTCCATTTTCTTTGTTGGGTACGCTGAGCCCTTTTCCCCCGCCGGACGTCTGCGAGCCGTCGGTCAGGGAGGCAACGTGGAATGGGGCGATCCCTCCGGTCCTCTTCCGGTGAAATGCGAGGTGCGGTACTTCGACCTAACAGCCCACGCCACCCGGGAGCAGCTCGTTCGCTGGGTGTGCCAAGAAGCCCAACCATCCAAGGTCCTCCTCGTCCACGGCGATCCCGAGGCCCAATCCTGGTTTGCCTCGACCTTGGCCAAGGAAAGACCGGGTATGGAAATCATCCAACCTGCCGCCGGTCAGCCCATCCCCCTCTTTTAAGATTCCTCCCGGGCGATTGCCCTTTTCCACCTCTTCTTCCCCCTTCCACTTTACCGCGCTCCACGGCATCTTGGTCGGATGTCCGCC